>OLQC01000087.1_pt1 | contig 100641 bp, 88 predicted proteins | sample 1672471 | NCBI WGS metagenome assembly OLQC01 (sample SAMEA3136689, study PRJEB25190) | human gut metagenome | biome: human gut; feature: human-associated habitat; material: faeces | place: Austria | collected 2013 | reverse complement strand
ATGTATGGTATAAATATAGCAAATAAATAGCGAAATCTATTCCATGTATGGTATAAATTGGTATTTGTAACTTATTGATAATCAAATAATTATAAGTTAGCAATAGTATCTATATAGATATATATTATATATAATATTAATATAATCAGCATTAATAGATTCGCTGTGACCCGCTCCGAGCTTCGCTCTCCGCTATACTCCCCGTAGAGGATGGATATAATCAGTATCAATCACATCAAGTTAATCAATATTATAATCAATATCATTATCTCTATTAATATTATCAATACTAATATGATTAAGTCTAACTCATCTCCATCCTCCACGGGGAGTATGACTTGCATATTTATAATCATATAATCCTCTATGATGTAAATGTTAAAAATAGTTTTTCTCTTGGTAGATTCATTCAAACTCTTACATTTGCTGAAAACAATTAAGTTATGGGTAAAGATAAAAGTGAAACTAAACCTAAATACACTAGAGAATTTCATAGTGGAGAAAGGAATAAAAAAGAAGTTAAAGTTCCTAGTAAACTTAAACTTGGAAATATTGGTATTGATAGTATTATTAAAACTAAATAATTTAGTGTTATGATTAAAGTTGAAAGTAAATTTAAAGATTTTGGTATTCAAATACCTACTGACATCAGCGAAATAACAAGTGAAGCACTTGACGCTGTTCTTACTAATGTAGTTATTGCTAAACATTATTGTGTTGTTGCTCTTTGCCAAAATGAAAGTTTGTTTGGTGTTATTAATAATAAAGTTAGTACAGTTGAGGTTATGCCAATTATTGCTAAAATTAGTAAAGAAGATGCTGAACTTATTGGTATGAACCAAATGGATAAGATTATTATTGACCGTTCTACTCTTGAACGTGGTTATCATCTTTATCTTAAACATAATGTTCTTAGTCCTCAATTTGTTAATAAGTATATTACTAATGATACTGAACTAACTCGTTCTATTACTGTTGGTACTTTTGGACAAAATCAAGGATATAAAAAAGGACAAAAAGTTTGGTTTGTTGAATTTAAAGTTATAGCTATTAATGATTTAAGAGCTGCTATTACTGATAAACATAAAGCTATTAATCCTTTTGTTTATCATTCTGCTGAAAAAGCTAATTAGCCATTTCGTCTAAATAATCGAACTCTTCTTAGAACTACTTATGTATAATTTAAAATTATAGGTACTTGTGTTCTTGTTTATAGTAGTAATCTAAGAAGAGTTCTTAAACTTTCAATTATGGATTTTAAGACTAATACTAGTTTTAATATTGCTAATACTAGTTCTCATGAAGATTTTGATGATGATTATATTCTTATCTATAAAGATATAAATAATATATTAGATGATATTGGATTTCAAGGTGATGATAGAATACTTTGTAAATCTATTATTGAAAGTCTTGAAAAAGAAGCTAGTATTAATATACGAAAAGATAAATGTGTTGCTATTCCTCATATTGGCACTATTCAAAAGAATTGGTATCGTTCCAAACTTATTAGTCATTATAAAGACTTTAAAGAAGCTAGAAAAACTATGACTAGAGAAGAGTATAAAGAATATACTGCTAAAGTTATGGAAGAAGAAAAGCAAAAACATTATGAAGAAGAAGAAAAGATTAAGACTGAAATTAAGTTTAAAAAGAAACTTCTTCCTATTTGGATTAAACTAAGTAAAAAACATAGTGCTGCTTATGCTAATCTTTGGCTATACGCTATGGGTAAACTTGAAATTATTGAATTTGATGAAGAAGTAGAAGAAATATATGAACGGTTTGGAATTGGATTGGATGCTGACCATAGATGAAACTGGTATGCCAAAAGCTCCTACACTTAAACAACTTCTTGATAGAGATGTTAGTCTTCTTTATACTAGAGATAAATCTCCTAATAAAGAAAGATATATTAAGGAAGTCGGAGTTATTTATTATCTTGGTGACCCTAAAGGTCCGTGTCTACAAGAAGGTCTTAGTGAAAAAGAAGCTCTTAAAAAAGCTATTGAAAATTTTGATTTACCTAAAAATTATCAACCTGATATTCTTGTTTGGAAACTTATTAAAAGATATTATAATCAAAAAGCTGGTGCAGGTATGGAAGCTGTACTTAATATTAAGCGTGGTATTCATAATGTTGCTCTAGCTGCTAGCAAATTAAATGAGTTGCTGAATGACAAGTTATCTGATGGTGCTAGTCTAGAAGATGTTCCAGTTGTTATTGGTTATATGAAACAAATTAATGATTTAGCTAATCAGTTTCCAAACACGATTAAAGCTCTTAATGTAGCTGAAGAAAATCTTCTATATGAACAAGAGAATGTTGCTGGTAGAGGTGGCGTTGAAATTACTAGTAGTATGATTGAGGAATAAGCTGATGCTAATCCACTCCATCCTCCACGGGGAGTCTAGCGTAGGCACGTAGTGCCGAAGCGGGTCCAAACTAGTGTTGAACTTAATGGTATTAATAATATGGAACTTAGAGATAAAAGATATAATGATATTAGACTTATTTTTCATGAAGAAGAACATAAATATAATGATAGTCTAGGTAATGATTATATTTCAACTACTACTATCCTTCATAATTATGCTCCAAAGTTCGATAAGAACTATTGGTTGAGAAAGAAGTCTAAAGAACTAGGAATAAGCGAAAAGAAACTGGAGGAACAATGGTCAACTATTACTAAAGAAGCTTGTGAACGTGGAACTAATACTCATAATGGTCTTGAAGATGGTGTTAAAGGAGCATCTATGTTTCAACAAGCTATTAATTATCTTGATAAACGAGAAGATGGTGTAATGGTTACTATTGCTGATATTCCAAATTTTGGTGCTAATTATAAACTTCTTAATCTTAAAGATTTTATTGAACTTACAGATAATCGTTATCCTCTTATTTATGATGCGTTTAAAATGTATACTGAAAGAGGATATAAGATTTATAGTGAAATTGGTATGTTTCTTATAGATTGGTTAATTAGTGGAACTATTGATATTCTTCTAGTTAATGAAGATACTAATTGTGCTGTTGTAGGTGATTGGAAAACTAATCGTGGTGGATTAAAATTTAGTAGTGGTTATTATAAGAAAGATAAAACAGTTAAACCTGCACAACAAACTAATGTTTGGGTTGATAAAGATGAACGACTTTTAGCTCCTCTTAATCATCTTCCTAATTGTAATGGTGCTATATATAATCTTCAACTTAGTATGTATGCTTTTGCTGTTGAATATATACTTGGTTTAACTATTAAAGGTATTTGGTTATGTCATATTGATAGTGATTTTGAACTTAATGAATATGGTATGCCAAAAAGATTTTCTGATGGTCTTTATCATATTAAAGAAAATCCTGTTGAAACTACTAAATTCTTTACTATGAATTATCTACGTGATGATATTAATAAAGTTCTTAAAGATAGAGAATTACAAATTAAAGCTAGTGGTGTTCAAACTCAATTTAAACTTGCTATATGAAATTAAATAAAGACAATTTAATTGGAGTAATTATTGGATTTATTGTTTTAGTTATATTTGCTGTTTGTTTATCTAGTGGATGCGCTAAACGTATTACTCCAGTTCCTGAAATTCGTTATGTTCCTGTTACTGATTCTACTGCTATTAATGAATTAGTTTTAACTAAAGAATTACTTCGTAGAACTCAAGATTCTCTTAACGCTTATAAATCTGATACTACTATTAGTGCTGATTATTTTGTTGCTAAATATAAGCTAGAACGTATTAGATATTATAATGATATTGCTGGTAAAGGAAATAATATCAAATATCTTAGAGGCTGGATTCGTAGAACTCTTGAAGAATAAAGTATTATGTATATTATTAATCGTAGAAAAAATATAAGATTAATTGGCGATGAACATCATATTGGTGATGACTTTGAATTTGTGATTTATAAAGTTCAAATTAAAGTTCTTTGGTTTTGGGTTACAATTAAAGAATTTGATGAAGATGAATATTATGACGCTGTTGATTGTTTTAGATATTGTACTAATCCTTATATAAATTAAATTATGGCTTACTTTGGAGATGCTTTTAAAAAACTATCTATTAAAGAAGGTGGTTATGTAAACGATAAAGATGATGCTGGTGGAGAAACTTATAGAGGTATCAGTCGTAAATATAATCCTACTTGGCAAGGTTGGACTATGATTGATTCTTATAAGAAACATTATACTGTTGGTAGTAAAGAGTTTAAGTCTAAGCTTGATAATGATGTTCAGCTTCAGAAACTTGTTTGGGAAAAGTATAAAATAGGTTATTGGGATGTATTTGAACTTGATGATTTTAATAGTCAGAGAGTTGCTGAACAATTATTTGATACTAACGTGAATTGTGGTCAAGTTGCAGCTATCAAGATGGCTCAAAGAGTTCTTGGTCTTAAAGAAACTGGTAGATGGAATCTTGATTTACTTAATAAACTTATCGAAATAAAAGATTAACTTAATACTGTATAGAATTATGAAGAAGATGTTAATAGCAATATTTATAATAGCGATTATTAATTTATGTGTTACTCTGTATTTATCAATAAGTCGTTTTAGTGTAGAAGTCAATTCATATAATAAAAGTGACACTGCTATTAATCATGTTCGGATTGATTCTATACAGTTAGTTATAACTGAAAGAGAAAGTATAGTTTATAAACTTAAAGAACATGAGAAAGATATTGAAGATAAAGTTATTAGTCTTAATGATAGTGCTACTTGGGAGTTATTCAAGAAGTTGGTGTCAGAGTGAGATTGATAATGTAGTGCATCCTCCACGGGGAGTCAACACTACTGATACAACTGTTCTTGTCCCTATTAATATGATTAAGATTGCTAATACTAAAATTATTAAAGCTAAACTTTATAAAGATATTATTAACGAACAAGATAGTATAATTAATCTCCATAAGATTAAATATAATGCTCTTTATAAAGAAGTTGAAACTTTACAAAATAATCTTGATAATAGTAATAAAGTAAATGATAATTTAAATAAGTCTATTGAACGTATTAAACGTAAAAATAGATATTTGGTAAGCGGTGGTGCTGTTTGCGCTATCGCTTTTGTTGTTTGTTTACTAGTTAAATAAAATATTATGGCTGATGGTAAATATCCTTTTCTAGAATACATTGAAGAACCTGATAAAGAGAAAAAGTATAAGAAAGCTAGTGATTGTGGATGGTATGACCCTCATAATAACTTTTTAATTGGAGATAGTGGTGGCTTTCTTTTAAATATTAAACCTGGCAAATTTGTTAATACTGAACTTTTTAATGAAGCTGCTAGAACATATCAAGCCACAGGTAAATATACTCAATTTAAAGTTGATAGTATTCCTCATAGACAATTTAGACGTAGAGAATGTGATAGACGACGTAATGGTTTTTCTGCTCCTTGTTGGCAAAATCCAGATGGAAGTATAGAAGATGTTTGGATAACAGGTGGTCATTATAATTTTCTTAATTATACTCGTATGGAACGTACAGATGAATCATCTGTTATTGTTACTGAACATGGAGCTACTGCTAAAAAGATTTATAGTTTTCCTAGTTTTATTGATGCTCAATTTTGGACTTGGCAAATTATAGAATTTTGTAGACGTAATGGTTTACATCTTATTATTGATAAAACTCGACGTGGAGGTTTTTCTTATATTATGGCTGCTGATAGTTCTAATGAAGTTAACTTATCTAAGCATAAAGTTGTTATTCATGTTGCGGCTGATAATAAATACTTAATTAAACAAGGTGGTTTAAGTGACTTTGCTGTTAATAATTTAAAGTTCTTTGAAGAAAAGACTCCATTTAAAAGAGGTATATATAGTCCTACTACTGATAGTTTTAAACTTGGTTATCGTATGAAAAATGGAGTTGAAGCTGATGATAGTTGGTCTAGTTCTCTTTTAAGTGTTAGTGCTAATAATAATCCTGACTGTGCTATTGGTAAAGATGCTGTTACAATTAAAGTTGAAGAGCTATCTACAATGCAGAATTTTGATGAGTTTATGAATGTAACCGAACCTACAATGACTGTTGGTACTCGTACTACTGGTACTCTTATGGCTTGGGGAACTGCTACTGCTGCTAATATGCAAATATTTGAACAAAACTTTTATAATCCTAGAGCATTTGGATTTATGGCTTTTGAAAATGTTTGGGATAATGATGCTCGTAATGAAGTTTGTGGATTTTTTAAATCTTATGCTTGGGGTCTTGAAGGAGAGATAGATGGAGTTAAAGGATTTGATGAAGATGGAAATAGTAATCTACGAATAGGACTTAAGCTTGCTGCACGAGAAAGAATTGAAAAGAAAAAGACTGCTAAGACTTTTGCAGAATATCTTAATTATCTTGGTCAGCGTGCTTTATTTCCTGCTGAATCTTTTAGTAGTGCTAGTGAAAATATATTTAGTAGTGAAGCTCTTAATAAGTTTGAAGATAAACTTAGAGTTGATAATAGTTATAAGTTTTATACTGATGGTGAACTATTTGAAGATGGAACTAAAAAGATTTATTTTAAATCTAATGCTCGTATAAGAATTGAAAATCCTGATATGAAAACTTATGATTATATTCAAGGAGTTCCTAGACGTGGCAATGAAGACCCTCATGGTTGTATAAGAGTTTGGTTTGCTCCAGAATATGAAGAAACATATATTAATGATAGACTTATAAGAAGTATTCTTCCCGGTACTTATGTTGCAGTTTATGACCCTGTTGGTATTGATAAAGATAAAAAAGAAATTACTGATAGACATTCTCATAATAGTATATTTGTTATTGAAATGCCTAGAGAACGTAATGGATTTAAACCTAAGTTATGTGCTGCATATTATGGACGTACTGAACGACTAGAAGAAGCTGATGAAAAGTTTTATCGACTATGTAAATGGTATAATTGTATTGGTACTGGACTTGTAGAAATAAATCGTGGTGAAACTGTTTCTAATTTTCGTAAATGGAAAGCTACTAAATATCTAGGTTATGAACCTTTATATGTTTGGGATTCTGCTGTTAAAGAAAAAGTTAGTACTAGTTATGGTTATAATATTGGTAGTGGTCCTAAGAAACTAGATGGTCTTCGTCTTCTTAAAGAGTTCTTATATGAAGTTATTGGTAAGAATGAATTTGGAGAAGATATTTATGTTTTTGAAAGATTTCTTGATTATCAAACAATTCTTGAACTTAAAAAGTTTAATGCCGAAGGTAACTTTGACCGTATATCTAGTCTTATACTTTTAGGTATATATTGGAAGTCTATTGATATTAAAGGTAAACGAGAACTTGCTAGTCGTAAGAAAGTTACAGAAGAGAATGATAAAACAGATATTTTTAATAGACAATGGTTTTAAGATTAAACAAATAAAGATATGTATAATTTTGGTAGACTTGATTTTCCTAATCAGCATGTTAGTTATGCTGAAAAACAAGAAGTTGATTGGTATGCTAAATGTTGTGATTATGTTATAGAAGCTGGTATTGCTTGTAAAGCTGATTTTAATGTAGAAGAAAAGTTTAATATTCTTCTTGGTAATATTCCTAGAGAATATTATAGAAAAACTCTTAATCCTTATAATGAGAAAGATGAAAATCTAACTCGTTTTCCAGCTACTATGCGTAATTATGATATGATGAAAGGTATTATTAGAAGATATATTGGAGAATATATTAAGAATCCACATGATTTTATTGTTGGAGCTAATAATCCAGAAGTTGTATTTGCTAGAGATGCTGAACTTGGTAAACAAATTATGATGCTTGCAGAACAAGCTGTTGCTAAGAAAATACAAGAAAGTTATATGCAGTTTGTTAATGAAGGTAATAATCCTGAACAATTTAATCCTGAACAAGCTGTTGATATTGAAGCTTTTATTAAAGAATTTAATGAAAATTTTATTGATGATATTAGTGCACAAGGACAGGATTTAATTAATGTTATTGATGACCTTACTGATGCTTTTACTATATATGCTAGAGCTTATTTTGAATTTGTTGCTTTTGGAGCTTGTTATACATATAGAGATGTTGTAGGTAATCAATTAATTAAACGTGTTGTTAGTGTTAGAGATGCTTTTCCTGTTCCTAACGATAATATGTTTGCAGAAGATTATGATATGTTTGCTGAACGTCGTATGTTGACTAAACAACAAATTATAGATGAATTTTATGAATATCTTTCTGAAAAAGAACGTGAAGCTCTTGATACATATTATCAATATAGTGCTACTACTTCTAGCGATAGAGCACTTTTAAATTGGGATAAGTATATGTATTATTTTGGTGATATATGTAGTAAATTTAATAAAGATGATTTGCAACATATTAAGAACACTAATATAATGGCTCGTGATGCTAATAATGGTTTATTTGAAGTTTGGCATACTGTTTGGAGAGGTGAAATAAAAGAAGGTATTCTTACATATAGTAATGGAGCATTTGTTACAACAAGAATTGTTGATGAAACTTATCAGCTTAACCCTGCTGGTGGTGATATTAGTATTGAATGGGTGTGGCGTCCACAAGTTTATGAGAGCGTTAGAATTGGTTCTCGTGCTACAAGCATATATCCTTATAAGGCTCGTCCTATTGCTTATAATAGGAATGGTAAACTTCCTTATAATGGTATTGCAGAACTTTTGCCTGGTTTTGGAAGATTTAGTATTGTAGATACAGTTATTCCTTATCAAGTATTTCGTAATATAGTTTCTTATCATAGAGAAATGGCTATTGCTAAAAATAAGATGAACGTTCTTATGATTGCTAAATCTCTTCTTGGTAAAAAGCCTGCTGAAACTATATATCGTATGGCTGCTGATGGTGTACTTTATATTGATGATGAAGATGATGCTAATCTTGTTAAAGCACAAAATGTTCGTTATCTTGAAAGTCGTATGAATAATTATATTACTGAACTTGGACAACTTATTCAAGAGATTGAACAGACTGCTAAAATGGAATGTGATATGACTCCACAACGTTATGGCGAGATTGCTAATAGTGCTGGTAAAGGAGTTACTGATGAAGCAGTTATTCGTGGAAGTATGGGTTCTGTTATTATTGAATTTATATTTGATAAAATGAGAGAACGAGATTATCAAGCTGAAATGGATTATACTAAACTTGCTTGGATTGATGGTCTTAATACTTCTTATAAAACTAAAGATGGTGATATTAGATATTTAAGTCTTGATGTTAATAGTCATATATTTGCCAATTATATTGTTACTTGTAAAACTTCTGTTAAAGAACGCGAGAAACTTGAACAATATAAACAGCTTGCATTTAGTGCTGCTCAGAATGGTAATATGGATATGGCTAATGCTGCTATTCGTGGAGATAATGTTGCTCAAATTAGCAAACTTATTGATAAGTATCAAAATATTCAACGTGAGCATGAACTTGATGTTGAACGTGTTTCTCAACAAACAGAACAACTTCGTCAAGAATTTGAACTTGCTAAGATTGATAGAAAAGCAGAACAAGATAGAGAAACAATTAGAGTTGAAAAATATCTTGATGGTCAGATTGAAGCTATGAAAGCAAATGCTAATATTATGAGTTTTGATAATGGTCTTAGTGATGCTGAAAAGAGTCAAGCTGAAGAACGTATGGAAAATGCTAGACTTAATCTTGAACGTAGTAAACTTAGTTTAGATGCTCAAAAGGCTTCAGTTGAAGCACAACTTAAAGAAAAAGAATTAGCTGTTAAACTTAAAGAAAGTGATGATAAAGTTAAAATTGCAAAAACGAATAAAAATCGTTATGATAGTAAAAGTAAATAATCGGCTGTACTTCTAAATTTTGTTCATAATAGGGCTGGACTTGCTTGTGAAAGTAGGTTCAGCCCATTTTCATTTTTCTTTACACCACATGAGCCATTTTAAGCTCATTTTAAGCACTTTATTCATTTCGTGATAGATTAATCATTATGATAAAATTTGATTCATACACGGCTTCTCTGAAAGCGACAGGTTAGGTTATCAGTAATAAATATCCTAGTTAGCAATAGTATGTTAGTCGGCAAATTGGCTTAAAGGTGAACATATTTTAACGATACAAGTAAAACTCGTATTATTATTATAGTTTATATTTGTGATATAGTAATTAATTAAAAACAAAGAGTTATGCCTAATTTTGATAGTTTTGGTTTTAATGGTGAAACATCTAATGGTGATGGAAAACCTACTGACGACATTACAGACCTTGATACAGGTAAAACAGGGCAGTTAGATGCTGATGGTAATTCTATTGATGATATTACTAATAATGGTAATGGAGATGGGAATAGTGATTCTAATGCTAATAAAGATAACCAATCTTCATCCTCCACGGGGGGTAAGTCTAATGACAAAGCGAATGACGCTGATGCTGAACATGGTTTAGAAGAAGGTACTATTATCGAAGATGGAGATAATAAATATACTGTTGATAAAGACGGTAATCTTATTGACGATAAAGGTAATATCTTTAAAGCTAAAAATGAAGTTGCTGCTTATCTTAAAGAATTTGAAGTAGAAGATACTAAAGAAGAAAATACTATTGATGTTAAATCGATTCAAGAACTTGTAGGTGTTTCTGTTACTTCAGAAGATGGTAAACCAGTTGCTTTTGATAATACTCCTCAAGGAGTTGCAAGTTATATTCAATCCGTTATTGATTTAAAACGTGACGAATTTGCTCAAGCTGGTGTTAATAAGTTATTTGAAGATTATCCTATCGTTGGTGATTTTCTTAATTATTATGTTGCAAATGGTAATTCATTTGAAGGCTTTGGTGAACTTCGAGATAGAAGCGGTATTGAAGTAGATGAAAATAATGTAAGTCAACAAGAAGCTATTGTTCGTGAGGCGTTTAAGGAATTTAATCGTCGTGGTAATGTTGATAAGTATATTCAATATCTTAAAGATAGTAATGAACTTTTCAATGTTGCTAAAGAAGAACTTGAAGCTCTTCAGAAAGCTGATAACGAAATGCGTGAAGCTAATGCTAAAGAAGCTATGCGAGTTAAAGTAGAAGAAGAGAAACAACTTATGGAATTTTGGAATGGAGTTAAAGAATGTATTGATAAACGACAAATTGCTGGTTATCGTATTCCTGAAACTGTTATTATTGAACGTAATGGAAAACAAATTTCTACTACTCCAGAAGATTTCTTCAATTATGTTTATCAAGTTGATGATAAAGGACTTTCTCGTTATGAAAATGATTTAATGAAGTTATCTCCTGCTGAAAGACGCGATGAAGAACTGCTTAAAGCTTGGCTTAAATATACAGGTAAAGGTTATGATAGTTTGATAGAAATGGCTGTTTCTGATAAAGAAGCTAAAAAGTTGAAACTTACTGCTAGTCAACGTAAATCTACAAAAGGAGCTATTAAAATAACTAAACCTGACAGTAAAAAAGACGTTCTGAAAGATGAGCGTTTTGGTTATTAACATAATAGTAAATTTGTAGATGAAAACATTACGTGTTATTGGACAAACTCGTTATGAAGATAGAGGTTATTCTAATGAAGAATCAATTGCTTATCTTCAACTTCAAAAGCCAGAAGAAATTAATAGTTTTCTGACTTATAATTATGGTATGGATGATGACCGTTTTCCTTTAAGTTTTATTACTGAAGGTCAAGGTAGTCGTGGTATTAAAGATGTTGCTACTGTACAATGGACTTGGAAAACTATGGGTCGTATGAAGTTTACAGATTTTGTAACTTACTTTAATACTGCTGTTACTAAACCAGGTCAAAATGGTAGTGAATTTGAAGTTCATTTCTCTACTCATTGGTTTATTGAACAACATGGTCTTACTGCTCCTGATGGTGTTACTCAAGTTCGTATTCAGAAAGACTTAGGTGAATCTGCTTATGGTTATGCTTATCTTTTGAAACTTACTTCTCCCAATCCTGATGCTTATGTTGACCTTCAATGGTTGGCTAAAGGTATGTATTGGGCAATGAGTGCTCCTACTGTTTCTGAATCTTATTCTAAAGGTAATAGAAGCAATACTATGGGGCCTGCTGGAATGACTTCTCAACTTGAGTTTTATCGTTATTCTAAAGAAATAGCTGGTAATCTTGCTAATGTTGTTACTCAATATCAATTCCAAAATGATAATGGTGGTACTTCTAATCTTTGGATTAACGAAGAGATGCGACAGTTCAACTTGCACATGAGAGTAATGAACGAAGAACGTTTGTGGAAGTCTGAATATAACCGTTTACCTGATGGTACTATTCCTTTGAAAGACCATGATAATGGTAAACCTATTCCTCGTACTGCTGGTATGTTAGAAATTTGTCGTGAATCTAACTACGATACTTATGGTGAAGTTCTGACTCTTAACAAACTTGAACGTACAATCGGTGATGTTCTTGACCGTGATACTCAAGATGGCGATAAGAATGTAGCTCTTATGAGCGGTAAAGGATTTATTCGTGACTTTGAAATGGCTATCAGAACTGATGCTAAAGAAAACGGATTTATTACACCTCTTGGTGAAAAGATGATTCAAGATAATGGTGATGGTCTTTCTTATGGACGTTACTTTAATAAGTATAAAACTCCAGATGGATATATCATTACTGTTATTCATAATGCTTATTTCGATAAGGGTACTGATGCTGAAGCTGCTAAGCAAAATGGTATGATTCATCCTACTACTGGCTTGCCTATTACTTCTCATCAAGCTGCTTTGATTGATATGAGTAATTATAAAGGTAATCAGAATGTTCGTATAGTACGTCAAAAAGGACAGGCTTATAAAGCTAAAGTTATTGAAGGTATGACTGATATTCCTGCTTGCTGGGGATTGCCTAATACTAATCATGCAGCTACTGAAATTGATATGGCTCGTTATGAAGTTAAAGGCTCTATTGGTTTGCAGGTAGATAACACTACTAAGATGTTCTTATTGAAATGTGTATTATAATCATTTAAAAGAAGCTATTTAAGATATGGATTTTAACAAAGTAAATGAAGCTAATAAAGCAGGAGAAAATACTCCTGCTGCTTCTAATGTAAATACAGATAAACAGGTTATACCCCCCGTAGAGGATGGAGTAGATAAACAGCCTGCTAATACAGTAGGATTTAGAGATGAAAGTCTTGATGAACCTTATACTGAAAAACGAACTATTACTATTAATTTAGTTACTAATTATTCATTATATCGTAGAGTTAATGATAAAACATTACCTAAACGAATGGATAAGATTGGTAGTTGTGTTCGTAGTTCTCGTACTCTTTCTTCTAATAAAGGTGAGATTGAATCTTATTTTCCTGCTTTAATTGGTCTTGCTCCTAATAATGAAAACTTTATTTCACGGGTTAAGGCTTATCTTAATAATATTAGTGTTTCAGTTGATGAACTAGGTAAGACTTTTGATATTTCTTTCTTTTGGAATCGTAAACGAGATTATCTTCGTTTTAGAGCTGAAGAAGAAGCTATTGAAACTGCTTATATGAATAGTGACCGTAAAGGAGTTAAAGAACTTAGAGAAGCTCTTGAAGCTAAAATTACTAAGTTAAATCTTCTTGAAAGTGAAAAGTATAAATATGGTTATCCTATTGTTCTTGATGATTATCTAATTTATCGTCATTGTTTATTATATAAAGATGTAGCTAAAGATATTGCTCTTATTAATTCTGACCCATCTATTAGATTTTATTTTAAAGATGACCAAAGAGAAGCTGAGCGTCTTGCTAAACATCGTCAGGAAATTAATTCTGCTAAAGGTAATTATGTTAAACTTCTCACGAATAGTGATTTATTTGATGCTGTATTTATTCAATACTGTGTTGCCAATAATATTAATATTCCTAACGGTATGGCTATGGATACTGTCGATAAACAAACTCATCTTGATAAATTTAGTACAAATGAACCTGCTAAGTTTAATAAACTTTGCAATGATAAAGATATTACTATTAAATCTTTAATTGAGGTTCTTATTTCTCGTGGAGAATTTATCAGAGCAATTCATAATCAGAATATTACTACTCCTGATGGTGAGTTCATTGGTGCTAATGTTAAAGAAGCTGTTACATGGTTTAAAAATCCTACTAATAGTGCTCTTGTTAGTGCTTATAAAAATAAACTTAAAAACATTTGATTATGAACATTGGGGAGATGCACGTGACGTTCAGAGAACTGGCACAACAGATGGGTATGCAGACCGTTCGTGCTATTCTCATGGAAGATATAGATATTTGTCTTAATGCTGCTATAATTGAAAAAGCTAGAAATGTAATAGTAGAAAACGTCGGACCTGTTCCTTATAATGATAAGGTTGCTCGACAAAATGCTTCTATTAGTCCTGTTAATGCTCTTAGAACTTTATACACAGCGGGTACTGTTAACGGCGGAGATATTACAGGTGGTGGAACAGAAGTTGACCCTTATAAAATTAACATTGATAGCGACGGAATAATGCTATATACAGGCTTTCAAGTTAGTTATAATGGCAAGACAATTTATGATTGTAGAATTATTGAAGCTGAAGATTTAGGTCAAACGCTAAGAGATTTCTGTAATCGTGCTGCGAAAGATGCTCCGATAGTTACTATATTTGGAGATGAATCTGGTATTAATGTTGATATATATACTGGACGTAATAATACAGTTAAACCTCAATTAGTTAAATATCTTTATATCAAAGAACCTGCTAAAGTTAAATTTGATGAAGATAGAGAAGAAGATTGGGTTAATTGTGATTTACCTCCTTATTTACATATGGAAATAGTTATGCGTGCAGTACAGATTTATCTTGCTAGTATTGGTGCTACTTCTAATGGAGCTGATAAACAAAGTTAAACTCTAAATTAAATTAAAAATGAGACAGTTTTTGTTGGCGGGCAAAGTCGCTTATGGAGCAGACTTACCTCTTGCTGCTGGAGCGGTTGCTTTTACTTATCTTGCTGATGGCAAGGAAACGATTGACGCTGACGGTACTAATATTACCGATAAGTTTTACATTAATCTTGGTCGTGAAGCAAATGGCCCAGTAGTTCTTCCAGCTTATAAGAAACATCTTACTTTTGTTAAAGGTGCTTATCAAGCTGCTACTACTTTTTTTGCTAATCTTACTATCGAAGATGTAAATGCTTATTCTGATTATTCTATTATGATTGTGAAAAAAGGATTAAAGTTCAATGAACGTAATCGTTGGACTGCTACCATTCATACTGGTCTTAATCCTACTGCTAATGATGTAGCAAAGAAATTAGCTAACCAAATTAATAATAATACTGTTGGACATGGTATTAAAGCATCTGTTGCTGAGGCTAAAATCACTCTAACTGCTGAGTCTAAAGGTATTGATTATGAAATTCTTGGAGCTGATGAATTAGTTGGTATTGCAGTCACAGTTACAGCTACTGGTTTTCCTGCATATGGAGATGCGGCTTATATTACTGATTTGGCTAATAAAGCTGCTGCCGATGCTGGTATCGAATATACTTATCGAGATACTTATACTGAACTGTATCCTACATATCCGCTTAATCCTTTGAAACAACCTGATAGTGCAGATGCTGGATATACTATCTTTACTCTTCGTTTTGCTGTTCCACGTGAAATGAAAACTAGAGATGAAGTTGTTCATCAGATTGTACAAATAGCATTCCCTACTGGAGCTGCTGCTATTGCAACTGTTGAAACTATCCTTAAAGCTATTGCTACTGAAGAAAAAGCATAACCTATTACCCGACTCGATTAGGTAAATATTAGGTAATATTAATCGAATAGGGGCTATTGGTATTAGCATTAGTGTTGATACTGATAGTCCCTATTCTTGTATCTGTAAAAATGGAATTAATTCAAAATGCGTTTGAACAAGGTCTTGTTCCGGGTATTGTTATTGTTATTTATCTTATAATTAATAAGATAATTGATAATAACAAAAGAAATCCTTTAGATGATATTGCTAAACTTCTTAATATAGTTACTAAAGATATTATTGAAAAAGATAGAGAAAAATCTAAATCTGTTGTTTCTATTGCTATAAATAATGCGGCATCAGAATGTACAAAATTTGTTGCTTCAACTATTATTACTAATAATGTCGATAGTAATCGTGACCAAATAGAGTATAATGCTAGACACTTAGTTAATAGTGTTTATTATGATACTTATTCTAAACTTAATATGTATCGTGGAGATGAAGATTATCTTAGTCATTATATGAAAGAAGAATGGAAAGAAGATATTTATGGTGATATTATAAATATTGTCTATAATAAAAATCTTAATTCTAATCAACGTATTCTTGCGTTTAATAAACGTATTGATATTAGAGTTAATGATTATACTGCTTATATTATTAATAAAGCATTTAAATAAGATGATATTATGATAAGAGGTTATATTAATAATCCAAAACAGCTATCGAAAGAGATGCAATTGCGTATCGCAAGCATGGCTGAAAAACAGGTGAGAATAGCAGAATTAGGCTTCCCATTGAACGAAAAAAATTGGTGCAAACTAACACAAGGGCAAATTTTAATTCAAGCACTAGAAGCCTTAGAATTGCTTTCTGATGAGCAACAAAAATCAATTATTAATTCATACAATAACTTGATGATAGAATGAGTGAACAAATAGATGATAGTTATGTTAATGGTGTCTATGTAAAAGCTGATGGAACTGAACAAGTTGAGATTAATCCCCAATATGTTTATATGACTGTTCCTAGCAAATATGTTTGTGTTTATCATAAACTATTAGTTCTTATGGCACAATATGGACTTGATATGCTTAATGATTGTTCTGCTACTTGTAAAGGTAATAATAAAAATATTGTTACTTGTTGGAATATGTTTCAATCTGCTATGGCAGCATATCAACTTGGTCAAGATAAACTTGCTGAAACTCTTCTTAAATATATTAAAGGTCAACTTAATATTATTTATGAAGGCAGTGAACAAGTTCAGTATAGTGGTTCTATTACGCTTCCTGTTGATGAAGAAGGTAAAATTCATGCAATAGTTAGTTGTGGAGATGCTCCTAAATTTTATGTTGACCCTGAAACTGGTAAACTTTGGGAGAAAAAAGAAGAAGGTAAAGAATATAATGAAACTTATAGTCTTAGTGATGTTGATTATGATAATGAATAATGTGAATGTGTTCCATCCTCTACGGGGGGTCTACACTATGAATTTAGTAAACCTAGAGAATGTATGAAAACAATAGAAGAAGAACTTGGTAAAGTTAGTCTTACTTGTAATGGTCAATGGAATGATAGACCTTATGAAAGACTATGTATAGTTCATGACGGTTTCTATGCTAGCTATATATCTCGTAAAGCTGTTCCTGCTGGTATTCCTTTATCTAATGAAGAGTATTGGCAGCCTATTGCTAAACTTCGAGAAGATTTAGTTATTGATTATAAAACTTTCAAGAAAGAAATACTAGAACTTATTGCTGTTGTTCAAAGAGGTCTTAAAGCTGCTAGAATTGTAGTATCTACAATGGAAGATAGAGATGCTCTTACTTGGGAACAGATTGGAGTAGGTTGTGAAGTTTATGTTATTGAAACTAAAAAGAGTTATATTCTTGATGAAATAACTCCTGTTACTAATGCAAAGAAATGGCATCTTGAAGCTGATTCTGAAATTGGTTCTAAATTTGTAGAATCATTTAGTGGTATGTTTCCAAGAGCAATTGCAGAACGCGCAGTTGCTGATGAATTTGGTATTAATATTCAAGATAATTATCTTCGTCGTAATGTTGTAGTTAATTATATGGCACAAGTACTTAAACAGTATTTTGAAGATAATGCTGTTCAAATACTTGAAGGTCAGATTACTCCTGAAATGCTTAGTGAATCTGTTAAACAAATGTTTACTGCTTCACAGATTACTAATGCAGCTGATGAAGAAGATTTAACAGTTGTTGATAATCTTCTTAAATTTGCAGATAAAGACTATAATACAAATGATTATAGTGGAAAGGCTCGTAAATATCTTCGTAAGAATATGATTAGTGGTGTTAATACTCTTACTCAAGATATGATTAACGAGCCTAATACTATTTATATACTTCAATATGATTATTGCTTAGCTGGACAAACTATTGAACTTCCAGATAATAGTATTATTCTTTGGAGAGGTGGTAGATTGTATGATGGTGCTATTGAATTAAATCAATGTAGACTTCTTAGTAATTATCGTCAAGAAGATATGTTTGATAAAGAATCTATATCTCTTGATGGAAATTGGGCTGTTGGTCAAATACTTTATCATCCTCTTGATTTAGGTGAAGATAATAAACAAGTTGAAATTGTTGGTTGGGGTGGTTCTTATACTAATGATTTTTATTGGTTTTGGGATGGTGAAAAATGGGTAAGTATGGGTTTTGATTTATCTGTATATCTTACTCGTGCTGAATTTGAAGCTTTCCTAGAGAAGTTAAGAGAGGAGATGGAAAAGTTTTATGCTTGGCTTCTTGCAGAACTTAAAAAGATTAATGACCATCTTGAAATTCATGACCAACAAATATCTGAATTACAACAAGATATAATTGATATTAATACTAGAATTAATAATCTTATTACTGAATATAATGCTAAATTTGAAGATATTTATAATAAGATTGGAGATTTAAATAGTAGTATAGAAGGTAGTATTAATAATCTTGAGCAATATATTAATAATAAGATTGAAGAAATTCTTAATAAAATAAACCAAAGTGGTAGTAATATCAGTAATGAGTATAAACAATATTTTGAAAGTAATTATGTATCAATGTTTAAAAATAAGATTAGACCGGGTACTAATATTACTTTTGTTGAAAATGATGATGGTACTATTACTATTAATGCTGCCGGTGGAGGTTCTGGCGGAGGTGGATTAACCGAAGAAGAAGTACGTAATATTATTAATTCTATACTTAATAATTATTATACTAAGCAAGAAATTAATGATATTATTGCTGGTCTTGAAGGAGGTGGTGGCTCTGGTGGAGATGGCACTCATAATGTCATGTCTGTTACTCAACTTGGTGAAGCTAGAACAGGTAAGTATCTTGTTATGAATAAATTTGCAGACAGTGAAACTAAACCTAGTAGACTTGATGTAGATTTTAATTCTCTCTATACTGATATTAAAAATAAATTAGTTGGAGAAGGATTTGGATCAGGTGGTGGAAGTGGAGAAGGTGGTGGAGTTGCTGCTAGTCAAATTCAAGCTTGGATTGCTGCCGTTGTTCCTATTGGTTCTATTATGCTTTGGGATACTTCAACTCCTCCTAATGGCTGGGAAGTTTATACCGCTGCACAAGGACGTTTTGTTATGGGTTATATACCTAATGGTATTAATATTTATAATAATCCTAAACAAGGAAATCTTGATTGGAAAACAGTTCTTGAAAATATTAAAGATACATATGACCCTGCTGCTCCGGGTCGTAATATAAATGCATATGCATTTTATATTGGTGGTACAGATTTACCTCTTCATCAACATGCTGTTGCTGTTGGAAAATCTAAATCTGGTGATAATAGTAATCATATTATAACACCTAGTAACTGGAGATTTATATCAGGTGATTTAGATGGTGATGTTAAGAATGGTCATCCTTATGGTACTGATAGAAATAGACTTGATAATTTTGGTATTAATCGTTCTACTAATTGGTATATGACTGGACCTAATATTAGTAATAATGGTGAAATGACTTGGAGTCAAATAAGTGGTAATAGATGGACAGGTAATTATCTTGCTATTAATAAACTTATGCCTACTATTGCTTTACATTATATTAAACGTGTTTCTAATCCGTGGTAATTATGGCTGAAGAAGAAAATGTTTTTGTTGGTACTAATTGTCAATCTTTTGACCCTAGTAAAGTTCAATGTGATAAAGAGGGCAATATGCCAATTCATATACTAGATAAGTATTGTGAAGAAAATGATACTAGATATAATATATATCCTTTAACTGTTATACAAGCTGTATTTGATGGTGTAACTGGAACAAGATTAGATAGAATACTTGCCGCTTGTAATAGTATTTATTTAACTTGGGAAGGTACTTTTGCCGATACTGTTAATAAACTTGATAAAATTTATCGTCGTAAAGGATATATTATAACATATCGTGATGAAACTAATATTAATTGGACACAACGATATAATAGTGATGATATTAGTGATGTTGCTTGGACTAATCCTGCTAATTGGGAAGGATGGTCTTTTGATACTGTTATTAAAGATTTAGCAGAAGCACTTGAAGAGATATTTACTAATATAGGTGATTATAAAGACTTTCTTGATATTATTACTAGTTTTATTAATGATTTTGTTGTTAATGTGTTTAATAATATTAATAATTATCCTAAACTAGTTGAAATTATTAAGAATAGTACAGTTGAAAGTTTGCCTATTATTATTAGAGATATATTTAATAATATTAATGAATATCCTGAGCTTAAAGAGATATTTAATCAATATATTAAACAATGGACTGAATCTATCTTTAATAATATTTCTTCTTATCCTGCTCTTAATCAATTCATAATTAATGCTATTAATTCTCATGTAGAAACTACTATTAGTAATATATTTAATAATATTGATAATTATCCTGCAATTAAGAATCTTATTATTACTAATACTGTTAATAAAGTAGTTGATATATTTAAGAATATTGGTCAATATCCGGAATTACAGGAAGCTATTCAGAATAATATTAATGAACGAGTTGATTATATATTTAATAATATTAATAATTATCCTGAACTCATTGGTATTCTTTCTGATTTAGTTTGTAATTGTGTTAAGAATATATTCGCTAATATTAATAATTATCCAGCTCTTGTTACTTGTATTAATAATGCTGTAAATAGTAGAGTTGATTATATTTTCAATAATATTGATAGATTTCCTATTCTTAAGAATCTTATTGAAACTAAAGTAGAAGCTAGAGTTACTTATATATTTGAACATATTAATAACTTTACTGAACTACTTAATGTTATTAAAGGTAATATAGAAAATATCTTTGATAATATTGATAATCATCCTAACCTTAAAGTTGTTATTGAGAATAAAGTTGAATCTACAGTTGAACATATTCTTAGTAATATAGATAATTATCCTATTATTAAAGAGAAGATTATTCAATTCTGTAATGAAGCTATTGAAGCTAAACGTGGTGTAGCAAATGGTATTGCTAGTCTTGATGGAGATGGTAAAGTCCCAGCAAGTCAATTACCTAGTTATGTTGATGATGTTCTTGAAGGATATTATGTTGATGAAACTCATTTTGCTGAGAAATATATAGAAGATGCTCCTGTATATTATACTCCTGAAAAAGGTAAAATTTATGTTGATATAAGTGAAAGTACTGATTATAGCGGTAAGACTTATCGTTGGTCTGGAACTAAATATTCAGTTATATCTGAAACTTTAGCTTTAGGTGAAGTTACAGGTACTGCTTATGATGGTGGTAAAGGTAAGAAAACTACTGATATAGTTAATAGTTTATCTAGTGAATTTATTATTAGACTAGATAGAGTTGACCAAACAACAGAAGGACTTAAAATTATATATAGTAAATCTGTTAAAAGTAATAATACAAATTTATATATTGATAAAACTCCTTTTGGTCTTGTTTTAAATAATGCTAGTAAAACTGCTAATGGTAGTATGTCATCTGCTGATAAAGTTAAACTTGATGAAACTTTACCTAATCAAATTACTGAACTTTCTAATAATGTTTATACTAAAGAAGAAATTAATAATAAGTTTAATAATGTACCAACAGTAGAAAATACTTATACTAAAGCTGAAGTTGATAAAGCTATTGCTGATGCTATTAAAGCTTTAATTCCTGCTGGTTATGAACTTGTTATTAAAAAGAAAACAACTTAATATTAATCATGGTGGTACTGAATAAGTGCCACCATTTAAAGTTTATAAAGTTATGCAAGATATTAATCAACAATTATATGAAAGAAAAGATACTCCTGAAGGATTTATTCCTGTTTATGGTGTAGTTGTTACTGTTCCTACTGGAGTATATACTAATGGACAAAAGGAATTTACTTGTGATAAAACTTTTGACGAAGTAAAAGAAATATTATTAAAAGGAGGAAGTATTATTGCTATTGATAATAACAATAGTAGAATTAATTTTGATAGAATTGTTATAGGCAATAATGATATTAGTGCCACAATTACTTATTTTTCTAATGGTGGAATTAATAAAATCGATTTAAGTTGGGATAAAGGTATAGCTAGAGTTGGTGGTGAAGAAACTAAAAGTATTAATACTTTTGTAGCTATAAATAGTAATTCAATTATTAAATCTTATGATATTGGAAGTATTACTATATTATTAACAAATAGTGGTAGTAAAGAAGAAGTATTGGCTGCTATTAATTCTATTTTTACTAATTTTGCTGGATTTGTTACAGCTATTGGTAAACCTAATTCTGTATTTCATAATGGTAAATATGGAACATTTAATGTTAGATATACAGATAATATTATAATTATTCAATGGAGCAATGCTAATGCTATTCATCATGTTGCTTTATCAGAGGATGGTTCTTATGTTTATAATACTATTCAAATAGTTGACCAAACTCTTTATAGATTATCTGCTCTTACTGTTGAGCCAATAGTTAATCCTAAAATATGGATTGGTACTGCTGTTCAATATGCAGCTATTGCTCAAAAAGATAACAATACTACTTATATAGTTAAATCAGATGCTTAAATTATGGCTATATATCAAGGAGATATTGGAATACATGATATTAAACTTGGTAGTATAGATGTATTTGAAATATATCAAGGTTCTAAACTTGTTTATCCAGAGAATACTGAAGTTACTATTACTTTTAAATTAAATGTTTCCGGAACTGTTACTATTAATGGTTATACTCCTGTTATAAGTGAAAATAATACTAAATTTGTATTTACTATTCCGGTTAAAACTGATTATACTGCTAATATTACTGCTGAACATTATAAATCTCAAACTATTAGTGGTAACAGTGGTTATTTACCTATAACTCATAATGTAGAATTAGAATGGGAACAAAGATTTATTTCTTATACTGTTACTTTTCCTACTGATGGAGTTAAAGTTTTATTTGATGGAATAGAAAAAGGAGTTATAACTAATGGTAAGTTAGTTGTATTAATTGATGATACAGAAGCTAAAGATAGTTATACTGTTACATTTGAAGGTAGTAAAGCTAGTACATATGATACTAGTACATTAACAGTAGTTAATAGTGCTATTGCAAATACAGGTGGAAGTTATGATTTAAAACTTCCTACTAGTTCTGTTAAGAATGGATATAAAAGAACTGACTATGCATCCTCCACGGGGAGTATAACCAAAGGTTCTACTTATGCTGGAACTTGGATTGAAACTGTTGTTAATCTTACTGCTAGTTTTACTAGTTCTACTACTTTAGGTAGTATAAGTAATAATGTATTAACTATACCTAATAATGAATCTACTAATGCTAAAAGTGGAACTTTAACTGTTATATTTACTTTAGAAAATAAACAAACTAAAGAAGTTAGTGCTGCTTTAAATCAAGCTGCTGGTGCTAAAGTTTATACTAATTGGGTATTAGATTTACAAACTGATGGAACTAGTGTTGAAGCTAAAGGCGGCACTAGAACTATTACTGCTAATGTTGCCCGTAGAACTTATAAATGGAATAACACTGGTACTGTTTATAGTGAAACTGCTACTCCTACTCTTAGTATTAGTGGTAGTGCTAGTCTTAGTGGAAATCAAATAAAATTTACATCAAACGAGAGCGTTTCAGCCCGTTCAGCGACACTTACAGCTAGTTATGTAGGATTGTCCAAAACGGTTACGATAACGCAGCAGGCAGGCGCAAAAGTGTATTCAGCGTGGTCTGCTTGGGCTGTTTCTATTTCGGCAAGCACGCAAACGATAACTGCAAGCGGTGGGTCTGCTACGATAACTACTAGTGCTAGTCGTTCTCGTACTTGGACTTGGAATGGAGTTGGTACTACACATACTGATACAGAAACTGCTACACCTACACTTAGTGGTAGTGCTGGTGGATTTACTTTAAGTGGTAAAACTGTTACTGCTAGTAACAATACTACAACAAATAGTCGTAGTATAACTATTACTGCTACTAGCAATAATGTTTCTAAATCTATTACTATAACACAATCTGCTGGTGCTAAAGTTTATGGTAATTGGTCTAGTTGGACTGTTAATATTAATGCTGATAAAACTAGTATTGGAGCAACAGGTGGAACAGCTATTATATCAACTAGTGCTAGTAGAACTAGAAGTTATACATGGAATGGTGTTGCCGGTTCTGGTGGTACAGAAACTGGAAATGGAAGTCCTACATTAAGTAAAGTTAGTGGTACAGGTAATTGGACTAGTCCTAAAGTTACTTATGGAAATAATACTAGTACAAGTGGTAAATCAACTGTTATTCGTGCTACTATTGATTCAACTACTAAAGATATAACTATTAGTCAATCTGCTGGTGCTAAACAATATAGTGCTTGGTCTGCATGGACAGTTAATATTTCTAATAGTGGAAATGTTGCTGCTAGTGGAGGTAGTTCAAATATAACTACTTCTGCAAGTAGAACAAGAACTTGGACATGGAACGGAGTTAGTGGAAGTGGTGGAACTGAAACAGGAACTGGAACTCCTACTCTTAGTAAAGTTAGTGGTGCTGGTTCATTTGCTAGTAATAAAGTAACTTATGATAATAATACTTCTACAAGCGCTAGAAGTACAGTTATTAGAGCTACAATGGATTCTGTAACTAAAGATACTACTGTAACTCAAAATGCTGGTTCTAAAACTTATAGTAGTTGGGGAGCATGGTCTATTAGTTTAAGTGCTAATGTAACAACTATTGCTGCTGCTGGTGGAAATGCTACATTATCTACTTCTGCTACTAGAAGTCGTACTTGGCAATGGAATGGTACAGGAACAACTTATACTGAAAATGCTAGTGGTTCTCCAACATTAAGTAAAGTTAATGGTGCAGCTTCTTTAAGTAGTTCTACTGTTAGTTATGGTAATAATACTTCTACTAGTTCTCGTAGTTCTGTATTTAGAGCAACAATAGATAGTGCAACTAAAGATATAACTATTAGTCAATCTGCTGGTAGTAAATCGTATGGAAGTTGGTCTAGTTGGTCTGTATATTGTAATGCTAGTAGTTATACTGTTGCAGCATCAGGCGGTTCTGTTACTATTTATTATGGTGCTTCTCGTTCTCGTACTTGGACTTGGAATGGCGTTGCAGGTTCAGGTGGAACTGAAACAGAAAATGCTACTCCAAGTCTTAGTGCAGGAAGTGGTGGTGGAACTTTAAGTGGTAGTACTTTAAGTTATAGTAATAATACTAGTACAAGTGTTAGAAGAACTAGAGTTACTGCAAATTATAATGATGCTATTAATTTTTGCGATATTGAACAAAGAGCAGGTAGTAAAGTTTATGGTAGTTGGTCTGGATGTCAGTAAGTATTTCTGCTAGTCCTACTAATATTGCTGCTGCTGGAGGCAGTTCTACTATTACTTGTAGTGCTGTTCGTAGTAGACAATATACTTGGAATGGAGTTGGACAAAATTTTCCTGAAACTGAAAATGGTAGTCCTACATTAAGTAAATCTGGAGATGGCACATTAAGCGGTACTACTAGCGGTAGTAAACTTACTTATGGTAATAGAACTACTACAACAAGTAGAAGTACAACTGTTACTGCTACTTATAATGGAGTTAGTAAATCAATTAATATTACACAATCTGCTGGTGCTAAGTCTTATGGTGCTAAAGTATATCATACTAAATATTATGGTACTAATCCTGATGGAAGTGGATTAGATTTTACAGGTTATCCTTATACTAATGAAATTGATACAGTTGCTGATGCTAATACTATATCTATAAGTGTTTATTATAGGTTATATACAACTCAACTTTGGACTTGGAATGGTGTTGCTGGTTCAGGAGGAACTGAAACTGTATATTATAATCCTGATTATGTAAATGTAACAAATAAAGTTAATTGTGATGTATCTGTTGCAAATGCTCTTAATTATGCTAGTATGATTATAATAACATTTAAACTATCCGCAAATGATTCTAATACAGCAAGAGAATATAAAATTGAATGGAATTGGCTAAATCATAATGTTATTACAAAAGGAACGCAAAGAGCAAATCCTGTACGTGGTAGACTTGTTATTAAAAATGATTATTTTACTAGTCAAAATGTTGCATTACCTATTTATTTAGATAGTGAAAATGTAGATTCAATATATAAAGGAGAAGCAAGTTATAATGATATTAAGAAAACTCCTATTGGTGTTTATGTATATATTCCTACTAATATTTCTATAATGAACGCTGGTAAATTGCAATTTTGGTTTGAAAATAAAGATGGTGGTGGCAGTAAATATACTTGTACTTTAAGTAGTGTTAGTACACCTTCAAATAATGTTTCTGTATCTAATAGTAATAATATTATTAGTGTTACTGCTAATACAACTACTTCTTCATTTACTATATTATGCCAATTTACTATGACTTCTAATAGTACATTATTTAATGTAAGAGTTTTAATTGAACCATGATGAAAATACTATTTAACATAACAATATTATTAATGCTTATATTGTTTATTTACTCATTAAAGTTATTTAAATTAATCACATAATTATGAACAATAAACAACTATATGAAAAACTAGGTCAGAATAGTTATGATAAAGTATTTCCTATTACTTATCTTCAAAATATTCTTGACAAAGATACAAACAATGATTTAACTGTTGTTCTTTCTAGGTTTAATCATTTATGGATTCCATATCAAGGAACTAGAGTTAATACTCGTAAGGCTGTTCCTACTATTTTTAGACGTAATAGTCTTACTATTAGTTATTATGATGCTGAACATAATCTATCTGTAACTGAAAGTTATATAGGTAGTAATCTTCAAGCTGGAGTTGAAACTAGTTGGGTTTCTGATGATAATTGGACTAAAATTCTTAATGAGAAATATCTTGAAGAAAGTGGAGCTAAAATTCCTATTGCTGATGGAACTATTGATTGGGATATGCTTAATGAAGCTCTTAAACAAATGATTGCAGGAGATGGTAAAGTTAATATTATTAATTATCCCGATGAAGAAGATATTACTATAAGATTAAGTCCGGGTTGTTGTAATGTTAATCGTCTTAGTCTTAAAGATAGACTTTATGAGCCTGAATATAAAAGTGGTAAAGGATATAAAATAATTCGCAAGGTCTTACTCCCCGTGGAGGATGATGCAAGTAATGCAGAACAGCTTTTATTTGATGGTTTTCTTGATGATACTTATTGTGAACAATATGGTCAAATAATTCTTAATACTGATAAGTATGAAGTTATTAGAACAGATTTAGGTAATACTGCTGGTATTTATTATGATACTTATCATAAATTATTTGTTCTTAGAGTTAAGACTGTTCATGATGGAGTTGGATTTTATAATTATTATACTAGATGGACGATTGTAGAACCTACTGATAGAGTTCATCCTCTACGGGGGGTCAACACTCCTGTTTATGGAAATAGTGAAGATTATAATATTTATAATACTTGTCTTTCTGATGAACGTCCAAGACTTGGTATTATATATGTTAATTCAGTAGATAATATTAAATATTATTTTAATGAAGAAAATCTAGTTCAAGTTAAGAATAATATTTATCTTAATTATAAAGCTGTTCTTACTCAAGATATGGTTAACGAAGAAAATACTCGTTATATTATTCGTTATGCTTTTGACTTAAGTGGTAAAACTATTACAATGCCTACTGGTTGTGAACTTGTATTTGAAGGTGGTATTATTGAGAATGGTACTATTGATTTAAATAAATGTAAACTTACAGGTATGGTTGGTGAAGAGTCTGAATATCTTCCTAATGTAACTTGTAGTAATTGGGCTAAAGGTCAGATTGAATATCGTAATGGAAAGATTTGTTATTGGAATGGTACTGAATGGAGAGTAATGGGTGATACTTCTTCTATGGAAAGTTATACTAAAGAAGAGATTAATAATATGTTTAAAAATTATTATACTAAATCTGAAACTTATAATAAAGAAGAAGTTAATAATTTACTTAATAGATATGTTACTAATGATACATTTAATAACTTTAAAGAAGAAATAAATCGAACTATTACTAATAGTGTTAATCTTGATAAGATTCAAAAAGCTATTAATGACGGATGTGGAGTTAATATGACTATGCCTAGTGCAAATAATAATAAACTTAGTCTTCCAATTTGGACAGGAACTGCTACCCAATATGCAACTATTACCCCAGTTGCTGGAATGACTTATAATATTGTTGATGAATAATGAGTTTAACTCTTGGACGTCAAGGAGGAATTGCTAAACCTCTTAAGAAACGAACAGTAGGTCAAATTAATATTGCTCATGTTTATGATGGTGCTAATCATATTTGGCCTACTTCTGTTATTCATTTTAGTGATTTTACTAGTGTCCAACTTAGATACATTTGGGGTAGTGATGATGGTCGAGATTTGGATACTAAATCATATTATGTTAATTCTCCTATTGATAACTTAAATTATACAGCTGTTGGTTGGTCTTGGAATTTAAGTCAAATTCCTTATCTATATTGGGGCGGCGATAATACTAACTCAGGTGCTGAATGTGTTATGTTTAATATCGAATCTATGATTGACCTTGAAGATAAAATGCCTGATATAATGAAAATGAATCTTTGTGCTAATTGGTTTGGAAGTTTGAGTAGAGGTCATGTTACTGTTGAATGTATTGCTTATAAAGGTGGAGTTATTGTTCATGCTTGGCAATTAAAGAATCATGAAATTGATGTTGATAATAGAGGAATGTTTATTTTTCCTTTGGCTGATGGAACTATTAATATGCCTGATGGACATGGTGGTTATAAAGAATGTTGGTATGGTGAAGTTATTAAAAGAGTTGCTAAATCTAATAATGAAGTAAAATACTTTAGAGTTAATCCTGTTAATGATAAAGTTATTGGTTTAGATGATATTAAAATAATTCGTCATGGTGGTGGTTATATTCATCGTGATGGTTATTGTTGGTATGAAAATAAACCTAATGATAAATATAAAGTTTGGAATAATCAAGTTAATACAACTGGTACTCCTTTAACTCTTGATAAACCAACTCTTAATATAACTAGTGATGATAATTATAGTTATGAATATCATACAGTTTTGCTAAATGAAGATAACACTGTTTATAATGATAATTATACTGATAACTATAAATTTAGATTTGGTTTTGTTGCAGGTAATTCTGAATTTAGAGGACAACAAACTATTCAATGTTATGTTGGTACACAAGGTGGTAAAGCTGATGATGATAAGACTTCGATAGGTGAAATAAAATATACTAAACTTAATAAAATTGGTGAGTTGACAATATATAGTCCTATTGAAAGTTAAAATAATATTAATTACCAAACAAAGATAACGGTTTAAGCGTTATAGATTATGTAGTTCAAACTACAAGTATTAATCTATTTTTTTAACTTAAACCTTAATTTATTATGCAAGTAATTGAAAAAGTGAAAGTTGTTCCAGAGGGCTATAATGGTGCTGGAATGAATTATGACGGTGGTAATCGTCGTGATGTAAACGGTAAGGCTAATGCAGGTTTAACTCTTGGTATTATCGGTACTGCACTTGGTGCTTGGGCTTTGTTTGGTAATCGTCGTTCTGCTGGTGCTAGTATTTTAGGTGGCGCTGGTGGTGGAATGTTAGGTGATGGTTCTACTAATATTAACGTACTTGGTGCTACTGCTGGTAGTGGAAGCGGTGCTCCTACTGCTTTTCAAGCATGGGAAAAATCTTGTGAAGATACTTTAGCTCTTCAAGGTGGTCTTTATCAATGGGCTTTGACTCAACAGAATCAACGTTTTGAAGATAGAGAACGATTGAATAGTGAATTGTTTGGTGTTTATATTGATGGACGTAATCGTACTGATGCTCTTATTGAGAAAAATAACACTGACCATTTTAATCTTTACAAATATACTCGTGATGCTGATGATGATATCCGTAAAGAGTTATCTGATTTGAAAGCTGAATTAGCTGTTACTAAAGCTATTCGTCCTTATCAAGATAAACTTATCCAATGCGAAATGGAAAAGATGTTTACGGCTGGTATCAACTATACTGATAGAAAGACTTGTAATGTTATCTATGGTGTAGTTACTCTTCCAAATGAACCTACTGTTACAGGTCTAGTTGGACGTAATGCTTATGGATGTTTGCCATGTGGTTTTACTCAACCTGCTAGCGGAACTCCTGCTCAGTAATATTACTAAGTTTGATTAAGAATATAAAATTGAAAGAGATATGATACCTGTTAATCAATTTATACTAGGTAATAGTGACCCTTTACTATACCCTAGTGAAAAAATGACTAATAGCATTGATGAACAAATTGCTTTTCTTCAAAGTCAAAAACAAGCAATTAATGAAGCTTATCGTCGTAATGCTATTCCTAATGCAAATAATGGTACAACTCAAAATCAGCAAGTTCCAACTCAAGGAATTTGGGATGCTATTGATGCTGAAATTGCACCACTTACACAAGAACAACAAAATATGCTTCTTAGTAACCAAGACTATGTAAATAATTATAATGCTTTACAAAGTATGGTTCAAGCAGAAGTTCTTAATTTAGTTAGAGGAAAAATCGAAGCTAGTGCTGATGGCAAACATTTACTTGAAGAACAACTTAAACTTGTTAAGTTACTTAAAAGTAAAATTGTTGAAGTTACTAACAAAGAAATGGAATTGTTTAAAGCTTTTAAAGAAGCTAGTAAAACTAATCCTAATTTAACTTATGAAGAATTTTTAAAGAAGTAATATTATGGTTGAAATTGGTAATGTTAAAGAGGTTATTAAAGATTATATTATTAAACAATTAGTATCTATGGGTGAAAGTTCTCCAGCTATAAGACTTTTAACTCCTTTAGCTAAAAGAGCTATTACTAATAATATTAATAGTTTTGATAAGTTCTTGAAGCCTATTGCAGATAAAGATGGTATGATTGATATTGAAGGTATATTTGATGAAGAAATGGAAATTATTAATAATATTGATAATTTTAATTTTGATATACCTTTTATTGGTGGCGGTAATATTTCTAAAGGTATTATATCTCTTGAAGTTCCTTATGTGAATAAAATTGTTGCTCTTAATCAAACTGATTTAGAAATTTTAAAAGAATCATTAATCAGTTTAAAAACAAAGTAATATTATGAGAGAAATGCCTTACATTCAACCTTACCATGTTGGTAATCGTCGTGGCGGTAATCAAAATATTCTTGATGAATTTCGTGAATTTCTTGATGCACGTGGAGGACGAGGCGGTCGTGGTGGTAGAGGTGGTATGAGAAATCGTATTGGTTATGATACTTACGATACTTATGGTCGCTCTGCTAATAAAAATGACCGAGAAGAAAAGATTTTAACTATGCTTATGAGCGGTGGATATAATGACGATAGCTATCATTTTAATGAGTATGAAGCTAAAGAAGTTGTAGAACAAATGTATCATGTTAAAGACAATAAGAAATATATTGGTGAAAAATATGATATGAATAAAGCTTATGAAATTTGTGAACGCTATAAAGAAGTATTACCTAATGATGTTGAACCTTGCGATGTTTATGTTGCAATTAATGCTCAATATCATGATTATGCTAAATTATTTGAAGAATGGTTTGGTGGTAATATAGATAATAAAGTGTTTGAAAGTGCTATTACATTTTGGTTTAAAGATGTAGATTTTGATGGTGATAAAGTATGGGAATATTTCCACATGAATAACTAATCATTATTGTAAAACTGTAAAAGGGAATTATCTTCGGATAGTTCCCTTTTTTATTTATCTAAATTTTAGTATGGACAAATTTATTGATGTAATTGTAGATGGAATCCTTAGTAATTTTGATTTTGGATTTATGTTTATTGTTAATGTTCTAACTTATATTATTATTAAAACTATTGATTATTTTAATGGTGATAATAAAGTTCCTACTTGGCAAAAAAGATGTGTATTAGTTATAAGTATTGCTGCTATGATTGGCATTTATATTACAGCTGGTTATGATAATACTATTATGCTTGTTAATAGTGCTATTCTTGCTCCTGTGTTTTGGAGTTGGGTTGTTAGTCCTATTCTAAAGAAACTTGGAGTTGGCTATAAAGATATTGATAATACTATTGGTTAAGATTGTATAAGATTGATTAGCTAGACTTGATTGACTAATTCAAGCCTGCTATATCCTCTACGGGGAGTATAGCTTGCCAAATTTGACTAATTTTAAGCCTAGCTGATTAACTGTACATGATTTAATGAAAGTCTTGCTATGAGCCTAAAAAGTGGCTCTATGAACGTACATAAATATTTACAATATTAAAATTTAAAATAGTAAAGTTATGAGAGTTATTAAGACTAAACATTTTCCTTTTAATGGCTATAAAGCTATTAATATTTTTGGTATTATATTTACTAAAGGTGAATTAAGTAATAAAGAACTTAATCATGAAGCTATTCATACAGAACAAATGAAAGAGATGTTATATATCTTTTTCTATATATGGTATGGTGTTGAATATCTTATTATAAGACTATTTCATATTAAACAACATGATGCTTATAAAGATGTAAGTTTTGAAGAAGAAGCTCATATTAATGATGATAATCTTAATTATATTAGTAAACGTAAACATTATACTTGGACTAAATATCTAGGTATTAATAGTTCTAAAACTGCTTAATTAAAAAATGTTAATAATATTGTTAAACTACTTGTTATTAATAATATAATTTATATTTGTAACAAACTAAATTCTAAAGATATGGAAGATGATAAAAGAGTTAATTATAAGTTAGATGCTATTAATAAACTTATTAATAATCTTAAACTTAGTATTTCTGGTAATAAAGAACATGATGAGCTTGGAGAAAATAATGTTATAGTTAATCTTGATGAGATTAGTCAAAAGATTACTGAATTACATGAAATGGTTAAAGCTGAATTTGATGAGTTTGAAAATCAACATAAAAGTGAATCAGATGAAACTCAAACTCTTCTTAATAGTCGTTTTGATAAAGTTGATGCTAAATTAGATAGTATTAAAGCTGCTATTGATAGTATGAAAGCTACTATTGGTGATAAACTTGATACTGTTAATTCTACTATTAATAAAGCAAATACAGATATAGTTGCTGCGATTAATGCTATGAAATCTAGTAATGATACTAAGAACGATGCTATAATTGCTGCTCTTCAAGGACTTGTAACTAAAGTTAATCAAAATACTAATAATATTAATTCTCTTGATGGTAGAGTTGATGCTCTAGAACAAGCTTGATATGAATTTTAATTTAGTAGAAATGTATAATGGCTTGTTAAGATTTAATAAGCATATACTAAATGAACTTGCAGAAGGACTTAAACATTTACCTAATTTGGATGGAGTATCTAAAGGAGATAGTTTAATTATTAATGAACAAGGTAATCCAGCTTGGGGTTCTGCTGCATTTATTCCTACTTTTGAAAATGCTGCTTATGGTATTGAATGGACTAAAGATGACAATGATATAATCAGAATTGGTAATGCTAAATTTCATAGAGAACTTCCTATTCAAAATAGACTTAAAGGTTGTGTCTATAATGAAAAGAAAATCAGTTATTTCCTTAATCCTACGGGTTGGGCTAAACCTCTTGAAAATGGTCTTATTCCTCCTCTTGATGGAAGTGATGGCGATGTTGGGGTAAGAGTTCCAGAGTTTTATATGTGCGTTAAAGATACTGGTACTAAATATCAACTTTGGATAAGTGATTTTAATATTGATGGAACATTTACTAGAGTTCATCCTTTTATTATAAGTCATACTAAAACTATGACTAGAACTAGAGAAGATGGTAAAGAAGAAGTATTTAGTGCTTGTATTAAAGATGATGATACTAGATATTTAGGAGGAAATAAAAGTTCTTCTATTGTTGCTACTAAATTGCAAGGTAGACCTAGAACTGGAATTGATTATGATAAAGCTAATGAGTTTTGTGCTAATCGTGGCGATTGGATTACAATGATTGATTATCTTGAATATTGTGCTTTACAAGCTCTTTGTTATATTGAGTATGCTAATTTTGATAATCAAGCTGCATTAAATACTAATTTAACTAGTGATGGATTTAAACAAGGAGGACTTGGTGCTGGTGTTACAAATTTAAATTGGAATAGATGGACAGCTTTTAATGATAATAATCCTATTGTACAAACTTATTGGACTGCTGAACATAATATTGGTAATGGTAGTACTAATGGTGACCATTATGAACTAGGAAATTATAATGTAGATGGAAGTAATTTAAATACTTATCCTGCTGTTTATCGTGGTATTCTAAATTTCTTTGGTGATATATGGACGTTTATTAGAGATGTAGCTATTATAAATCGTAATGTAAATTATAATAGTGTTTATCTTCTTAAAAAAGGAGTTAATCATTCTGATGTTACAAAAGATAATATTCAAGATAAATGTTATTTTATAGGTGACCAAGCTAATACTAATAATTTTATTACTGAATTTGATTTTAGATTTGGTCCTTATTTTGTTCCTAATAAAGTTGGAACTAATAAAAAAGCTGAATATAATTGGAAAAGAGGTGATGATGGACAAGATACAGATAAAGCTATTCGTGTGCTTCTGCTTGGCGGTCGCGCTGCTGACGGTTCTATGGCTGGCTCTGGTCGCTTTGCTTCTTTTTGGGTTCGGTCGGATTCTTATGCTACTGTCGGCTTCTTTACCACAGTTAAGCTTGATTAAATAAGTTCACGTGGAACTGTTGCTAGGAGTAGTTGGTTAATTAATTTGTTTTCTGTTTTTGTATTTCTCGATACTACTCCTGCAACAGTTTATTATAATAATATTAAAGGTTATATTTCTTAAGATGATTGACATTTAGATACAGTGCTTCTGCTTAGCAGTAACGCTAATAACAGTTCTAAAGCTAGCTCTAGTAACTTTAATTCTAATTGAGTTCAGTCAGATTCTAATGCTAATGTCGGCTTCTTTTATATAATTCCTAAAACTAATAAATATAATATTAATATAAATATTATTTTGGGAAGTATAACCTTACCTCTTGGTAAAAGATAACGTTATTTAGAAACTAAAAGTGTTGGTAGTGATATTCACGAAGGCTCTTATATAAATTATATAAATATGAAAAGATATAATGGTTTACATGATAAACTATGTACTATTGAAAATATTGAAGTTGCTGATGATAATGCAAGAAAGAATAAAAATAAGAAATATGGTATTAATAAACATGATAAAAATAGACAATATGAAAATGAAGATTTGGTAGATAAACTATTTAATCTTAAATATAAAACTTCTAAATATAGTCTATATAAAATATATGAACCAAAAGAACGTATTATTTATAGACTTCCTTATTATCCAGATAGAATTGCTCATCATGCTATAATGAATGTTGTAAAAGATATTTGGACAAAAAGTTTTATTCATAATACATATAGTTGTATTGAAGGTAGAGGTATTCATCTTTGTGCAAATAATCTTAAAAGAGATTTAAGAAAATATCCTAACGAAACTACATATTGTCTTAAATTAGATATTAAAAAGTTTTATCCTAGTATTCCTCATGATGGTCTTAAAGAATGTATTAGAAAGAAGATTAAAGATAAAGATTTTCTAATGATTCTTGATGAAATTATTGATTCTACTGATAATGTTAGTGATATTTCTTCTAAATTAACTAATAAGATTGGAATTGGAGTTCCTATTGGTAATTATTTATCTCAATACTTTGCTAATCTTTATCTTAGTGAACTTGACCATTTATGCAAAGAAGAACTTAAATGTAAATTCTATTATCGTTATGCTGATGATATAGTTATTTTAAGTAATGATAAAGATTTTCTTCATAAAGTTCTTATTTATATTAAATTATATGTTCATACTATTGGATTGAAAGTTAAAGATAATTATCAAATATATCCTGTTGATAGTAGAGGAATTAATTTTGTTGGTTATGTATTTTATCATACTCATACTTTAATTAGAAAATCTATTAAATATAAAATTATAAGACTAGTAAATAGTTATTTAAATAGAGAAATTGATAGAAAAGAATTTAAAGTTAGAATGTGTGCTTATTATGGATGGCTTAAACACGCTGATGCTAAAAATCTTCTTTATAAAATTCAAAGTCTTACAGGTGTTAGATATTCTAATTGGAATGGTAAAAGAACTAATATTACTAAATATTATGGTAAATATGTTAGAATAATTCAAGTTATTAATTATGCTAAGTATTTTAGAATTAATTTTATTAGAAATGGTAAAGCTTATTATGCCGATAGTAGAGATAAAACTCTATTTTATTCTATACATAGACTTAATCATTTTCCTATTAATTTTAAAATTACTAAATATGATTGGCGTATTTATGCTAAAAATAGAAAAGAAAAAGTTAAACCTCAAACATAATATATTATGACTAAAGATAAACTTAAAGACGACATTATTAGAACTATTTCTAATTTAAATAACGATATATCTATTGAAAGTAGAGAACTTCTAATTAAACTATTAAATTCTATTGTAGATTATACTAATAATACTGAACTTGAACAAGATGTTAAAGTTATAATGCAAAAACATAACGAATTAGTTGAAACAGTTAATGAACTTAAAACTAAAGTTGAAACATATTCTGATAAAATTAATGAGCTTGAACAAAGAGTTCAACAGTTAGAAAACGCAAGTCAATCTTAAAATGGCTAGTCTTAATCAATTAGTTAGTGAATTTGCTCATGCTGTTGGCAATCCTAATAGTATTCCTCTTAGACGTAATCTTCGATATGCTATTCTTCATGGTCGTAATGAACTAATTCGTAAAAGTTATGAAAATCATAAATATGTTGATAAAGGTTTGCAACAACGTATTCGTGTTTCTATTATTAATGTTCCTGATGGTGACTTATATAATAGTCAAACTCTTGGACTTCCTGCAATTAAACGTACTAAACAAGAAGTTCCAAAGCCAGTTAGACTTATTAATAACTTACCTTTCCAATCAATTAGAACTACCGGACATTCTGGGATAGAAATACCTTTTGCTAAAGAAGCTAGTGCTAAGTTTTATCATTATCTTGCAGGTATGTGTAATCTTCCTGTTTATGATTATATTAATGGTTATATTTATTTCTTTAGTAATAATAAAGATTGGTTTCAAAATATAGGTTCTATTATTATTGAATCTCCATTTGAAATTCCTTATCTTGTTCCTACCGAAACTGTTGAAAAAGCTAAAGATGTAAATTATGACCCTATTGATGATGAAGCTAAATACGATGATGATGAATTTCTTATTCCTGAAGATATGATTGGAGCTCTTAAAGAGATTGTATTTAAACGTAATCTTATTGAAGTTCCTCGTCAAACAAATGAAACTCCTATTGATAATTTTGTAACTAGATAAATTATGATTAAAGATATAGATATTAGTCATTATTATAAAAAGTTTATTGAAACTTCTAATGACGATATGGCAAAATATAATAAAGAACTTGAACTTATAAATAAGATGAAAGCTGATTGTCGTGCTTATATTAAAAGTAAAAATCAAGTTATTAAAGATGATTTAAAAATTAATCTTAATGAATATGGGTTTCAATTTCTTAATGATAATGTTGAATTAATTAATAAGTTAGAGCAATTAATTAATAATCAACTTAGTTATACAGTTGGAGAAAGACGTATTGTTCTTCTCCAACTTTTGCGTTATTGTAACTTAGCTAAAAAAGCAAACGATTATATTATTGCTCTTAAACTTGCTACAAGACGTTCTGAATTAAGTCTTTCTGATTATAAAAAGTACATTCATAGGTATTATAGTTATGGTGTTCATAAATGTGTTCTTGAAGGTTATGCTTATCATTTTAAATATGAGATTGGTGATTTAGTTATTAATTTCTGGAGATATAGAGATAAACCTAGAGATACTTATGTTGATTGGAACGCTACTAGACTTAAGAAACAAGAAATTATTGATGCTGGTCTTAAACCTTATGATAAAGAAGAAGCAGAAATATATAAAATTCGTGGACTTAAGTATGATGGTATTCCTTATGTAGTTTATAAAACTAATAAAGAGTTTTATGAAATACAACTTATTAATAATGGAACTCATAGTTATAGTGCTATTAAATTTAAGTATGCTAATTATATTAATAGAGAACTTAGAGGTAAAGATGCTAAACAACTTAATTCTGAATGTAAAACTGTTGATGATATTTTTAATCTTAAATTAGGATTAAGAAGTAAACTTCTTGTTTATCTTGAACGAGAACCTAATGCTCCATTTAAATATATTAGAAATGTTAATCAACAAAAGTATGAACGTGGAGCACATAATAATGGTAATAAAACTAGATATAAAAACTAATATTATGGCAAATAATAAAACGATTACGATAGAACATATAATTGGTAAACTTGATAATGATTTCAATCCTGATGGAAGTGATTGGATTCCTAGAGTTCCTGCTTGGTGTGTTGATGCTATGAATGAACTTAAAGTTCTTCGTAAAGTTGATAAGAAAATGAAACTAACCGTCATTAATAAGATAGCTAAAAGTAAATGTTGTCTTATTGATGACGGTCTTAAAGTATATGATAGTAATGGTTGTGAAGTACCTAGAGCTGATACTAGTAAATATAGATGTGGTGATACTGAATCTGCTCCATCCTCTACGGGGGGTCAAGCGGAGGACGAAAGTCCGGAGCGTGCTACTAATAAAGACTATCTTGGTATGCCTGATGATTGTTGTCCTAATGGCTCTAGAACTAGAGAAGTTATTGATACTGGTAAAGTAGGATGTAATCCTATTGTTTATACAGTTCATAATAATACTGAATGTCCAAGATGTCAGCATGAAGTTCATTCTCATTGTCAGACTCCCCGTGGAGGATATGATAAGTCAAATCATAATTATATTCTTATTGGAGGTAATACTATTGAACTTAATTTTAATGATACTTGTATAACAGTTGTTTATAAAGATATTGAAACTCAATATAGTGATAATTATCATTGTGAGATTCCTGTTATACCTGCTAACGGTAAATTAATTCAAGGTCTTACTTATTATTGTATGGCTCGTATGCTTATGAGAGGATATAAACATCCTGTGTTTAATCTTTCTGCTAGTCAATATGGAACTAATCCTTTCTATCTATGGGAAAGTATGAAGAAAGATATTAAGACTAGTATTCTATTAGATGAACAAAGTGATGATGATAGTGGTTGGAATGAGTTCTTTTATAACTTTACTTTTCCTAAATAATTATGAATATACAAAAGAAACTTAATCTTAATAAACATCCCGGCGATTGTGTACCTTATTCATTAGTTGCTGCTAAGAACGTTAAAGTAAGTAATGATGGAAGGATGATTGTTAATGAAGAAGGACTTGAAGATTGTAAAGTAATTGCTAATGCTATTCATGAAGATGGTATTAATAATTTTAAAATAGTTGGTGTTATTCCAACTAGTACTGAACTTATTTTATTTATTGTTAATACTGATTCTAATGAATCTTATATTTATAGATATAATGAACAAGCTGATAATTGTTATAGAGTAAATAGTAATTGGAAGTATAATGGTGGAAAGATTAAAGGAACATATACTTATAATGTTAAAAATCATCTTATTATAGCTATTGCAGAAAGTAATGCTTCAGTTGATGTTCCTCTTAAAACTATTAATATTGATTTAGATTCTGACCGTCCTGATTCTGAAATGTCTGTTATTCCACAAATAACTTTACCTACTATTAGTAGTTTAAATTATGTTAGTGGTGGAGCTTATAAAGGATTTTATTTTATATTTATTAGATATAAGATAGATAAAACTAATTATACTAAATGGTATAGTATTGGATTTCCTATTTTTAACGATGTTATAATTCCACAAGTTATTAATAAAGTTTGTTTTAGAAAAACTAATGTTTATGAACCGAAAGATGAACCAAACGGTTATTGTTATGGTAATACCGATTCATTTAGTGATTCTAAAGATATATGTAATCAAACTTTTGAAATAAATATTAGTGGATGTCGTTCTGGTCTTTATCAACTTGGTTTTATTGTATGTAAAAAAGATAGTACTCAAGCGTTTAGAACAGATGACTTAAATAATAATATTTTTAAATTTAGTAGAGATGTTCTTGTTGAATATAATGTTGCTGATTTAACTACTGACTATTATAATTATTATAATGTTGGCAATATCATTAATTATAAGAATAGAATATATATTGCTAATTATAATGAAAAAACTGATAACGATAATAGAACTTTAAATAATGGTAAAACATTAGAAGAGGCTGTTAAAGATATTACTATTAAACTTCGTAATAAAGCTGTTAATGCTTATTATAATGATTATACCACTGTTAATGCAGTTAGCGAAAAAGGTCCATATTTTAAAATGGCTAGCCTTCAAATTACTGGTACTGCTGATTGGCAAATTAAAGATATTAATAAAGTATTCAATAATAATCAATATCCTTTTCGTACTTTTAGAACTTTATTTAATGATACAGTTATACAAGGTATTGCAGCACATGAATATTTAAAGATTAATTATAATGCTAAAATAAAAGTTGGTAGTAGAGGTAGTCATAATCTTAAAGAATATCTTGCTTGTCATTGTTTTATTATTCCTACAAGTTATAAATATGAAAATAATCAATCTGTTTATACTTTACCTAGTACAGTTAAAGTAGCTTGTTATGTTTATAATGGAATTGGATTTACAGAAGATGCTGTATTTACTAGTGGACAAGTATTATTTGGTGATACTATATTTGATATTGATAATTGTAAAATGAGAATTACTCATTCTATTATTGAACCTAGTTATGATTTTAATGAACGTAAAAAGAACGATACTCTTATTCCTGGAGAAGTATATAACTTTTTTATTCATTTTGTTGATAAATATGGTGATGCTAGTAGAGGATATAAACTATCTAATAAAGATAAATATATAAATAATGTTGTTAATGATGGTTCTCATTGTACTATAATTACTTTTAATTGGAATAATCAAGGTAATGGTAATATTCCATATTGGGCTGTTATTAGTGGAGATATTCCAATATCTAGTATTAGTTCTAATGTTAAAAGATATATTGCTAATCAAAAAATTGTAGTTTATACTGCTGAACCAATAAATAATCCTACTACTAATATATTACTTAATAGTTCTGGTGAACTTGAAGCTACTAATAAAGATGAACTATATACTCTTATATCTAATTATTTTATTGATTATCAAGATAAAGATAAATATAATGATTTATATGTTTATCAAGTTATAAATAGTGGTAGTTATACTCCTTGTAGTAATCAAGTAATAGGTGCTATTGGTGTTGATAATGAAGCTAAATTTGGTTATTATGAAAATATTAATGGCGATGAACTATTTAGAATACCTGATTTGATATTTGATTCTGAAGTTGTTGGTGGTGAACATACTAGAGATTTTGTGTATAATATGAATAATACTTTTAATAAGTTTTATATTCGTGCTAATATTGATACTACTTTATGGAATCAAATTAAAGAATTAGGTTATGTTGGATGGTTTATTAGTTATGAAAAAGTTGAACCTATTACTAGATATACTGGATTATTAACTAGAAAAGATTATTGTAATATAGCTAGTAATGTTACTTGGCAAGATGGTAGTTGGGGTACAAAACCGGGTTTTGTAGCGAATAATTTTACTAGTGATAAATGTTATCTATATAGTGGTAGATTTGATATTGATGATAGTATTAAATATGATTTTAATATTATTCGTATTGATGGTAAATGTAAATTTGAACCTTATAAAGAAAAACATGATGTAGTTGATATGGTAGTTAATACTACTTATCCTTATAGTTATAATATGCCAGTTATAGGTGTTATTAGTAGAAATGAATATAAACCTATTAATAATTATAAATTAGTAGTTGCTGATAGTGTTACTGATAGTAGAGCTGGAAAAGGAACTGCTCTTGAAATGGATGATTATAAGGAATTACTACTTGATGCTGAAACTATGTTTCTTGCAACAGTTCTTAATTGTACTAAAAATATTTATACTAGTAAAGAAAAAGAACTTGTAAGACTTAATGACGTTTGTTATAATGGTGGAACTTATTCTATTGAACATGGATATAATGGTAGAATGACTTATGATGGTGTTCTTATTTATAATGATAATGGAGTTATAATGAACGAAGGTAATTATAAATTATATACTCCTACTAATAATCAATATTATTATAGTGGTGATGAACCATGTTGGTTTGATATTCCATTCAATGTTTATATTCAGTTTCCTTTATATAGTGATAAGTTCTTTGAAAGTAAACGTTTTAATAATGAACCTAGTAAGATAGCTTTTAGTATTAAAGAAGAAACTGACAAGAAAAGTGTTGCTTTTGGTACATTTGTAGAACCTAAAAATAGTGTTGATTTATTTAAAGACCCAATTGGAAATGTTGACCAATATGTTCCTAAACTGTTAACTCAATATCGTAATGATATTATTAATATTACTCGTTTTGATAAAACTATAAGACGTAGTAATGTTATTCAAGATGAAAGTGAAGTTAACGCTTGGAGAATATTTCCTATCGAAGGTTATAAAAATATTACTGAAAATAAAGGAAGCATAACTAATTTAATTGGTATTGGATATTATCTTTTAGTTCATACTCAACATAGTATGTTCATGTTTGATATAAGTGCAGCTCTTAAAACTAGAGATGAAAATGTTCAATTATATCAACCTGATGCTTTTGAAGTTGATTATAAAGAAGTTTTTACTAGTGATAAAGGTTATGGTGGACTGCAAGATGATTTAGCATATATAGTTGGAGAATTTGGTTATATTTTTTATAATGATGATTTTCATAAACTTTATCAATTTGATGATGGTCAACTTAAAATAATGGACGAAGATATTAAATTATGGCTAGATAAATATCATCCTAATAAAGTTAGATTTGCTCATGATAAATTTAATAATCGTATTCTAATTAAATTTGATTATACTTATAATAATATTAATCCTAATACTAAAGAATCTATTATAGAATCACATAATGAAGTTATTAGTTTTAATTATAAAATAGGTAGTTTTATTAGTTTACATGATTATTATTTTAATAATGCTTGGTCTACTAAAACTAAATGTTATTTTCAAACTGAACATAACGATGATAGACTTAATTGCCCTCTTCATGTATTTACTCATGAATATAATTATGGTAGATTTAATACTCACATGGGTGATGATAGTAGAAGTCTATATTTAGTATCTAAACAAGAAGTTGGTGATGAGCCTATATTAGTTCATAATAGTTATATTGATATTATGGTTAATGAATCTTATGAACTTATTAAATTTCTTGAATTTATTAAATATAAAGTACATAAGATATATATTCCTATTTATAGTGATAATATTAATAATCCTGTTGATTTAAGAGAACATCCTTATGCTGGAGATATACTTCGTATATTTAATGAAGATAATGATACTGATGATATAGATATTAATATTGATAAACTTAATGAATTTAATAAGTATAAAAAACCTTGGTATGAACTAACTCAATATAACTTTAATTATTTTCGTAATGCTATTAAAGAACATCCTAATACAGTAAGTGATAAACTTCGTAGAGTATATGGTAATTATTTTGTAGTTCGTTTCATATTTAATAATTCAGATAATAAGCGCATTGAATTTGAAAGTCTTGAATGTGCTCAAACTCAATTTAGAAAATTATGATACAGTATAGAGATAGACAAAGACAAAAAGCTTTTATTGGTGCTATTATTGGTGCAGCTGCTAGTATTGCTGGTGGTATAATTAAAGGCAATAAACAAAAGAAAGCTCAAGAAAAAGCCCAAGCTGAAGCTCAAGCTGCGCAAGACCATAAAGATGCTTTACAAAATGCTCAAGCTTTAACTAGTGCTTATGCTAATCAAGATTATGTTGGTCAATATAATGATAAGCTTACTCTTAAATGTGGTGGTAGAGTTCGACGTAAAGCTAATTTTGGTACTGAGTTTGTTCAAGCTCTTCCGGGACTAGGTAATCTTGCTAGTTCTATTACAGGAGTTCAAGGACTTGGTGAATTAGGTACTGCAATAGGTCAAGGTATTTCTGCTAATCAACAAATTAATGAAAATAAACGTATTGCTCAAGAAGCTGAACAACGTAAACAACTTCAATCTGGTCAACAGCAACTTAATATTACTTCTGATAAAATGACTAATCCAATGACTATGTATCAACGTTCTAGTTTTATTAATAAATATAAATGTGGTGGACGTAAAAAAGCATGGATTGGTGCTGCTATTGGTGCTGCTGGAAGTTTAATTGGTGGTATGTTTGGAAGTAAAGGACAACAACCAATTCAAGTTAAACAAGCTGACCAAGCTAGTTATAGTGCTCCTAAAACTGGTCTTGAACGTCCTGAATGGATTACTAATGGTACTGTTCAACAACCTGTTATGCCTCAATCAGTATATCGAGATAGGCTAAATGTATATCGCTGTGGCGGTCATAGACGCTAGTCTTTTGCTCTCTGTTGAATTATTATATATAGGTATGAACTATTAATCGACTGATAGGCTATCGTTCAGCAGAGAGCCTTAAAATCAATCAAATTACAATTTCTCATTATATTATATAAAATGCCTAGAAAAGATAAAGTTATTCATATAAGTAATTTACCTAGTACATTTAGAGGTAATATTACTCGTAATGGAAGATTTATTCAAAATGGTATTCCTCCACTTGGTGGAGCTTATGATAAAGTTGCTAAATCTACTGGTTTAATAAGACTCGGTAATGAATTTCTCTATAATGGTATAAACAATTTAGTATCTAAAGATAATAGAGAAAAATTAATGAATAATACTGCCGGTAGACTTATTAATTATGTTAAAGATTTTAATAAAGAATCTTTTCCTAGTGATGATGAACTTGGACCAACATTTCCATTTAATATTATTCAAACTCCTAGAAGTAATGGAAAAAATCTTCCTCAAAAGCAATATGCTGTTGGTGGTAAAATACCAAATGTAGTTGCTGGTGGTATTGCTCAACCTCTTGGTAATAATTTCTTTTATATGAATGGAAGAAAACATAGTCAAGGTGGTATTGATATTGGTCCTAGTGATAAAACTGGTATTGAAGTAGAAGGTGGTGAAGTAGTTGAAACTAATGGAAATGAACTTAAAGTTTATTCTGCACAACCTATTCTTAACGGTGCTAGTCCTGCTCAATTAGTTATGGGTGGAGCTAATCCTAATAAAGTATTTAAAGCTCAAGAAGATTTTAAAGATAGAAACAGAATTAATGATGATGGTACTAAATATAAAGAAGGTGGCAAAATTTATCAAGCACCTGATGAATATAAAAGACAAATCGCTGAAAGTGGTTCGATAATTATTGGTGGTTATCCTACAATAGCTGGTAATAGAAATTATAAATTTATTAAAGGTCTAACTAAAGCTTCTAGAATAGGTAGAACTGCTACTAATTTTATTAATTTAGGTAGACAAAAAATTTATGATTTAGCTAATAAAATTGATAATACTTGGATTAATCAAGGAATTAAAGAAGTTTATAGAACAACTATTGGTAAACATGGTAGTAATCTTCCTAGAACTATTGATTATATAAATAAAAATAATATAAATGAAAATAAAAAAGCTATGGGTGGATTAAGTAGAGATAAAGATTATGGTTCTAAAAAGAAACCTTATCCTAGTGTAGCTAAAAAAGATTTTGCTGGTGGACATAGAAGTTATCCTATTCCTACTAAAGCTGATGCTATTGATGCTTTAAGATTAGCTGGATTACATGGTAGAAATGATGTTAAAGCTAAAGTTTATAATAAATATCCAGAACTTAGAAAGAAAGGTAATGTTGGATTAGTTGTTAGTATTAATGGTAATGTTAAGAATGGATTAATTCATTCTCCATCCTCTACGGGGGGTCTACGCGATAAATTTGCTGTTGGCGGAAATCGTATTAATCGTCATGGAAGAACTTGGGAATATGATGAAAAAATTGGAGCTTATGTTCCTATAACTAATAGAACTATTAATAGAACTTCTGCTTATCCTATTAATAAATCTGCTAGAGGAGAAACTATTATTGGAAGTGATTATACTTTTAGAAATGGAAGATGGTCTAAAAATAATAATGTAAATACTAATACTAATAAACCTAATATTGATAATGGAAATCGTCGTCCTCAATATTATGCAGAACGTAGACTTCCTTTATTTGAAGATGGTGCTGGTATTACTAGTGGTTTAGTTAGAGCTGGTTGGAGTCATGGAAATAACAAAGGTGTTAGTATGAATAATACTAATATTCCAAGTTTATCTGCAACTAAATCTAGCGGGAGGACCCCCCGTGGAGGACGAAGTAAGTCAAATCAATCAACTCAATCTATTCCTACTAAAATTCCTCCTACTGCTGTTTATAATCGTAATCTACCTAAAGTAGAAGCTAGTATTCCTACTACTTTACCTGTTTCTACTAGTACACCTGCTAAAGGAACTACATCTTCCGATGGTAAAGGTCAAGGTAAATTTAAAAATCTTACTACTGCTGATTGGATTGGATTAGGCAGTAATATAGCTGGTAGTTTAGCTAGTTATTTTGCTAGTAGAAGAGCTATTAATAAAATGAAAGGCCCAAGTCAACCTACTCTTATTAGTGCTAATAAACTTAAAACTAAATATAATATTAATCCTCAACTTGATAGAATTAGAGAAGATAAATTCGAAGCTTATCGTGATATTGATTCTAATACTGCTAGTAGTCGTGTTAGTTTAGCTCGTAAGCAACGAGTTCGTAATGCTGCTGGTCAAGCTGCTAATGAGCTTTATGGTAATAAGGAAAATATAGAAACTAATCTTATTAATCAAGATAGACGTAATCAACAAAGTGTTCGTCAATTTAATGCTCAACAATATAATCAATATATAGATAGAAAAGCAGCATTTGATAATGGTATTAGAGAAGCTAAAGTAACTAATATTAATAATTTATTTAGTGGAATTAATGCTGGTATTCAAGATATGATTAGTAGATATGAAAATCGTAAAGCTTTAAATAATACTATTGGTGCTATGAGGGCATCTGCTCCTAATGTAGATGATAGAATTATGAGAGATGCTGGAGTTGATTATGATGAATTTATTATTCGTAAACGTAGAAAACTTGGAGGAAAACAATCATGCCGATAAACTTTTATACTCCTACTTTTAGACAACAAGTTAATCCTATTGACTTAAATGTCTTAGCTAGAACTTATAATACTCTTGAACAAGGTCATCAACAAGCTATTCAAACTAAATCTCAAATTGATGCTCAACTTGCTCAATTAGATTTAAATGAAGCTGAAGATGCTTGGCGTCAAGAACAACTTAATAAAGTTCGTAATGCTCTTACCGAAAATATGCAATATGGTAATGCTTATTCTAGTCTTGATGATATAGTTGGAACTTATGGAGATATAACTTCAAGTCCTGGAATGATTGGTCGTTTACGCGCTCAACAAGATTATAAAGCTTATATGGATAATCTTGATAAACGTACTGATTTATCTGAAGATTATAAGAATTATTATCGTACAGTTAATAAATATAATTATCAAGATATAACTGATAAGAATGGTAATGTTATCGGTGGAAGTAAATGGACTCCTATTGATAAAGAAGTTTCTGAAATTCCTATGAATCAAATACTTAATCAAGCACTTCAGTGGGCTGCTAAAGAACAAGGCGGAGGTAATCAAACAAGATGGCTTGATGCTAACGGTAAAGTTACTGATGATATTACTAAATCTGTTACAGGAGAGATTTATTCTCATACTAAAGGTGATTGGCAAAGATTAAGTAAAGCTAAACTTGCTGAAGCCGTTAAAGCTGTTATTGAAAACACTCCTGGCGCTAAAGCTAGTCTTGAACAAGATTATAAGATTGCTAAATGGAAATATGACCAAAATGGTAGTAATCCTGATATAACAGATAAAAATGGTATTCTTCTTACTCCTGAACAATATCTTGCTAAACGTATTGACCCTTTCTATAATGCTGCAACTTTTTATAATCAAAGTAGTAATACTACTTATGGAGAAGCATGGAAAGCTCAATTAGCTTTAGCTAAACAAGCTGGATTAGGAAGTACAAATCAAAGAAAACAAGCTATTGATAATTTAACTTATAAAGGTACTCCTGTTCGTATTGATAATTTTATGCCTGCTCAAGCTCAAGCTGAAATTACTAGCAATAGACAATCAATAGCTGGATTACTTAGTAAATATAATCCTGATATTAATATTAATTTAAGTACTGCTAACCCAGATGATATTAGAACTAGTATTATGACTAATATTACTAATCCGTCTGATAGAGCATATGCTCTTAGTTATCTTAATGATATTATTGATAATCAAGAATATATTAATAGTCTTAAAGTTGGTAAATCTCAAGATAGTATTGATGGATTTGATACATATAATTCTATTATTAGTTTAAGTGATTTACCTAGTAATAAATATTCTGATACATATAGTAAATATGTTAATCAGATATTTGGAGATAGCAGTTCTATTAGACAATATTTTAATAATGATGATGTTTATAATTCGTTTATTAATGCTCTTGGTGGAGAGAAAAAAGCTGCTAGTCTTGGAATAAGATTTGGTTCTGATGGTAATGGTTATAGATATGCTGAATTACCTAAAGATTATCATAAATCTATTTATAGTTTTGGTAAAGCTGTTAAAGAAGCTGAAGATACTAGAAATCCTTTAAATGCTTTTCTTAATTCTGCTAAGACTAGATTTTTTGGATATGGTGATAAATTTGTTAGAGTTGATTCTAATGGTGAAGAACATCATGCTGGATTACCAACAGGTAATAAAGAACCTTATATTGGTTTAGTTAATTATGTTGATTCTCTTAAATCTAAAAATGATGCTGTTCTTGATGGTGGCAAAATAACTTCTTCTACTATTGGTATTAGTGCTTTAACTCCTGAATTAGCTGAAATTAATTTTATGATGAATGCTAATCCTGAAGAAGCTAGTAAACTTTCTGCTTATAAGAAGAATAAAGAAGAACAAGCTATGATGGCTATTCGTAGTGGTATTGATTTAACTCAAGGAGAAGCTTATATTACTAGTGAAAATGGAGTATTTGAACCTATGACTTCTGAAGATAGAAAAGCTTATACTGCATATCTTAGAAGTGCTAAAGAAAATGAAATTACTCCTACTATTGTTCGTGACCCAAAAACTGGGGATGTTGGAGTTCAAATTAATATTGCTGGTTATTACGATACAGAAGGTAAACTTAAAAGAGAACCTATTACTTTACTTGTAGGTAGTGGTGCCATTGATAGTTCTATTATTCAATCTTGGAATCAAGATACTAGTTGGAAAGCTGCTGGTAAAGTAGAAAATTATTATAATGCTAATAGACCTATTTCTCTTACTAATAATGCTGCATTTACTGGAATTGATAAATTTAAATTAGTACCTAATGGTGGGGGTTTTAATTTAATTAATTCTACTAATAATCAAACTATTGGTTTAGTAAGTAAAGAAAATGCTGTTGATATTGTAGATAATTTATCTCAATGGGAACAAACTGTAACTGCTGTTAAAGCTGGTATGGCAGTAGATGAAAATGCTGTTAAAGCTATTCAACAAAATGTTGCTACTAAACTTGCTCAACTTAGTGGCAGTACAGATCCTTATGTTATTCAATATTACTATGATGAATTAACTAACAATCTATATTAATATGGATGTATTAAAGTTTCTACAAGGTGGTAACAAAACACCTAATCCTGAATATAATCCTAAAACTAAAAAGGGGGCTATACAGCCTCCTACTTTAGTTGATTACAACCCTGGCACTTCTATTAGTGACCAGGGTCGTGGTCATTTATTTAGTCGTATTGCTGGGCAATCATATAATCTTAATCAATATGATATAGATAAATATGCTCCTTATGATGTTTATGTTAATCCTGTTGATGACCCAGAAAAACTTGATAAAGAACGTGCTGTTAATCAAAGTAATTGGGAACAAGGGTTAAGAATGATTGGACAGATTGGTAATGAAATTACTGTTGGTACTGCAATAGGTTTTGCTGATTTAGCTGATGCTTTCTATAATATGATTAGTGATAGTCCTAATGATTATCAATCTGAAATAAGTTCTAGACTTGAATCTTTAAAAGAATCTATTAATGAAAGATTAGCTATATATCGAGAAAATCCTAATGCTGCTTTTGATATTGGAGATTTTGCTTGGTGGGCTAGCAATGCTCCTAGTATAGCTAGTTCTTTAACTCTTATGGTTCCTAGTACCGGTCTTGCTAAAGGTGTTTCTTTATTAGGTAAAGGCATAAAGTTTAATAAATTAGCTAATAAAATGGCTAATGCTATTAATATGACACAAAAGAGTAGAGCCATTACTGGTAGAATAGCAGAAGCTACTGCTATTGGAGTTCCTTCTCGTTATCTTGAAAATTATCAAGAAGCTAGACAAACTTATAATGATATTGAAGATTATTCTAAAACTCAACTTGCTAATATGAATGATAAACAAAGAGAAGAGTTTTATAATAATAATCCTAAATATAAAGATATGTCTGATGAAGAAGTAGCTAAAGATATTGCTAAAAATAGTGCTGATATTACTTTTGCTGAAGATTGGGCTAATGTTCTTTTTGATGTATGGCAAGTTTATAGTTTAAAGAACTTATGGAAAAATGCTTTAAGTGGTAATACAACTAGTTCTAGACTTAGAAATTTAAATACTGCATTTAATAGTAATATTGATGATGCTGCCGCAATTACTAACGCTTTAAGTAATAAAACGACTAAACAAGCAATTACTAGTACATTAAAAGATATAGGTGATGATATTCTTCATGGTGTTAGAGCTGAATGGACAGAAGGAGTTGAAGAAGCTATTAATTATATAGCTAGTCAAGACGGCTTATACAATGGTAAAAAAGTATTTGATAAAGATATTCCTCAACAAACTATTAAAGATTATCTTCAAGACCCAATGTTATGGGAACAAGCATTTTGGGGTGCTCTTGGTGGTGTTACTTTTAGTAGTGTTATGAATAAAGCTGGAGAGTTTATTAATAAACGTCTTGATAAAGATTGGACTTCTGCTGAAAAACAAAGAGAAAACGAAATTCTTGGTCGTACTGCTACTTTTCAAGCATATCAAGAAAGACTTAATAGTATTGCTAATGGTAAAAATCCATTTATAATTATTACTGATGAAAACGGTAAACAAGTTAATCCAGATATTATTACTGGTACTGAAGAAGAACTTCGTAGTATAGCTGAAAAAGAATATATGGATAATATTATTATTAATTCTATGAACGCTGGTAATTTAGGACTTCTTGAAAGTTCTATTAATAGTAAAGAATTTAATGATAGTATTACTAATAAACTTGGATTACAACAACAAGATAGTAATGAACTTATTAATAGATTTAAAACTGAAATTAATAATCTTAAAAATGAATATAATACTACTTTAAATAAAGTTAATAGACTTGGTGGCGGATTTGAAGTTGGTCGTATTATAGCTACCCAAATGGTTCATGCTCGTAATCGCCAAGAAAATTATAATAATCTTCTTAATTGGGCTAATGATGTTTTAAATCAAGATATTACAAATAATCATATTGAAGATGTTGATATTAATTCTGCTAAGAATGGTATTTATCAACATATTATTAATAGTATCCAAAGAGATATTAAAACTATTCAAGATAATGCTGCAATTAATAATTCTGTTAAACAAGAACGTATTGCTCAATTAAATGAACGTCTAGATGCTATTAATAAACTTTATACTCCTATTGATATTGAAAATAAAAATGATATTCAATCAGCTATTCAACTTCAAAAACAATATAATGAAGTATTTAAAGATTTAGCAGAAGTTGTTAATGCTGAGATTAATGTTGAGGTTAATAAAAATCAACTTAATTTATCTGATGATAATATTAAATCTCGTATAACTTATCTTAATAACTTCTTTGATAATAGTCGTAAAAAGATTGTTAATAAAGCTATGGACGATTTACGTAATGCTTATAAACAATATGGTAAAGAATATGTTAATTCTGTTATTAAAGATGCTAATAATGGTAATAAACCAAATATAGATAAAACTATTCGAGATGCTTATGCTGCACTTGATTTAAGTTCTAAAGGTAATGAACATCTTAAAACTACATTAGAGCAATTAGCTGAAATTGCAGAGATTGAAAATGATGTTAATAATACTCCTAAAGAGGAAGAAATTGCTCCTGTTAATCCTGATATTAATGAAGTTAATGAAACTGATGTAGATGATACTAATTCATCTCCATCCTCTACGGGGGGTATAGCGGAGCGAAGCGAAGCGGTTCCTAGTGAACCTACTAATATTGAACAACCTCAATCTCAAACTGAACAACCAGTTTCTCAAGAACCTATTAGTACTCCTAAACCTGAAGTTAATAATACTCTTCCAGATGATGATTTTGAACGTGGTCAAATAGGTACTGATTTAGTTTATGAAAGTATTGCTGATTTAGAAGATTCTTTAGGACATGAATCTACTAGTAGTGATTTACTTAATGCTAGACAGTTTTTTATTGATAAACTTAGTCAAGCTGGATTTGAACAAACGGAAGCTACTGACATAGTTAATAATATTATTGATGGTCTTACAGGAGGTAGTTTATATAGTTCTGTTCAAGATGATAGCACTAGACGTTTATTACTTAATGCTACTTATGCCACTGTTACAGGTAATGAACGCAATATAGAAGCTGTTATGAATGATTTTGCTAATAGTGTTGATAGTGAAGGTAATACTAGAGGTAAAATTGTTAATGGTAAAGTCTATCTTAGTATTGGTCAATTAGTTGAATATGTAGATAGTGTTACGGGTAATAAAATTATTAAAAATTACTTGTTTAATCAAATAAAAAACTATCTTTACGCCAGCACTAATAATCAAGGTAAATATCGTGCTACTGATGAATCAACTATTAAAAAACTTAATGCTAGACAATTTGTTCAATACGTTGACGGTATTGCTAAAGAACGTCTTGAAAGACTTCAAGTTGAATATACTAATAATGTTAATCTTAAGTATATAGTAGAGAATGAAAATGTTAAAGCATTTACTAGTATTAAGCAAGGTGATTATCTAGAAACTGAATATGATAGTAAGCTTAGACGTATTAATATACTTGCTAATGGTACAATTATTGGTTATATAGGAGTTCCAAACATTGATAAGTTTGGTAATTATGATATGGTTAATCAAGGTTGGAAATATAATATTCATGCTGAAAATGGTCAAGTTGTTTCTCCACTTAAAGACGCTTTAATTAGTATTCTTGATGGTGATAGATTTGACGAAGAATTTATTGGTCATTTATATGAACTTGCTGTTAAAGAAGAAGTTACACAAGAAGAACTTGTTAATCTATTTAAAGAATTTGAAACTAAATATCCTGATATAGTTAGAGATTTTACTACTCCTGTTGCAAGTTTTGATTTAGCTGGACATCTTGTTAATCTTACTAAATATATATTTAATCAACCTTATGAAAACAGTCATGAAGCTAGTATTAATCGTTGGTTTAATAATCTTCTTAATAGTTATGACCAAGCTATTACAATAGTTAAAGGTGACTTTAAAGGTAAAGTTAAAGCTGTTAATGTTAAATATGGAGTTCTTAATACTATTGATGATGCTAATGGCGAATGGAATGATGTACAAGAAACAGTAGTTGGTTATGATGAAAATATTAACAAACTTGGTGTAGTTGTACAAGGTCAACTATATCTTAATGGAGAAAGTAAACCTACTATTATTGAAAATCTTACTACTAATGGTATGCCTGTTATTAGTATTCCAAGTAGTGATGGTACTTCTCTATATGCTTTTTGTAAACAAGTTCCATTAAATAGTAATCTACTTAAAGGTGATGCTCGACGTATTACTAATTCTATTAAGAATGAAGTTAATAATCTTTGTAGAGATTATATTAGTGGAAAAATAAGTTTTGGTGAACTTAAACAAAGTCTTGGAGATATATTTGGAAATAATAAACTTATTAACGGAGATAGAAATACTGGACTTCAAATTAGTATTAATCCTACTAATATAGGCTTTTATGTTAAAGGTGCACATTTTAATGGTAAGGATTATGCTTTTACTATTAATTCTGATGCTGGTAATTATAAACGTAATATTATTATCAATTCTCCTCATATTGTTGGTAGTGCTTTTAAAATAGGTAAAAGTTATGGAATTAATGCCAGCACTATTGACGAATTAGATAATGCTCTTCGTCCTGTTATTGATGAAATGTTTAACTATGCTCAATTTGCTATTAGTAAAGATTTTATTAATGATAGTACAAAAACTAATGATAAAACTAATAAATATATTTATCGTGAAAATGGTAAAACTATTATAAATATTGATGGTAAAACTTATAGTTATAATAGTTATCAAGATTTTATTATTAGTAATGGTTTAGTTAGAACTAAATTAGCTAATACTAATACTAATGAAACTGCTGGTAATTGGCAAATAGATATTCATTCTAAACTTGATATTACTTATGAGCTTGAGGGTAGACCCCCCGTGGAGGATGGAGCAATACCTGAACAGCTATCAGAGTTCATGTTAGATGATACTCTTAATGCTATTAATTTTAATGCTTTTGAATCTGCTATAACTGCTAAGAATTTAACTCGTGGACTTAAAAAGTATTTTGCTAATGACCAAACTGCTATTGATTATATTAATGCTCTTCAAAAGATTAGTATTTTACCTAAAAATATTCAAGTTGTAAATAGTATTACTGATAATAATGGTAATCAAGTTAATGCTGTTTATCATCGTGATACAGATACTATTGAACTTAATAGTTCTGCTATTGCTGGTCAAAGAGTTTACCGAGTTGTTAATATTATACTTCATGAAAGTTTACATAGACAACTTTATACTAAATATAATACTGAACAAGCTCTTGCTTTAGTTAAACCTATATATGATAAATTTAAAGTTTGGCTTGATATTCAAGATGATTCTACTAAAGAAAGACTTAAACCTTATCTGTTTGAGAACTTTAATACAAGTGAAGCTCTTGAAGAATTTCTAGTTGAAAGTATTACTAGTAATGCTCTTATGACTGCACTTAATGAAATTAAATATGATAATAGAAAAGCTAATAAACGTAAGACTTTGTTTAGTAGACTTCTTGAAGTTATTGCTGATATGTTAGGTATTAAGATTAATGAAGATAGTTTATTAGCTGCTGCTAGAGATGCTTATAAAGCTATTAGGAAAATGCCTAAACAAACTGAACAAAATGTTATTCAAGGAACTTTTCAATTTGACGAAGAAACTATTAGTACAGAACAAATTGAAAATCCTAATGAAGATAATAGTCAAGATTATAATTATAATAATGATAATCTTAATGATGGACTTGATATGTTTAGTAGTGTTGATGATAATATAGTGCTGAATATGGCTGAATTGACTAGCCGTTTGCCAATAGCACAACAGTCCGAATTTGCCACTTTGCTTGACACAGGGCGCATCAGTTTTAGCTGTATGTAGAATTAATCGAGTAAAGATAAAAGTCGCTTAAAACGAAAGAAAACCACCTCTATGACGATGTAATAAAATTTTACTTTACATTAGTCATAGAGGTATTACTATTAATGAATTTAAACTTAAATATAAACTTATGAGTTGTGGAAATATTAAACTTGTAGGATATAATAATCTTAATAATGTTATTATTAAAGAACATGGTTCTAATAATGCTGATTATTATAGTCTTATAGCTATGGTTGAAGACCCAATCTTTAAGAAGATTGTGGCTGATAAAGGTATTAATGTTAAAACTTCTGGAAGACAAGCTTATAATGCTCTTCTTGAAGCTAGAGCTATTAAACTTCGTAATATGGACGATGTAGCTTCTATTGCTGAAAAAGAAGAACGTGGTTTGTTTAGTACAATTAAAGCTAGAGATACAGCTATTACTTATATGGCTGATATTATGAATAAACTTAGTTTTAATTTTTTATATAATGGTGCTCCATTAAATTTTAATGAAATTAAAAAACGTACTAATGAAACTGTTATTAATGCTGGACTTAAACGTGCTAAGAAATTAGCCGGAAGTGATGAAGCTAAAAATAATGAACTTAATAGCTTTATTAATAATCCAAGTCCTGCTATTAAAATTAATGGTCTTGGAGCATTTCTTCGTAAATATGGTGATGCTAAAGATTTTAATTATGGAGCATTACTTCGTTCTTTAACTAATACTGAATTTAATGAAGCTCTTTTTAATAATAAAAATGTTGCTAAACTTATTAAACGAGATGAATTATATCAAACTACTGATTATGAAGAATTAGGCGGTTATCTTGATGAAACTTCTACTGAAGGTGATGAAAATAGTATAGATGATGGTATTGATTTAATGACTCAACTTTGGAATTTAAGTATTGGTGAAGTTAAAGATTTTAATAAACACGTAGAAGAAATTATTAAATATCATCTTGCAAGTTTACCTAAACTTACTGCTGCTTCTCAACTTGATAATGGAAGTTATCCTTTTGATACTAATAATGAATTAGGAGTTGTTACTTTTTCTGATGCTAATTATTTATCTAAAATATTATATGCTAGTGCTGATACTAGTAATGTAGATAATTTTATAGCTAGTCTTAAACGTATATCTGAAACTATTCCAAATTGTGAATGTTTAATTCAATTACATGATTTACTTAGCAAAAATAAAGTATTTGCTAATAAGTATATGATGGTGTTTAATAAACCTATTATATCTAAAATTGAAACTTATATTCAAACTGATTCTAATGGTAATAGTTATGTTCGTGCTCGTGTAACTAATCCTAATACTGATTCTCGTACTATTTTACAGAATACTTTTTATAATAATGTTAAAAATAATATTATTACTAATCGTGTTCCTACTGCTCGTGAAAAGTTTCGTATATATGATAGATATAAAAATACTCCTCATGCCAATCTTTATTTATATGATGCTTTTAAAGAAATATTTCCTGATATTAATCAAGCTAGTTTTAATTTAGCTATTGCTAAGATTGGTCGTGTTGCTATGGCTAATAATCTTATCAATTTTGCTAATGTTATTAATCGTACAGTCGATAATTATAATAAATATGTAGAAGCACTTAAAAAGGATAAAGGAACTAAAATGCCTGATAGTTTTATTAATAGAGGTGATACTTCTATTATATATCAAATGGCTGATGTTTTTAAAGATATTATTTATATTCCTGTTGAACTTAATTCTCGTAATCCTGAAGGTAATTTAAGTTCTGATGTTATTAATAGAAGTTTTATTACTAATATTGCTAAAATTATTAATGATGATAAATCTACTGTTGAAGAGCAAAATGCTATGGTTGAAGCTTATGCTAAACAAAAGTTTGCTAGTCATCAATATGATTATAGTAATTTACTTCTTGAACATAGGGATAGTAATGGTAATATAATTAATTATGGATTATTTAGAAGAGTTGGAAATGGAACTCCTAAACTTACTGAATATGCTCGTAGTATGTTTAAGACTTCTCTTCTTAATGGTATTAGTGAACTAGATAATAACAATAATGACTTATATCGTAGTATGAGTGATGGTGATTATTTAATTACTGCTATGGGATTATTTATGACTGATATTAATAATTCTGAAACTCCTACTGCTAATTATTTACTTCCTATACCTAGTGATGCTCCTAAAAACTTTACTATTACTGCTCCTAAATATAGTCTTGCTGGATTGCGTAGTCAACTAGAAGATGGAACTAAAATTATAAATAGAGAACATCCATTATTTAAACAATATTATAATATAGCTATTCAAGAACTTACTAATATGGCTCAAGCTGTTAATGTAATGTTTAAGACTAATGCTAATGGTAATCCTATTTTAACTAATGGAGATTTTGAATTTAGTGATACTTATAATAATAAACCTGAACATTTTTATAATCAATACCATAAAGATGGAAAAGGTAATGTATTTATTACTAAAGATGGACACAAAGTTTTAGCTGGTAGAGTATTTAGTTTTAAACGTTTAGTTAGTAAAATTACTCCTAATAGTAATGGAGCATTTAATGAACTAATTGGGTATGGTAAGACTATTGACATCCTCTACGGGGGGTCTACACGTGGACTTAGCTATGTTAATAATCAAGTAGTTCTTAATGGAGAACAACGTATTGCTCTTGAAGATGCTGTTGCTGATTGGTTAAATGAATATATAACTAATGGTTATAAAGAACTTAAAAATAAATATGGTACATTTATTGATGATAGGATTAATAATGAATCTTTAGCTGAGTTTCTAGTTAATGATTATCTTGTTAGAGATAGTATGTACGATATATATGGTGGTGACCAAAGTTTTTATAAGAATGGTCAAGCTATTCTAAAACGTATTAAAGAAGTACAAGCTAGTGGTAATCCTTTTGGTAATACTGATTTTACTAAAAATGATTTAGATATAGCTACTGATTTATATGATATAACTATAAAAGGTAATGCTGTTACTGTTCCTTATACTGTTAATGGAGTTACTAAACGTAAAAAAGTAGTTCTTCAAGATAAATTTAGAGGTGTTACTATTTATAATACTTTTAAAGCTTCTGATAAAGTTGTTATTGATAGACTCGATAATCAACTTAAAAAAGCTGGACTTGATAAAAAAGATAGAGAACGAATACTAGAACCATTTAAAGGTGGAGTTAATGCTAATGATGCTCAATCATATATTACTCTTGAGGAATGGATTCGTCGTATTACTGCTGCTGGTGAATTAGATAAATATGCTGGACTTATTCAAAGTCTTACAGATGATACTCCAATAGATAAAATTGATTGGACTAAATTTGCTAATAAAGTTCAAATTCAAAAGAATTTCTATTATGATTTATATTATGATACTACTGTTGGCATTGAAGTTCCTAGACAAGTAAAGAACGCTGAGTTTGTTCTTATTCCTAAACTTATTAAAGGAACAGAACTTGAAAAAGTTTATAATATAATGACTAATAGGGGTATTCATCAAATTAATACTGTTGAAACTGTTAAAGTTGCACAACATAATCGAATGACACTTTGGAATAATGATGGTGTTTTAACTGATGAAGCACTTAAAGAATTTGATAATAATATATTTGATAATTCTGAACTATTTAGTTATAATTATCTTTATCGTCAGCAAGAAGTTCCTCAACATATGGTTGATGCTAGTAATAAAGCTGCTATTCAGATTATGAAGAAAATGCTTGATAATCTTTCTAATCGAACTGAACTTAATGAACTTAAAGATAAAGTATTTAGTAACTATGTAGCTAATATTAGAAATAGTTTTGAAAAAACTTGTGCTGAACTTGGTATTGGATTAGATGATAATGGTCATATTGATTTAAATTCTAATGGTACTATTAAAAATCTTAATCGTTTTGTATTCTTTGATAGATTTAAAGAAAATGCTCAACAACAAGGAGTTGAAAAAGCTCTTCTTGAGTTTTTTGATTTAGATAGTGCTGGATTTAATAATCTTCCTTTATTCTTATCTAATATTAATAGTAAACTTGAAAGTATTGCTAATAGTTATTTTAATACTAATATTACTAGGCAACTTATTAGTGGTTGGCACGCTGCTCAGCTATCTGATTTTGGATTTAAAGTTGATAAACAAACTCAAACAGATAGTAAACTTCAATATAAAAAGATTGGAGAAGTTGATGGCACTCCTGTTTATTATACTGAAATTAAACTTCCTAGATGGAGTAGTAAACTTAAAGGATTAAATATTGAACAAGTTCCTGATAGCTTACGTACTATGATTGGTTATCGTATTCCTACTGAAGGTAAACAATCTATATGTATTATGTATGTTAAAGAGTTTCTTCCAGATGCTTATGGTAGTACTGTTGTTGTTCCTGATGAATGGGTTACTCAAACTGGTTCTGACTTTGACGTTGATAGTGTTTATGGTATGTCTAAAACATTTAATCTTGTTAAAGGTGTTCCAACTGAAATTACTCATGCTAGATATACTAAAGATGAAGTAGGGTATATTAATTATGTTAAAGATAATGTAGATAAAGCTAGTCGTAAAATTCTTGGTAGGACTTATAATAAACAAGGTAATATTAGAGCTTCTTTAAAAAATAGTGAAGATGCTATTAATGCTACTCTTGAAGGTTATAATGGCAATCTTAAAGTTGTTGAAAAAATTGCTAATGATGGTGGACTTAAGTCTTACGAATCATACTTAAAACTCCCCGTGGAGGATACAAGTAGTCAAGCTGCTAGAACTAATACTATTATTCAATCATTTATTGATATACTTAATAATCCTGCTGCATTTGAAGAAAATACTACTACTTCTAATTTTGAAAATGTCAAAGAAGCTAATGAAACTTATGCAGAAATAGTTGGCGCTAATAAAACAACTGTTGCTCCTAGTGATTTCTTTACTCAACTTGATTGGTTTGATGCTGCTACTTCTGGTATTAAACTTAAAGGTATCAGTGTTAATAGAGATACTTTTATGAGTATTGGTAATGTTACTAAAGCTAATCATAGTGAAGGTATTAAAGTTATGTACACTACTGATGTGATTAGTGAGCAAGAAGCTGTTAATAGATATGGTAAAGAAAATGTTGAAACTATTGGTAATAAACATATTCGTATTACTCATAAAAATTTTGGTTGGTCTGGAGATGATAAGAATGTTGATGGCTATTTGATTAATCCTTATAGTTCTCAAACTACTGCTCATATTCTTGATGTTATGAAAGAGGGAGCTATACATAATGAAAATACTTATACGTTTAATGCTTTCAAAACTATTGTTGACTTTGGAAGTAATTATGATACTGCTATTGGATTTATGTGGCAACCTGCTATTGATATATTAGTTCGTAAATGGAAAGAAACCAATAGTGTTCTTGCGGAAGGTACTAAAAATCCGCTTACTGAAGCTATTAGAGAAGTTGCTCATAATCTTGGTTTTGGTGAAAAAGTTAATTTTGCTGGACGTAAAAAGCTAATTGAAACTATCGATAAAAGTTATGGTGAAACTTTCAAGAAATTATTCAATTTAAGCGTTTCTGACGCATTTTCATCGCCTGACCTTATATTTTCATCAGACGCATATAAATCTCGTCTTAGAGGGGAAATGAATGGTGTTCAGCAGGCTTTATTTGACCTTTATGTTCTAGCACAATTCAATCGGTTAAACTCAATCGGACAGGATATAAGTAATAATCTTAATATTCTTAGTGCTGATAAATATGGTGCTAAACAAAGTTTTTATGCTAGTGATAAAGTATTTAGAGATGCTAGAACTGTTATTGAGAATAGTAATATTTATGCTCCATCCTCTACGGGGGGTCAAACCTTGTTGTTAGAGAGTGTCTTTCCTGATATTAGTGGTGGTATAAATGCATTTATTAAATCAGATATATCTAGAAGTAGTTATCCTAGTTTAGCTGCATTTTTACAAATGAGTACTGCTCTTAGTGTTAAAGCTACTCAACAAGTATTTGAAACTGCTAATCCTATATTTATTGATTATGTATATAGAATAGCAGAATGGACTAAAGGTGGAATAATGACTGAAAAGTTATATAATGACTATAAAGATTATCTTATTAATAAACTAGAAGTAGGTAATAATGGTAGTTCTTATCTTAATTTACCTGTTACTATTGTTAATGGAGATTTTGTTCATCCTAAATATATTAAAGAATATGGTACTGGACAATCTAGAGCTTTAGAAGTTGGACGAGTAAGTGGTACATTAGTTAATATTAAAACAGATGATGTTGTAGTTAAAAATATATTTGAGCCTACACAAAGTGAAATTGATGTATTTGCTAGACTTACTCCTGCTCAGAAAGTTGATTGGATTAAACGTAATTTTAGTCAAGATGGTAGTGTATTTGAACATATTGAAATAGTTGCTAATGATGAAAGAAATAATCGTCGTAATGTAAATATTCAATATATTAATTACATACAAGGTGATATTACTAATGATGAAGCCCATAGATTGTTTGATAGAGCTTGGAATCATCCTAATCCTCTTATTAAACTTACAGCTCTTGATTTAGTTAAATATGCTTTTATTGTTGAAGGCCATAAATTTAGAACTAGAAATATTAGTAGACTTATAAGTAATACTCCCCTTAGAGGATTGAGTGAGGGCGGAATAGCTATTGGAGATATAGCTATGAAAGGTATTAATAGTTATGGTTTTGTTGATAAAGATAATGTTGAAGATATAATTGGTTTTATTCGTAAGAATTATAATAGTTTTAATTGTCCTAGTTATACATTTAAAAGACTTACTAATAATAAAATTAATTATAGTCTAAAAAGAAGTGGTATTATTACTTTTAATGGTCAAGAAAATCTTGATAATGTAGGAATAATAAGAAATGGAGATGCTATTAATGTTATTAGAATTAATAGAAATTTATATATTAAAGGAATTTATGATGGAACTTTAGCTTATTATCCTATTGATAGACTTGAATCATTTGAAACTTATAATAGTATTGAACCTAGTATTATAGCTAATAATAATATTCATAAACCATTAGCTGTTCTTTTTTATAAAGGTCTTACTCAACAAGAAAAAAGAGATAAATTTATTGATGGTATTAAAGATAATATTAATGAAGCTGTAAATAAAGGTTATAAAGAAGTTCCTGAACTATATGGTAAATATATTTCTAATGAGTATTTTCAACCATTTATGAATACTCCTTTTGAAAATAATACTATATATACTATTAATGATAAATTTTATCTTAATATTAATGGAACTACTGCTATTAATTTAAGTGATGATTTACAGCAATATAAAGCTAAATATCCTAATATTGAAGATAGTAAACTTGGATTATTTATTGAAATTAATGAAAATGAAATAGATAGAGTTACTAGTAATACTGATAGATATAGTAGTGTTGATGACCAAACTCCTATTGGTAGATTTGCTAAAAATGCTAGTTTAGTTATTTCACGTGCTGTTCGCCATGGACAACCTGCTGCTCAAAATGTTCTTAATGCTCTTAATAATGCTGAAATTAATTATCTTGATAGTAGTAGTCTTTCTGATAATTCTGAATTTTCATTATCAGTTATAGCTAATTATATAGATGTTGAAGCTAATAATATTCTTAATGATATTAATCGTTTTATTAAAATTGATGGTATTGATAAACCTATTAACGATAAAGATGTTATTAGTAAAGTTCTTAAAGATGAACAACTTCAAAATCGTTTCTTAGATGTTATTCTTAGTGCTAATACATTTAAGAATAAATACAAACTTATTAGTGAAATTGATATTGATAGTACAAATCTTGATGATAAAACTAAAGAGAATATTAGAAAGATTCAAAAATTAGTTAATCAAGTTGATTCTAATACTACTGTACATTCTGCTAGAAAAGATTGGTTTGAAAGATGGATTCAATTACGTACTACTAATCCTAATTATATAAGTGGACTTATGAAAGAATTTGATGCTTATGGCGATACTGGATTTATGGATTATTGGATACAAGATATTCGTGCTAATCGTAACTTTGTATTGCAGAATATACTTAAAGATGTAATGAGTACTGTTGAAGAAGGTCGTCTTAATGGTATTAAAGAATCTAATGACTTTAGAAATTATCTTAAAGAACTTAAATCTAGAGCTGCTAAAGATGGTAAATCTGTTAGTCTTGATAGTATAATTGATGATGATGGTAGATTAATTCAACCTAATAATCCTATTTGGGAAGAAAAGATGAAGAAATATAGAGATGCTGCTATTGAAGTTGAACAAAAATTTGGTATAAATAGTGTTGAACATCTTATTGCTTTATCTAATAAAGCTAAATTTATTGATATGACTACTATTCATCAGCTTAAACCAATCACTGTTCAAGATGAAGATGGTAATAATGTTACTATTGAATATTCTACTTATATTATAAATCTTGAAAGAAGTTTATTAGGACTTAAAAAAGGAGATGATGGTATTCCTAAAGAATTTGCTGAATATAAAAGACTTAATAGTAGAATACGAGATATTTTAAGTCAAGCGACTGATAATGTTACTACGCAAAGTCAAGATGAAGAACTTGGACGTATCTATGCTCAAATGGATAGTCTTACTAGTCTTTATGATGAAGATGGTAATAAAAAGATTGGTCATGACTTGAATGTAGCTGAAAGACTTCGTGCTTATCAAACTAATATTCATAAAGTTAAAGAAATGTTCTATGATAAGCAAGCTAAAGAAGGATTTGATTCTAAACTTAAAGAACAACTTTCTATTATTAGTAAATATGAAAGTCAACGTGATGCTAATGGTAATCTTCTTATTAGTATGGAAGAACTTATGAAAGTTCCTGAATATCGTGAAGCTAAAGAATGGATTCGTAAGAATACTAGATATATTCTTGATATTAAAGATATAGAAGATTTAAATTGGGCATTTGAAGAACTTAAAGATGCTAATAAAGGTAATAGCGTTCTTAATGTTGCCATCAAAGAATTTCAAGCTAAAGATGAATTTAACGTAGTTGATGGACGTAAAATACCTGAAGAACGTGCAGCTCTTATAAAAGCTGAAACAGTTAGAAAATATAAATATACTAAAGGCAATGGTATGCCTTATGTTGGTATTATTCGTTCTGCTGAAGATGAACTTAGAATTTATCGTGCTGATTTCTATAATTATCTTACTGGTAATAAATCTAAGAGCGAAGAAGAAATTAATGTAGGAGAAGCTATTAATAAAATACTTGAAAAATATTTTGATAATGCTACTAGAACTCTTAATACTGCTGATATTAGTCAAGAAGATTTAGAACAACTCAAGACTGGTTTTGAAGTATTTAATGAAATTACTAGAGGTGAAAAGAGTACTGATAAAGATAAAGCAAAACGTGTTGCTGAATTTATTGAAAGTGAATGTGATGTTACTTATAATTGGAAACAATATGAACTTGATAAAAATAGAGCTTTTGCTAAAGGTAAAAAGTATTATGATAAATGGTTAGAAGTATTTAGTGAACAAGTTGAAGAAAATGGAATTATTGCAGAAAGACCTAATCGAACTATTTATGGTATTATTAAACCTAAAGATTTAGATAAATGGACTGATATTGATAGAACTGCTGCAATTAATATTCTTCAAAAAAGAACTAGAGAAACTACTACTCAATATTATTATATGAAAGAAAGAGAAGTTCTTGACAAATATGGTATTGATAGTGTTGAATATAAACAATGGTATAGAGATAATCATTATTTTGACCCTTACACTCGTACTATTAAACCTATTCGTATTTGGACTACTATGCAAATGATTAAAGATGATGGTTCAGCTGTTGTTGGTAATTATGAACCACGTATTAATCAAATGCATATTACTCCTAAAGAAGAACTTGTTAATCCAGAATATAGTAGTTTTGTTAATAAGTACAAAGTAGGAACAGGATATGATAATCCTAATTATACTAGTCTTAATGAGTATCAACTTGAACTTATGAATAAAGTAAATGAACTTATGAAAAAGTATTGTTTTACTAATAGTAATAAGCGATATGTTGATATGGGTTATCTTCCAGCTTTACCTAAATCTAAAGATATGACTGTTAAAGATTACTTTGAACAAGCTCTTAGTTTTCTTGGTTGGACGGCTAATGTTCCTAATAATACTAGTTGGAGAAATAATGAAGATTTAACTTTTGATAAAGATTATGATATTCCTAATCCTAGATTAATTCAATTAGTTAATAAAGATACTCAACAATTGCCTACTATACCTAAATTTAAAGAACCTGATGAAAGTGATGAAGAATTTAGTAAACGTAAAGTTGCTGCTATTAAAGCTAGAGATGAAATTATTGAAAAGAATAATAAAATTCATAATGATATTCTTAATCGTAATTGGGAAGAAATATTTAATAGTTTCTTAATTGAAAGTAATAGATATAATGCTATTAAAACAGTTAAAAATCTTCTTTATACTGCTGACCAAATTATTACTAGTAATACCGCTTATGATATAAATTATAAAGGTAATATAACTGAAAATAGAGAAGCCAGTGCTGGTGGTGAAATTGAATATAAGCAAGAAAAACAAACTAGAACTAGTGAACATCTTAGAAGTTTTATTCGTCGTCTTGTATTTGAACAATATAAAGATAATAAAACTCCTAATCTAGTTAAATTAGGTTCTCTTGCTCAAAATATTGCTGGCAGTAAATATATGATGATGAATATTACTGGTGGTATTGCTAACGTTCTTACTGGTTCTAGTAATATATTTATGGAACGAGCTGCTGGTGAATATATTAATCTTAAAGATTGGGAAGCTGGTAAATCTGAATGGATTAAAGGAACTGTTAGTTATATGGCTAATATGTATAGTGAAAATAGTAGTACACTTCAAGATGCTATTATTAAACTTAGTCATGTAGTTGATTTTGATAGAGTAACTGAAGTTAGTACTGCTGAAGGTCTTAGAGAAAATATTCGTAGAGTTCGTGGATTACTATTTAGTCCTCAATCTGTTGGTGAACATTATATGCAAAATACTATGTTATTTGCTATGCTTAAATCTCATAGACTTGTTGATAATGGTAGAGGTGGTTATGATATAATGAGTAAAGAAATGTATCATCGTAAAGCTGAACAAGATGCTCTTATGTCTGTAATAAATACTCCCCGTGGAGGGGAGAACCAAGCTCTACTTGAACAATTCAATAAGTTCATTGATGATGCTAAAGCTGATAATAAAAAACGTGCTAAATATAATCTATTTAAAGCTAATCCTATATTCGATTTTGTTAAGACTTATCTTAATGAAGAACAACAAAGAGAATATATAGCTAAACGTAAAGAACTTATTAAAGATATTGATAAAAAGTTTGCTGAACTTCCAGATATTTATAATCAGTTTGAACTTAAAGATGGTATTGCTCAAATAAAAACTGATAGTAAACTTACTCTTAAAGAATATGCTAGATTTATTGATAAAGTTCGTGAAGTTAATAAGAAAGTTCATGGTGTATATGATAAACTTGGTTCTGCTAATCTTGAACAACATTGGTGGGGTGGTATGGTAATGCAATATCATAAACATCTTTATCCGGGTTTTAAGAAACGTTATCGTTGGAATGGTTATTATAATGAAACTTTAGGTACTGTTGAAAAAGGTAGTTATACTAGTCTTTATGATTATCTAACTATTCCGTTTAAAGAAAGTAATATAGGAGAAATTAATAATGTAAGTGATGTTCTTAAAGCATTCCAAACTTATGGTAAGAATTTACTTTCATTTGCTGTTAATTTCAAACTTAATTATGAACTTCTTCCTGAACATGAAAAAGCAAATATTAGACGTAATTTAGGTGATTTACTTTATGTAGGAGCCGCTATTATTGGAGCAATTGCTATTACTGGTATGGGAGGAGATGATGACGAAAGTATTATATATAACCTTATGCTTTATCATGCTGACCGTCTTGCTTCTGAAGCTGCTTCATTTACTCCATTTGGTGCTTATGCTGAAGGTAAAAAACTATGGTCTAGTCCTGTTGCTATTGGACAAACTATTAATGACTTAATTGGTACTACTGCTATGGCTGCTAGATTCCTTATTGAAGAAGACTTTACTGAGGAATATACTACTGGTAGATATAAAGGTATGAATAAGTTTGAAGTTATGGCTATTCGTAATATACCTGTTGTTCGTAGTATTAATCGAGTTCTTGATTTACCTAATAATAATAGTTATTATAAACTTGATGAAAATATACTTAGTATTATACCTTATAAAGATATAGCTAAAGATATATTTGAATAAGTTGGACTTGAATCTAGTAAAAAAAATAAGGGCTTGCCTATGGTATCACTACCTAGACAAGCCCTTTTACTTTTATATTAATACAAGAATACCTTTAGTTTGAAGTTCAAAGCAATCATTAACATAATCTTCAGGAGTACCACTATAAATATATTTAGGATTAGCAACATAGCAACCTTTAACACATTTATCCTCTTTATCTTTATAATGATTAATAAATCCTTTATCTTTAAGACTAGATAATGCTGATTTTATAGATGGCTTTGGAACTTTAGTTTCTTCTTCACAATCATCATAAAACATAGCATTAACTGAAAAATAAAGTTTAGTTTTATCTGGTTTTTGTCTTGTTAAAAGAACATGACTATTAATATAAAATAAAACATTTTTTTCATTATTAGTAAGATTATAAATATTGCCTAAAGTATCAATAAACACTTTAAAATATAATCTTTTCTTTTGTTCATCAATAAGTTGTTTATGACTTTTAGAATCAGCATACATGACAAGAACATCTTTCTTATCAATAATTTCACCATCTTTTGTTACAATAGCTACTGTATTAACATCATTAATAGCATAATTAACTATACTATTATTAGGTTTATTACTTTTACTAATAGATTTAAATGTAGGCATAAGAATATAATTTTATATTCCAAAGATAAAAAATATAACTATATCAAATGTTAATAGAATAAAAAATTATACTAATCTTTGTACTAGTTCTACTAATCTTTGTATCAGTCATACTACGGGTGTTGATTTAACATAGCTTTTATGCTGATTATCAGCACTTTAACGACTACGAATATCTAGTCTATTCTATAAGCCAATCAAAGGTGCAACCTTTGTGCGTAGGCGCATAGCCTATATGATTATTAATAATAGTAATATCTTAATTAAAACCATCATCATTATTACCAATAACACACATAAGAATAATAAAAACTATAATACCAACAACAAATAGTTTTCCACTATACTTATCCATAGCTTCGCTATCACTAATATTATTAGCAGAAGCTAATAATTTAACACCGCCGAATATAATTCCAAGAAAAACAACAAATGCAATCATAATTATAATATATTTAAGTTTAATAATAAGACAAAAATAAACCCCAGTAGTAAGACTAGCTTAACTACCAGGGTTTCAGTCATGCCAAGGACTAATAAGTTTAAGATTAGTAGAACGCTCCGCTTCGCTACGCTCAACTCCCCGTGGAGGATGGAATGAGTTAGTATTCATTCAATCATTATAATTACTATTAGTTATAACTAGATTATCATTACTAGCACAACTACCATTCCATCCTCTACGGGGAGTATAGCGAAGAGTGCGTAGCACTCGTAGCGGTTCCAAACTAATCATCAAATTTAATAAAGCCAGCTCTATTAGAGCCAGCTTTAAGTATAACATATAAACCATTAGCATTAATACTATTTACTTCTTTAGTCCATATTTAGCCCATTGAAGAACAAATCCAAGACCTTCCCAAATTTTATCTTCAGCTTTAATTCGAGCATAATTAGAACCAACATTTAAATCAAAGTTTTCAGGTTTTACACAAGCTGCTTGACCATGAACTTCAAATCCAGTAAGACAAGTAAGAGTAGTATTAGTTGTTTTAATACCAACTTTTACATTTTCAATATTACTAATAAATCTTTTAATATCATTTACTTTAAGAACATCTCCAGCAGGGTCTTCAAGTTTATAATAAGCTTTCTCAAACTCTTTAGCAGGACTCCAAGATTTATATCCATCTGGATAAGTTACTTCATAACCATCTTCTTCAAAAGAATGATTACCAATTCTATAACCTTTGTCATTTGCTTCACGAGCTGTCATAGGAACAGCTTCAATCATTTTAACTCCAATAAATTTAGCCATAATTTTAAAATTTAATCTACAACTATTATAACTTCACCAATATTACTACTATAATCATTTACTTCTCCAATACCAAATGTATCACCATCCCATTGTTCAATAACAACATTAGCGTTTTCATCACAAGTTTTAAGTGTTTCTATAAGTTCTTTAACTGTCATAGCTTATTCTTTTTCAAGTTTATTAATAATATCTTTAATATAATCACTAGGAAAACTTCCTTCAAGTCGAGCTAATTCTTTTCTTTTATAATCATTATCGACTTTAGTAATAACAGTAGTAGGAAATTTAGTAATTTCTTTTCTTAGAATATCATCTAGATTTGTATTACGAATATTAAGAGTAATATCACAATTAGCTTCATTAATAGCATCAGTTATATTTTTAATTGCTATTTTACAAGCGTCACAACCATCTCTAGTAAAACAATCAATACGTATCATAACACAATAGCATTATTTTTAACAGCTTCTTTAATAGTATTAGGAACTCTAAGAAGAGTATTCTTAATCATTTCAGTAGTAAGACTATCAGAATATACATAAGTAGCATAAGTTCTCCAACTATCTTTAATTACAACAGCAAATTTGTTAGGATTATCAATATTAGTTTGAATATATTCTACTTTAGTATTCTGATATTTCCACATCCAAGCAATAGCATCAGCACATTTAGCTCGAGTTATACAATCATGTTCATCAATAAACGCTTCAACAAATATATTATTTGTTTGTCTTGTAGGTTCATCTCCAGTAAGATAATTAATATCATTACGAAGTTCTTCCCAAGTAACAGAATTACTATATCTTTTATATTCTGTATTATCTCGATATATAATACAAGTAGGATATTCAGTAATATTCTTACCGGCAACAGCCTTTTCAAGTATCATATCTTCAAGAATAAGATGGTCAGGAAGATTTTTAAAATTACATTGAACATTAGTACCAAATAAAGCTATATCAATAGCTTCTCTCATAGCTTCTGTTTTATCTTTATCAGCACTTTTATAATAAAATTCAATTTTAACCATAGTATTCGTATAATATAATGAGAATTTATAAAATTAGCTATTTTAAAGCCCTACATTGAATGATATTCATATCGTGATAGATTAATCACAATGATAATTAAAATTCAATGTATGGCAAAAGAATTATATCTATGACTGTCCTAACAACTTGCGAAGATATTTCCTAATAGTGTAATCGCTTTGCACACCACGTAAAATATCACCATCGCAATAAGCAGTAGGAGCATCACTAATACCAGCACTACGCACTTCTTGTCTACCAGTATCAGTATATAGATTATACCTAATAAGATTAAACCTACCGGCAAACTCAGGAAGAGCAAGAGCTTTATGAAGCCTTTCTTCAAAAAGTTTACTAACATTACAATCAGGTAAATAAAACAAGATTAACTTTTTCATAGATAAACTTCATCTCCTTCAACTTTAGCATCACTAAAATGACTTTTAAAACTTTCAACACTTCTACACCATAAAGATTTAAGTCCATCACGTTTATAAATAACAGCAGGAATCCAGTCACCTGTATCTGGATGTTTCATTTCAGTAATACTAATAATTATATATTCATTAGACGTTTTATTATGAATATAACGAGCACCAACTTTAAGCTTTAGCTGCCCCTCCTGTTCCTTCTCCAAATCCTTTGTTTCCACGTTCACTTTCTCCTAATTCTTCAATAGATTCAACTTCTTTCCAAGTAATTCTTTGAGCACTATTAATAATAAGTTGACAACATCTATCTTTACCATCACAATTATATGGCGGAGTATAAAGTTTATCAAGAATATTAGTAGTTGTAGCTCTAACATTATTAAGTTTAAGTCTAGCATTACCAACCATACTATCAGGTAAATGCATATGTTCTCTCAACTTATCAACTATTTCAGTAAGAGTAGATACAGCATGAACTAAATCTCTAGAAGTGCGATTCTTAAAAATAATAAGAAGTTCTCCACGATAACCCCAATCAAGAGTACCAGGAGCATTAGGCATATAAAAGTCAGATTTAGTAAGATTACTTCTAGGACGTAAAGACATTTCATTAGGTTCACCATTAGCATCATTTCCAATATTAAATGCTAAACCTGTATGATAAATAAATCTATCTTTATCTACATCATATTCATAGCAAATAGGATAAATATCCATACAAGCATCACCTTCTTTACCATAAGTAGGTAGAATGGGTTGAACCATACAACATTGCTTTACATCTACAACATCTCCACTAAGAAGTTTAATCTCTTTTAGTTTAAATACTTTTACTTCCATATACAATTAAATTATTAAATTAAAGAGCTTCTGCAAGTGCAAAAGCATTTTCTATTTTTCTTGATTTATCACCATAACAAATACTATCAAATCGTTTCGTACCTTCAATATTGTCTATATTAGAATAATATCCACTAATAGCATTAACTGCACCCCAAGCTGTACCAAGAATATCTCTTTGACCGGGACCATCAAAATAATAACTATAAGTATCAGAAATAACATTCATTTTTCTACTACTTATTTTACTATCAGTTAAAGCTAAACCGCTACGATAAGCGATATCTTTAATAGTATGACCTGTATCTTTTAGACGTTGAATTTCATCACTAGTAAGAAGATTTTCTCCAATAAATTGAATTACATCTTCGTCAGTAACTTTAATATTAGCAAGTAAATTACAATATTGACCAAATTCTTCAGATTTAATTTTACTAATTCCAAGTATTTCTTGTGCAACAGAAATCTTATTATGAACACTATTGGTATGTCGAAAACTAACATAATTACTACTAGTACGAATAGCAGCATTAAGAGTATTTTGACCAATAACTCTAATAGGAGTAAATAAAATCTTAACTCCACCATTACCATCATGAGTATTAGTAAATACTAGATAATTTTCAACAGGGTCACCTTTAACAAGAATATTATTAGGAAGTTTAGCACTTACAAATATTCTTTCACCATTTCCCCAAAATCCAGCAGTTTGCCAAATAGCAGAATTTTTACCAATAGCGTCATCAAAGAAATTAAAAGCATCATTGTTTTGTACAATAGTATATTTACTTTTAACAATACCTAAAGGAATATTGTAATCAGTACGATAGGTAGCAAAGGCGTTATCACACTTACGATAAATGTCAGTACCAAAAACATGAGCGCCTTCTTTTTGTTCTTTAATAATTCGGTCAAGTTCTTCATCAGTTCCAGTAAGTTTAATAGGCATTTTACCAACTAGTTCACATTTAGCTACATTAAAATTAAGTCCAGCTTTAAGCATAACTTCTTTAGCAGTAGCACAATCTGATACATCAATAGCACCAGAATAAGCCCACGGTTTACCTTTTACTTTATACATATTATTTATGACTTATACGTAACATAACACTTTCAATATCTCTAACAGCTTGGTCTTTATTAACACCATAAGTATCCATATACCATTTTATTAATTCTTTTACTTTTTCTTCTAGTTCCATAATTAGCAAGATTAGTAGTGTTGACTCCCCGTGGAGGATGAACTTAATTCTGTCCTCTACGGGGAGTATAACCAAATTATTTAATAATAAGACTAGTATTTTCAACAAATTTAGCTATACTAATATCTCTACCATCATTAAGAATATTCTTCATAACAGTTTTATTAACACTGCTGCTTCTAGTCATTTCATGTTGATGATTAAAGAAAGTATTAAGTAAATCAAAATTAATTTTATTAGCTAAATCACCAATAGGTTTTTCAATTTCAAATTTAACTTTAATACAATCTAAATCATCAAGAGTAAAATAACCTCCAGTTTCTTCTCTAAGTCTAGCAGATTGTTCAGGATATCTTTCAGTAAATTTATCATTAATTTGTTCAAGAAGAACATTTCTACTAAATGAGAAATTACTATCAATCATATCATTATCCCAAAGAGATTGTAAATGTTCAAGAACTAAATCAATAAATATCTGATTAAGATTTTCATCAATTTCAACACATTTACTATTCTTAGTATAAAGTTTACTATCAACTAGATTAATAACTTTATTACCAGACTTACCTAAATCTCCATAAGCAATAACAGCATCAAGCATAACTCCTTTAAGTCTTTCAGCATTGTTTTCTTTAGTTTTACGAAGAACAGCTAATCGTTGCTCTTCTTTTTTACAAGATTCAGCTTCAAGATTAAGTACAGTATATGCTTTACGATAACCATCAAGTTTAGATTTAAGATTATCTTGTGTAATAGCAAGGCGTTCTTCAAGTTCAGGAGTTAATTCACCTCCATTTTCTTCTAACTCAAGAAATATATCCTCAAGTTCAGCAGTAATATTATAAATATTTGCCATTATTTTCTACGTTTAGGTATATTATAAGCAGAACGATAATAAGGATTTAAATAACCAAATAAATGAGTATAATCACTAGCAGTCATTTTACCTGTATTAGTTCTATATTTATAAATAGCTTCAGTATATTTCTTCCATAGTTTTTTACTTAAACCAAGAATACCAACAAATCCACCATTTTCAAATACAATAGCTTCTGTATTTTTAGTAGTTCTAAAACGGTTATTAAAACCATAAAATCTTTTTCTCATAACTTTAATATTTAAATAGTTAATAATTTATTTATTATTTCTCATTTCTTCATCTTTAACTACTTTAAGAACAACGATATTACATAAAAGACCATAGCAAAGATAATTATTAAATATACAATTAGGACAAACTTCAATATGTTTATTTTTAACATATTTACATAGAAATGTTACTTCTTTGTCATCTTTAATTCCAATTGTAGTATAAAGAAATTTTTCACCGTCATTTAAGTCATCAGTGAAATTAGTACCACTATAATTTTCAACATGAAAATGTTTAAGTTTATCAATCTCTAAAGTCATATCCAAGTTCCATTAAATTATTTCTAATCATACCAGCTATAATAATACAATTAGGATGAGGAGTACCAGTAGTACCATAATAACGTAAATCAATAATATGACGCCATTCTCTTACGGAATATGTATAAATACATCTAGTAGCAGTATCAAGAGGAAGTTTACCACGAGCATCTTGACGACGGATTTTATATTTATCTACAAGAATTTTATATTCTTCAAAATCTCTTTTACATCCATTAAGATAAACATTTATAGCTTCATCTAAATCAGCATTTATAGCTTCATTTGAAATAATATTATTATCATTATTAAATAATTCAGCTTCTTCTTTGCTTATCCAATGAGGTCTACAAATACTTCCATCTTCATAAACATATCTAGTTGATTTTTCAGCAATACTATTAGGACTAACGCGGTTTAATTCACGAGAAGTACTAATTTGTGTATCAACACAAAAAGTATATCTCATCATATGAAATCCTATTTCAGTATTACGAAAATCTTCAATAGGAACAATATATTTAGATAGATAACCAAATTGTGTTTTATGGTCTAAAACCCAATTACCATTAACAGTTATATAATAAACATGTTTTTCATAATGATAACTAAAACCAATAGTATTAGCATAATTAATAACAATAGTTTCTAAAGTTTTATCACTATCATTAGCTATTATATAATAAGTTCCATGACGAAACATACTCCAATGTTCATCATTAATAAGTCGTTTAATAGTAGCTTGATCATTACCTATTTCTCTACCATAACAAACTCTTGCACATCTAGCAACATGAGCTTTAGCATCACCTCCTTGTTGCCAAAGTTCAACTTTAGGTTCAATTATTTTCATTTTCTTGATTATTATAAAAATCTTTAACTACATTTCCAAATATACTATAAAAATGTTCTTTAGGTATAATATTAATAGGCTGTATAGAATCAAGCTCTTTAAAAAACTCTTTAAGACCTTTATTTCTAATCCATAAAGTATCATAAGTAGCAGTTATATAATTATCTTTATCCATGTCACAAGCTATAAAACAAGTTTCACTATCAAGCTTATCTATACATTCTTTACATACAATAGCTTCAGCTATTTGTTTACTCTTACTAGCATCTTCTTCAACAGAATTTCCAAGTGGAGTATAACCAATAACCTTACCACAACATATACAAACTCTAGCAAGAGCATTTATACCAAAAATAGGATGTAATTTCATACCATATAATCAGTTACAAATTTAAGAACTTTATAGAAAAGACCAACAAGAGTACCAGTATTATCAATAACATAATCATCTTGAGAAATTTTAATTTGTTCACTTTCATGATTATCATTATTAACTCTTCTATCTACTCTAATTATTTTTCCACCATAATATTTAATAGCCATACATTCATCTTCAAATCTAGCATCAGCTATAATACATTGTCCTTTACTGTTTTTTATATCAAATGCTTTATTCATAGTATAACGAATAAAAGCTTCTTTCCAAAAATGATTTCTAATAATATTAGTACCATAATATTGAAGAAGAACTCTAATTTTAATACTAATATTATTACTATATAAAACAAGATATCCAGCTAAATCATTATATTTTAATATAGCATCATTACAATTATCAACAACATAAAAAACGTCTTTAATATTTGTAGAAACAATACCAGTCTTAAAATTATAATAATAATTTTCTTTAATTTCTTGTTTATCAAGAAGTTTACGGTCAATACCACAAAATTCAGATATATCATCTTTAAGTTTATCAGCAAAATGAATAATTATTTCATTATTTTCAACAAACCCATTATTATGAAAGAAAAGCCATTTATCATAAGTAGCTTTCATAATACCATCATGAAGGATATAACTAATCATAGAAGCAACTGTATCTTTGCCACTTCCTTTAAATCCTTTAATACCAACAATAGAAACTTTATTAATACTCATAATAATTTGTTTTTGTTTATCAAGACAAATATAAAAATATAATAGGAATTTACTAGTAATAATGATGCTGAATTTAATGTTAAATATCATAGTGAGAATGACGCATTTTAAGGCTTGCCATGACACGCAAATCTTATCGTGATAGATTAATCTTTTAGATATATAAAATTGAATACAGGCAAAAAGAATCATATCTACGAACGTGTTCTACATAGTTTTAAACCTCTGATAAACAGAAAAGCCTAGTACACCATATTATGTACTAGGCTTTACCTTAATCAATATCTATATGATAAATAATACAAAAACCATTACGTTCTTCTACAAATTTAACATTAATATTAAAATCATCTTTAGACACAACAAAAGCATTACGCAATCTTGTATCGAGAAGTCTAATAACTATATTAGGAATATATAACTTAAATCCAGTATTAGCATCTCGAATAATAGGAACACTATTATTAATTCTATTATCATTATACAAAATCACATAAAGTTCATTACTTTTAGTTATATCATTATATCTAACAGCAAAATTATAACTTTTAGCATCATAATCAGTAAATATAATAATAGATTTATAATAACAACTAAAATAAGATTTAGTTCTATCAAAATTATTATTCTTAATTACATTATAATCTAGTATCTCCATTTATAACAACAGTTTTAATATGAAATGGAACTCTAGTAACGCCACTTCGTTCACCATATTCTATATGAACAGTTCTACCAATATAAGATTGAGAATTAAATAAAACTTCTTGCTGAACAATATGACTAGTGCTTAAACGAGTTTCAAACTTTTCATCATTAATATCATTTTTACAAAGAAGAATAGGTAAATCACGTTTCTTTTCTTTATAAATATCAAGAATTATAAAATCTCCCTCAGCAGCATCTTTAAACTTCTCCATATAATTAGCTCTACGTCTACCATATTGATAATCAGTTTCAACATTACGAAGTATAAGACCTTCAAAACCTAGATTAATAAAATGATTTCTGGCTTTAATAGCTATATCATCATTATTAATATATATACTAGGAAGAATAATCAATCGTTCTTTATTATTATAATGTTCATTAATATTATTAAAAGAAGTAGGGTTTTTAATATGGCAACGATACATATTTCTATGAGTTTGTCCACCTTCCATCATAATATCATAACACCAAAATTGAAGAAGTTTATTTTCAACACAATTAGCATCTTTAACAAAATGATTAATTTGATTAACAGTATAACCTGGAAGATAAACTTCACCATCAAGTGCTGCAAATCCATTAATCATATCGTCGATAATATTTGTATTAATAGTAGCAAGCAAATAATCTTCAAGATAGCCAAGAGTATGCCAAGTAAGACCTTCACGACTTTGGAAACGAAGCCTAATAGGTTTAAACATATCATTTTGAGTATAAGCAGTAACAATACAACGAAGACCATTAATCTTATACTGACCATACATACAACTGACTTTTTTCCAAACATTACCATTATACGTTTTAGCAAGCATTGGAAGTAAAAGATTACTGTTTCCATTACTAAGGTCTTTAGGTAGATAAGTATTTAGAAAATTAAATAGAGTATCATTATCTCCATCCTCCACGGGGGGTAAACCCTGCATATCACAAAGTTCATTAAGATATGTATATCCTTGTTTAATCTTATCATTATATCTACTTTCAAGTTCTTTTTGACCATCTTTTTGAGTAACAGCATAAACTTCTTTACGAATATTACCTCGAACAAGACCATAAAAAACAGTGATACTATTAGTACCACTGTCAAGTTCAGCCCACCAAACAGTAGGCGCACCATTGTTATTTCTACGATAAAGTTTATTCATTATGTTCACTTATTTTTAAACCATTAAATGCAAAACTAACAGCTTTACCACCTAGAAGTTTAGCTTTACGCTGAGCAATCGTTTCCTTTTTAGGCTTAATAGCCTTTGCAATACCGGTGCTAACATCAATGGGTTTACCTGTAAAGACATCTTTTGATTGATTAACTCTGCTAGCACTTCTAGTGCGTTTCCTTGGTTCTTTACTATAATATCGTACTGGGTTTCTTCTCTCGAAATCAAGATTTTTTTCATGTATATCAATAATTCTTTTAATAATAGTATTACGATAATCAATATAACTTTGAGCTTTTTCTGGATGATGTTCTAGAACAAGATAAAGTTTATCAAGAATATATTCAATACTAGAAAGAGTAATACGATAACCATAATTAATAGTTTGTCTAGGACGAGAACCATCAGGATAAATAGTAGTACAATCTAAATCTTTAATATAAGATTCAATTGCATCAGCCATTGTAGATTTATCAATAACATAATTAATATATCTAATATCTCTATCATCTAGCTTTTCTTCATATCCTTTTATTATCATAGATTTTCTTTCTTACATTTATAAATAATAATACGAGTTGGTTTACCTATAAGACAATGATTATATTTAAACCATTCAATAATATCAAATGTAGGATAAGTTTTAGCTATTCCTTCAATAAGAGCATAGCCTTCTTGATAATTAAAATTACTATGAATAGTTCCACCATTATCAGTATCAAGTAGGCTAAACTTTTTGATATATTCAACGTCATCATTAGAAGATAGATTAATTTCTCCATAACAATAAATATCTTTTTTATCAATACGTTTACCATCTATATTAATACATTCCCATTTATCAAGATTTTGTTCATCCTCTTCAGTAATTGGACGCATAACAGTATAGGTAACACCAGCTAGACTTTTAGTATGGCAAAGTATTACTTTCTTCCGTATCCCAAGTAAATTCAGTTTCTTCTCCATAATTATCTTCTATATATTTAACAACTTGTTGAGTTAATTCATTAATAACATTTGTAGAATAACTACTTCTCAATTCGGCAAAATCTTTAACACCAAGTTCTTTAGGAATAATAATAGGTATAATATCATAATCATTCTTAAGAATCACAGCTTCCATAAGACCAGTTCTATCATTATCCATAAGACTAATAAGAAAACCATTTCGATTAAGTTTACTACGAAGCCAATCATATTCAATTTGACGAAGTTTATAAGTTTCATGTGGAATATTAACAATACCAATAGTTTTAGATTCAAGGGTAGACCCCCCGTAGAGGATGGAATGATTAATACTCTTTAGATAACATTCAAGACTTAATCTATCTTTAGTAGATTTAGTTATAATAATAACGTCATAATTATCTAATTCAAGATTAATAACTCCTTCAATAGTATTACTATTAGTTATAAACTTAACTTCAGTTTTCTTATTCCTATTTGGAAAATACAGTTTAACATTAACTATTCCTCTTTTATCTTGTCCAAGAACATATCCATAACATAAATCCGTTTTATCTTTATCGTAAAAATATTTAGGAATAGGATTAGTTGAACGATTAATATAAAATTGGTCAACAGGATAAACAAAATGAGTATTAAGAAAATTAAGATTAACACCAAATTGTCCCCAATACTTAGCATCTAAATTATTCCACGGACGAGTAACAAGTTCAATAATAGGTTTATGATTACGTACATTACTAATAGCCCTAGCAATATTATAATCGTTGTTTTCATCTTTATCTTGTCCATAAATAATATTTCTAAAAGTATAAGCAATATGTTTAAGAACAAATAGAAATTGACTTTTAATAGAAATATCAATTTGCTTATGAACAATTTCAGAGAGTACAGTTGCAGCAGCATCTATACAATCTCCCCACCAATATCCAGCAAAATCTCTTCCTTTAAGTTTATTCCTATTATCATATCTAAAACCAAAACTAGGATGAGTATCTTCACGAAAAGGACTAGATATAAATTCTCCTGTATCTATACAATGTTGTATATCTTCAACACTAATTCCAGTATAAGTGCTAAAAATAGTAATTTGACTAACTTTAGAGAAAATATAATCTTTAGTTAAAATAGTATTACTAATATTTCTTTTCATAATATTTCTAATTTGACCTTTATCGTGAACATATAAAAAAAGAGGATTAGGTACTAAAATAGTACCCAATCCTCTTACATACAACTATTTAACTAACTTTAATTTTTTAAAATGGTAAATCTTCTGTTGGATTAACAAAAGCACCAGCAGCATCATTACCGCCACCAAATGGACTAAAATCTCCACCGCCATTAAATCCACTAACAGGATTTATAGGAGTAGCAGTTTGAACACCAGGCATTACACCAACACCAGGTATAGCAACATTTGGCTGTTTAGCTTGTTCGGCAGATTTTTGATAAACAATACTTTCTTTATAAGGGTCAATATGCAAACTAGGAGCAGATTGTTCTTTATAAAGTTCAATAACTCCATCGTTAATAAATGTAGGAAATCCTAAATCACCAAATGAAGATTTACTTCCAACAACAGCACGCCATTTACCATCATTCTTAACGAAACGAAGAAGCTTCATCCAAATAGTAATAGGTTTACCTTTAGCATCATTATAAACAGGTTTACCATTATTGTTAAGTAACTTAACATAATTTTCAAATACAGTCTTATAACCAGCTATAACTTCCTCAGCTTCAACAGGTACATACTGCATATTTTCATCAAAATCTTCAAAAAGCAAAGTAAGAGCATCAATTTCTTCTTCTGTTAAATCACGACCTTTAAGAACAAATACATTATATATATGTTTCATAAAGCGGAAAATGTTATCAACTTTCCAAGCACCTTTACCACCGGGAATAGTTTCAACATTACTTTCAGCAGGAAGAAGACGTTGAGTTACATAACGACGTTCATTGATATTTTCATGATTACTAGCAAAAGTAAATGTAAGATAAGGAATACTCATACCAGCAAATGAAGGCATACCTTGAACATCATCTTTCAGTGTAGCCCAATCAACTTTAACATCTTCAAGATGACCAATAAACAAGCCATTAGCTTTATTACAATCAGTACGTTCATCAAACTTTTTACGAGTTACATCACGTAAATCGTTATTAATACCTCTACCTCTACGTTTTTTAGGAGTTTGTACTTCTGCATTAGCAGTTTGTTCAGCACTTGCTGCAACAGCAGCTTCATTCTTAATTTCTTTTTCTGTCGACATAATTAAAGTAATTAAAAGAATTATTAGATAAAATAAGAGCTGCACTATTAGCAATACTAACAATGCAGCTCTATGTTCAAGATACTATATTTCTAGGACGAAGATTTGATTATTCAGCAGTTTCTTCTTTTTCAGCTTTCTTACCGATACGAATAGGCTCTTCATCTTTATATTCGGTAAGCATTGCAATCTTAATAACAATATCTTTATGACCGTTATTAACAACAGCTTCTTGCAAGTTATCAATATCTACTGTATAAACACGATTTTTAGAAGTAGCTTCTTCATCAGTCATATTAGCTTTCAACTGTTTCCAAACATTAGAATCAGTAAAGTTAAGAGTTACACCAATACCAGACAAAGCAGCAGTATTAGCACATTTAGAACCTTTAACTTTAACAACTTCATCACCTTGAATACAGCTAACCAAAAGTTCTTTCTGTTCATCTTCGGTAATACCTTCACGACCAAGAGCAGCTTTAAGTTCTTCATTAGAAGAAGATAAAGCACCTTCAAGAGTTTCTTGGAAATAAGTATTAACATACTTAATCTTATCATTCTTAGTCATACGAACACGAGTAGTGCAAGGATTACCATTCTTGTCTAATTCAACAATACCTTTAGCCAAAGCCCAAATATCAAATTCAGCATGAACAGCCATAGCAGCTTCGGGAGATTCAATATCCAAACCTTGTTCTTCACAGAAAGCAACAACTTCGGGTACTTTATTGATAATAGCATTATCAATATTTGCACAGTTATTAATGAACATTACATATTCACCATGAGCAATGCCGAGAGCTTTAGAAACTTGTGCAGTCATACGGAAACTACCGGGAGTAGAAACAACTACCAATTCAGGTTCTTCACTAACTGCTCTTTGACCAGCATTAACAATACCCATACCAAAACTCAAACCTTTCTTAAAGTCTTTCATAATTTTTGTAATTTAAAAGTGAATAATATCAGTCATACGACTGTTTTGTTTAATAATTTCTCTAGTTTGTTTATGTTATTGAATTTCAGTAATATCAATAATATCTTCATTACTTAAATCAATACCTTGCATAGTCTTTAATTCTTCTGTGCTTAAACAGCCCATAATTAAATCATTAGCAATTTCACGAGCACCATAAACAAATGCTCTATGACTTATCATTATTTTAGGATATTTCTTATAAGTATCTTTTTCAAAACATCCAGCAACAATAGCATCTTTATAAGTAAACTCACCAGTAGCAACCATATTACGTTCTCCAATTTTACGATAAAAACGATAACTAGTAATATAATCAATAGGAACAGCAGGTATTCTATAAACAGGAACTTTACCAGTAGAAGCAATTTGTTTAGCTTCATTAGTATTAGTAGCTATTTCAAACTTACCATTAAGTTGATATTCTTTATATACATTACCATTATAATCTTTATAATATTTAACAGGATAAACATATATATGTTCATGGTCTTTATCTTCTGCATTTTTAGTTTGTGCCTCTTTGGGAGTAAGACACTTAATACAGTCAGATGGAAGTTTATCTTCATCATAAGCATTAAAGCCATCTGTATATTCGTACAGAGCGCGATAATTATCTACTTTTTCCCAACTCACGCTGCCTTTGACAAGTAATGCCTTAATAATGTGAACATCAACACCTGTTTTACCTTGAACTACATGAATATGTTCAATGCAAGTAGAAAATGGAAGTCTAAGGTCTTTAGCTCTCATTGCAATAGCAAGACCATCTTCAACAGACTTAATACCACATTTATCACTACGCATAACACGTTTGATAAATACTTCAAGACTTGCAATTTCAGCTTCACTCATATAATTAAGCTGATATGGAGCAACAGAATGTTGAACACCATGTTGTTTTTCAATACCACTATTACTAACAGCAACAGTAGTATCATTAACTTTAACTTCTTTATCTTCGTCCATTCTATCAAAGAGCGATTTTGATTACACAACAAATGTAACTATTATATTTATACTAGCAAATAATATCATCAAAATTTTGAGCACTAATATCAGAATTAACATTCTGTATAACTTCATGGTTAACTGATAACTTTTCCTTTTTAAGACTTGCTTCTTCGATAGTACCAGCTATATAAAGTTTATGTACTTTAAGTTTTGATTGACTACAATTAACATTATTATAACGATAAATAAGTTCATCTATGGTATCACATAAAGGTGAGGTTAAAATCCACTCATCCACGCTTGTTTCTAGGCTGTCAGTTGAATTATTTTTTATAGATAATACTCTTAATAAGCCGTCATTAAAAGACTTCAAATTCAGCGTGGAAATAGCCTTAGATTTGATTATACGAGCAGTCCCTTTCTTGCTTCCAGACTTGTACAAAACAGGAATACCATTATCATCAACTAGAACTTTATCCTCAATTTTATCATGATAATCACCACAAATTTCACCTAATTTATCATTAATATATTTAGTTACAGTAGCAGCATATTCACCTCTCTTACTAATAATAAGAAATCGTTTATCAGGATTATCTTTAATAATTTCAACTATTCTTTCTAGCTTACAAATATTATCAGAACATATAAGCATACGTTCACGAACAATATTATAAAAAGTCTTAACTCGTTCAGCAAGAACAATAGGATTATAACATTCATCAATTTGTTTACTAAAAGGATTAGTCATATCCATATCAGCACTCCAACCGTTATATTCTGCTATTTCTGTAATATATTGAATAGCACTACGTCCATCTTGAGTACCATTTCGAGCACATTTAATATTATCAAGATTACCAAATACTTGAATAGTTTGAGTAATAAATTCAGTATATTTATCGTAATTAGTAATATCTTCTTGACTAGTAAATAAAATCTGCTCTCTGTGCTCCTCTACGGGGAGTATAGCTCGCATACCACTAGAATTTAGAATATTATTAATAGGTGAAATATTATTATAAATCTTAGTTAACGTAGAAGTATCAATAGTTTTTTCAGTTAAAATCATAAGTTTAAATCTAGCATGATTAAAAACTGTATTACAAGATAAATTCCATTCGTTAACTCCAACAACAATAGAAATATCATAATTATAATTATATCTACTATTAACATAAGTATGAGTAAGAATATTAATAGTATCTATATTTATATTATGATTTTTAAGACTATCAACAATTTCAGTTCTTCTTTTCCAATTATCTGTAACAATAAGTATTTTAATATTATCATTCTTATTTCTCATAAGACTAATAATTCTACTTATAATTTCACAATAATCAACAGGCGGAATACAATTAATAGTTCCAATACCTTTATATTCTTTAGAACCCCATTTATTAATTAGTATATCATAAGTTTCTTCAACTATATTTCTCATCCAAAATCATCTTCATTAAAAATAGGATTATACATACCACTATATTTTTTAATTTTACTTTTACCTTTACCTTTAGGAGAAATTTTAAGTTTGATAGGATTAATAATCTTCATAGCTTCTTGATAATAAAATTTAAAATTAATATCTCTAAGAGAAATATCTTTATCATCAAGACTATTAATAACTGTTACAACAGAACCAGCTGCCATTCTACTACGAAAACCATTATCGTTATGAACTTTCTCAATAATATAACCTCTATTAGAAACATAAAACCTAACATATCTTTGACAAATAACATGAGTAACTTGTCCATTTTCAATCTTAGTTTCTTCTACATGAAATTGTTTACCTACATTTTGAGTAAGACAAAAGTCAAGAATATTAGTAGCTTCTTGAAGAGTATCCATTACAGGTTTATTCTTAAGAAAATAGTTTTCAATAGCTTGAGCAACAATAGGCATAGAATAACCTTTAGTTAAATCTAGAGAATACATCATAGGATTAAGAGCACCTTTAGATTCAAGTTTAAGTTTATGAACACCATTTTTAATAACTCTAAATTGGCTAAGATAATTATTTATATCTCTACTAACAAGACAATGATAATAATCAGTATCAAACTTAAGTTTAGTAGTTTGTTCCCAATCATCTTTAATACGATTATAAACATCAATATCTCGTTTATAAAGTTTAATAACAATACCATCTGTATTAGCACTTAACACATGAATATTGTGTAACTCTAATTCCTCAACCAACATTAGCATCATTAACTGCCCATTAATAGTAGTTTTAAGTACAGCTAATCTATCATAAAGATTACCATTTTCAAATCCAAGTTTACCATAAACAGAATTAATAACAATCTTTAAAACTAAAGCTAAAGTATCTCTATCAATTCCGTCAACAGTATCTTCATCGCTGTGTTTAACTTCAACTCTCTTATTTTTAAGCCAACCAATAAGATTACAAAAAGCATTAGTATCAAGATGAGCTGGAGCTACTTTATGAGCAGCAATAATACTAGGATACATACTATTAATATCAGCATGAATATAAATATAGTCATCATTGCCAAGTACATCGTGTTGACCCCCCGTGGAGGATGGAAATAATTCTCTTCCACTACTCCAAAGTTCAACAGGATTATCTTGACTATGTAAACCTCCAGTTGCAACAGTATAAGTTACATTTCCAATTTTAACTTCTTTACTAAACGCATCTTTATTAACTCTATAAATAGTAGTTTTAAGACATTCATCAAGAAAATCTTGCATAGATTTAGTTTTGAATTTAATAAAAGGAAAAATAACCTTTTTAAAACTCATAGCAGTTCTTTCAGTTTTCTTACCTTTCCATTGTTCAGGAGCAAGACCACTAAATTTACTATAAAATTTCTCAAAAAGAATATCAGCAGTTTTACTACGACTAGAATTAAGAACATCTACATCATAAGCTTTACTAATAGCATAACGAGATTTAATTTCTTCTGGATAAAGACGAACTATTTCAGCTACAATAAAAACATCATTAAGATTATAATACATCATAGGTTCAATATATTCATCAAGAATAAATCTATCCCATTTATCTACTAGTTTATTAAGCTGTTTAACATTCATTCCTTTAAGACTAGGAATTTCATTATATAGTTCAGCTTCTTCTTCATTAATGTCAGGAAGTTCATATTCTAGAAGTTCATACCATTGAAGATTAATTGAAGTTTGTTTTAAACCTTTAGGAACAGGTTTACGTTCACCTGTTTTACTATCTACAACTACACTTGCTTTATTAAGAGCAAATATACGCATTACATCAACACCTGTAAATGGTAGTTTATATTTTCTAAGACTATTAAGATAAAAATCAGTTTTAAATTTATCTTTATCATCTTGACTAGAAATAATAGTTTTACTAGTTTCATATAACTTATTAATAAGTTCTTTCGTACTATTCGTACGCATATAAAAACTAAGTAAAGCAGCAATCATAAGATTATCATAATTGAAATTATTAAATCCATACAAGTCAGTACGAATAATATTTCCATTAGAATCTTTATAACATCTAGTCTTATTAATATAACCTATCATAGAAAGTAATTGACTATCATCTTTATCTGTTATATAAAACTTATATTTTTCAACAGTTTCAAGACGAGCTTTAATTTCTTCAACAGATAGTTTTTGAACTAAAGGAATAGCTTTTCCATCAGCATTAACACAATCTTTAAATACTTTAAGATAACTATTAATACTAACAAAAGTAACAGAAAAGAAATTTCTTAAAACTTCAACATCATAAGCTATACAATTAATCATTTATATAATTTAATCCATAGTTATTTCTATTTTGATTAACCCAATTAATATCATCAGCAAAACGTTGTTTAAATATATGATAAAGATTATCATCTTTAAATTTAATAAGAGGAGAATAATTACTAAATACATATTTACCGCCAGTAGCCATAAATCTAGGAATTGGATTATCACTAATACTACGATAAGCATCACCAAATACAAATAGATATTTGTAATTAATTCTAGCTAATTCTTTCCATAGAATATTACGACATTTATCAACAGCAGTAAGATAAGTATTATAATCATTAGAACAAGTACATTTAACACTATAAGTCATATATACATCTTCAGTGTTATTTCGTCTAGAGTATTCATCGTAAAGATTACCAATATCAGTAAATAATTGATAATCATCACAATAAACTCTATCACCTCTAGGAAATAGGAAAACAATATCTCCATGAATACTTCCTCTACCACCTTGTATATATCTACCTGTATTAAATATACGATTTGGACATCTAGCACAATCAAGATATTCGTCAACAGTTTTACTTGCCATAAGATAATACTAATTGATTACTAGCGCGAGAACAAGCAACATATAATCTACGAAGCATTTCATCTCTATTAGTATAAGGATGACCATATTTATCATAAATCATATCATTAACGTCTACAAAAACATTTTTATAAGTAGAACCTTGTGCTCTATGAGAAGTAATTGCAAAACCATAATCTAAATCTCTACTAAATAAAATCTTACCATTACTATTCGTAATATTAGAAGCGATAAGATATTTACGTTTAAAATCAAAATATTGTTTCCATTTACTTCCACGTTCAGAACTACTAGCTTTTTTAGCATCATCAATAAGACTAGTCAACTTCTTATAATACATCTGAAATGTATAGTTATCATAATGGTCAATAACAAATAAAGGTTGAGTTATAGCACCGCCATGAATAGCTTGAAACTTAATAAGAAATCCTTTAAACTCATAATCATTATCAACCGTATCAACAATATCTTTAACAATATATTCTTCACTATTGTTTATAATAATATCATTAAAAACATTAACAACAGTAGTATAACTCATTATTAAATCGTTACGAGTAATAAGGCTCTTATCAGCATCTTGAATAATCATATGTCTTACATGGTTATTCCATTGTGCAACACGACTATTAGTATAAGCTATAATACGATACAAATCAATATTTTTAGTATATTCTTCATCATTGAAACAAGTATCAATTAAATCAGAAAATTCAGTTTGACCACAAACATAAAATCCTTTAGTTTCTTCATTATAATCTTGTCTGTTCTTAGATATATAATCAAGAAACTTCCATCCATTCTTACTATCTATATCTTCTCGAAGAAGTTTAAGAAGTTTACTAATAGGATTATTATCTCCTTGTCGTACAACTTCTTTAAGATAATAAGTATTACTAGCAATAAGAAAAGCTTGACTAGTTTTCTCATTAACAGGTGGAAGCTGACTAGAGTCACCAAGCATTATAACTTTAATTTGAAGCTTCTTACATTTATTACTAATATACTTAACAAGTTTAGCATTAAGCATAGAAGCTTCATCAATAATTAAAACTTTAAGACCATCTAGTTTATCTTTTCCAACAGGATTAAAGGCAGGATTTTCAGGGTCAAAATTTTCAATATTAACATCAAGTCTAAAACCAAACAATGATTGAATAGTATTAACTTCTTTTCCACCAATAGAATTACTAAGAACTCTACAAGCTTTATGTGTAGGAGCAGCACAACCTATAACACCACCAGACCATTTGCAATTATTAATAACATATTTAATAACAAATGTCTTACCTGTACCTCCAGCACCACAAAGAGCATTAATATATTTCTTATCATCCCAAGGCTGTGCAAGAAACTCAATAAGTTCATGCACAGCTATTTCTTGGTCTTTAGTAAACTTAATGTTAGTATCTTTTTTATTACTATTAGCAATATTAAGATTACCAATCATTACAATTCGTTGTTTACATCAATAAGATTATTTTTAACTTTATCTTCATATTCTTTCCATTCTTGAAAAGCTAAAATAGTAGATTCACTATCACCACGATTATAACACGTAGTAATATGAAACAATTCCTTAGCAAAAGGCATTTTAACAATTTTACCTTTAGCTATAAGTCCAGCAGCAAAAGGAATATAAAATCTAGTATCAACAGTTTTTCTATTTTCACTATCTCTTATAATTTTAATTCTATGATTATATTCATCTAATCGACGAGCATAAACAACTTTCTTTCCTTTAGTTCTGTAACTTTCACCAGTAATGCTATATAGTTTGCCATTGTATTCTACTTTATAAGTACCATCAATATATCTAATAATACCTTCACATTTAGCAACTATAATAACATATTTATTGACTATTCCTTTCTCTTTGGATTTACCTACAACTCCAAATGAGAATTTAAAGCTAACCATAACATACTACTTTCTTTTAATAGTACGCATACGTTTATCAACAGCACGAGTAATACCTTTAAAAGTATTATATTCTGCAAACTTAGCTTTACGAGCAGCCTTTTTAGCAGCTTTCTTAACAGCAATTTCTTCATCACGTTCTTTTTGTTGTTGAATAATATCAACAATCTCAACATGATAACCACAATAATGAGAAAGAAAATCAATTTTACCACTAGTTCCATTACCAATAGAACTATTCTTAGCTACTTTAATAACTTTACTAACAGAATTGATTCCAATAACAGCATCAACATTATTAAGTTGACGAACAACAGAAACTTCATCATACTTTTTCATAAGTACTTTACATTTTTAAAGATTAATAAAACAATTATATTTAATAGTTAAAACTATAATAAGTTCAATAATAGTTAGATTAGTAGAGCCACTACGCTACGCTCCGTGGCGACCCCCCGTAGAGGATGGAAGCAAGCTAGTCATCAACTTTCGCTTTAATACTATCATTAAATTTATTAAGTTTATCAATAAAATGTTCAAGAACTTCTTTATTATATTCACTATCATTAATAATAAATTCAATATTACGATGAAATTCTATATCTTTAATTTGAAGTTTATTAATATCTATATTAATTCGTTCAATCTTTTTATATAGACTAAATACTTCATAAATAAGATATAAAATACATCCAATACAAATTCCAAGAACATATTGAGTAACATTTTCAATCATAAAAATAATGATAAAGTTTACGAATAAGTTCAAATCTAGTATCAGTAATATTATAAATTTTAAATGCTTTAGCAACAAAATCAAAATCACCATATTTAAGCAAAGCATCTATATAATCTTTAATATCACTAAGCCACATAATAGCACTAACAGAATATCTATCACTATCAGTATTAGTAATATATTGACCAATACCTTTAGCAATAGTATCAGCAGTTATATCATTAATAATAAACTTATCAGTAAACCAATTATCTTTTATATAATGTTTATCAGTATATTTATCACGAAAGGTTTTAGATAGTTTATTACATAAATCAATATAAGAACGAGCAGCAGTTCTATTATTATGATTAACAAATTGAACATCTTTAACTTTAAGAGTTAAGTTCATACCACATTCAATAATACGAACTTTAATTTGTTTTTTATCTTCATTAATATATAGAACAATAGCAAGTTTATCTTTCCAATAACCAGTATTCAAAGTAACTATATCATAAAGTTTAACTTTAAACCCAGATGTAATAGTACCATCAATATTCTTATAAGCAATATAATTCATAATAAAACTGTATTAAATTTTTAGTTTAACATTTATTAGCTAGTTCTTTTGCCCTGTATTGAACTCAATATTAATCGTGATAGATTAATCAGATTATATATGAAAATTCAACAGAGAGCAAAAGAGCCATATCTACGAATGTGTTATGAACATAAATACCTAGTCATTTGCAGCAGGCTCATTATTCTGTTCATTATTCTTACCATTACGTTTAAGACGTTCTTTAAGAATATGTTCAGATACAGAACCAAGTTTACATTCACTAACACAACGACTAACACCTTTAGCATGAGTAACAGTATATACAATAGGATAATCAATATATTTATTATTACCTATTGTACGTTCGATTTTAGTAATTCCAACTTCGGTTACAATACCAACACAAACACCAAGCTTAGTTTGATTATGATATTGATAAGTATATTCCATATAAACTACTTGTCCTTTTTTAAACTTAGCTTGTTCTTCAATGTATCTATCTAATAGACCATCAAAAATAAGAGAATCAAAATTATCCATTTTAATAATATATTTAAAGTTAATAATATACATACTAAAAAGCCTAGCACTATCTTCACAGACAATGCTAGGCAAACTACAAATACGAAATCATATAAAACGAAATGTTTGACACAGACATTGTTATTACTAATTTCACAATCAATAATAACATTATTAACACCAAATCAAATATGACATATAACACTTGGACTATGATAAATATTAATAGCACTATCTTCACAGACTGTACTATTACAAACCTAACAATTTTAGAAATTAAAACGGATAATAGCAATATCATAGTTTCGGAGTTCAATTTCTCCATCATCAGCAAGTGAAATAATACTACTATCTTCACAGACAGTAGTATTAGAAATAAAATCAAAAACTTATGTGGGATTATTTAGCAGATTTATTTGCTTTTCTACGTTTAAGTTCAGCATAAATTTCATCATCGCTAAAATTCTTAAACTTATTCTCTTGTTTATTATTATCAACAGATTGATTAACCATTTTAATCATTTCCTTATATTCTGCATTAGAAGTATCAATAATATGTTGAGCAATCAAATGATTAATTTCAGTATTAGCGTTAACAATATTAATAATCATATCTTTAGCATATTTAGGAAAAACAGCAATAATAGGCTTAAGAATATCTTTATCTTCAATTACACTATCCCAACGATTAATAAGCCAATCAAGTTCAAATCCATCTTCAGTAGCAAGTTTAATAATATCTTCTTGAGTTTTACCAAAATCATTAAGATATTTTTGTTCTTTAAGAACATATACAAATAAAGCTAAACCTCTAACATATTGGTCTGGAGATAAACCTTTATCTTTAATATCATTAATGAATTTATTAAGAAGATTACAATCTTCTTTATATTTACAGGTATCACAAGCAATATTATTACAAGATTTACCAAAAACTTCATCAAGAATAACTTTAATATTAATATTTTCCATAATTTTATTTATTTAATCATAATAACCAAAAACATCATTTTCAGGGTCAACAATAGGACTATCATCAACTATTGGTTCCCAAGCAATATCGTCAAAATCTTGACTTAGACATTCTGCATGAATTTCAACACCTTCAACATTATTATTGAAATATGTATCATCTTCAACAAAATAAATATCAGTTCTTTCCATATCTTTATATATAAAATAAACTCCGAGTAGAGGATGATTATCATCAACATTATTAACTATAACAAACCCAATAAACAAAATGGATAAAATGGCAAGAACATGAGAATTAGCTTTAACAAGCTCAACAGCACTATCCATCCTCTACGGGGAGTCTATACTACAAACTTAACTAGCTTCAGAATCTTTATTCTTTTTATGAAGTTCAGTTTCAGTATCAATCATAATACCAATAACTCGCTGACTATCACTAGCAACATCAGCATGAGCCTTAACTAAAGCATCAATGAATAAATCATCTGTATATCTATATTCTCTACGAAGTCCACCATCAGCAGTAACTCTAAACTTATTCCATAAGAAGTCAACATAAGCACCTTTAGCATTATATATTCTTCCATCATCTTCAAGAGTATGAAGAATATTAAGAGAAGTATGACGTCTAAATGCAGCATTGAATTTAACAATACAAACTACATCAAGAATATGTTGAGGAACATTAATTCCAACAGGAACACCACGTTTATCAGTCTTAGCATCTTTAAAATCATTATCTTCATTAGCTTGACTAACAATAGTAGTTTGTTCTTCCTGTTTACGAACTTTACTTTGTTTCTTCTTCCTAGCTTTATTCTTAGGCTGAACAGTTTCACTACTAACAACAGCATTAACTTGTGTATCTTCTTCAGGAACAACAAGTTTACCTTCTTGTTTAGCTTCTTCTAAACTTTCAGCCATAGTTTTCTTTCTAGGCTTAGATTGAACATTACTAGTAACATTATCAAAATTTACCATAACACTTATAAGTTTAAGATTAATATTATTATCAGTAGCAATATTACTCTACTGAACAACACGACAAATATAATAATTAAATATAATACTCCAAATATATTATAATTTATTTATACTATAATTCTAACTAATAATCAATAGCTATATTAAAATAACTAAAATAGTTATAGCAATAGGAATTAACTTACCACGAGTATAATAAATATCAATAGTATCAAGAGTATCATTAGTATAAAGAGAATCAGCAATATCAAGAATATTAAGAATATCATTAGTAATACCACCAGTAATATTAGCATGACTAGTATTAATAGTCATTATAATACTGATAGTATTAATAGTGCTATTGTTAGCTAGAACTAATGCTATTGGTCATTATGACTAATAGTCTTATTAGACTTGATAATACTGTTAGAGCTAGTCTTAATAACGATTGTATGACTAATAGTCATGACGAACGTCAATGAGATTAAGAAGATGATGCTATGACTGAAACTGATAATGGTATAACTAGAGGTTGTAGAGGTTATAATGAAAAGTTATAGGAGATATAGCTGAAAGTTATAATGAAATGAGAAAGGGAGTTGGAACAATAGGTTTAGATTGATTATTAGGAGTGTTATTAATAGGATGAAGAGGATTAGGAAGAATACCAGCAGGTCTAGTTCCTTTAGCATGACCATCTCCACACCCATCTCCACATTCACCACTACCACAATCACATCCAACTCCACCATCAACCTCAATTTAACCCTATTTGAACCATATCCAACTCCACCATCTCATTCTCCACGAACTCCACATTCATCACTTTCATCTCCATATCCTCTTTCTCCACATTCAATACCTCTAGTCACCTCTAATTTCATCTCTATAACTTTTTGTTATGAGAGTAAATCTCCATGACCAATATCAGTATCAATACCAGTCACGACAGTCATACCAACATCATCTTGTTTCACAAGATGAGTTGTTGTAAGTTCACTAATATAACTAGTCTTATCATTATTAATAGCAATATTGCCAGCAATATCTTTCGCTGATTCTAGGGTATAATATATATATATAATATACTTCGTATATAATATATATTATAAGAAAAAAATTTACATGGCATTTATCTAGTTAATCAACTTTAGTTTCATCATTACATTCGCTATCGTTATAATCTCGACCAATTATACCACATTCATAATCATCAAGACTATTATTAATAATATGAGCGATACTTTTTAATTTACCAGCAATACCAAGTCTGCTCTTATTAACACTATCATATACTTTTGTTATATCATCAGCATTACCATTAGTAGTCATATTAGTAATAGCAAGAAGAATACAATCACTAGCAGGATAAAGTTTAGTAAGTTCAACAGAAGTAATAGAATTATCATTCTCAACTTCAATAGTAGTAATAATACGATGTACTTTCATAATGATTAATATTAGGACAAGACTTATCAGAACTTACAGCTAGTTCATGATTGACAAGTCTTATCAGACTGTTAAGTTCGTTTGCTGCAATATATTTAATGTTGATAATGAGCATTTCGAGGTTGAACACTAGCAACAGCATCAGCAAAACTATTGTTGATAACATCAGTGCTACCAACCCGAAGGTCAGTAGCACCATGTTCATTAGAATGGCATATCGTCATCACTCATTGCAGTAGCAACAAAACTAGCCGCTTTAGCTTTAGCCTCACGCTTGGCAGCAATGGCAGCACGAGCATCGTCCATAATCTGCTTGATAAGTACATTATATGCACCAACAAGAACAGGGTCAGTAGGTTGTTCGATACCAACAATATGATATACATATCGGTCATAATCCACAACATTGTAAAGATTGTCTTTACGAGTAAATGGATTACGGTCTTGTACACCAGCAGGTACAAACTGGCAAAGAACTTTGACAGCAACACCAGTCAGATACATACTAGCAAAACCAGCTTCAGCAGCTTCACCAACATAGTTGACAAATCTACCGTAGAACTTGTCTTTGCGCATTACAAGCAGTATCTGATTGAATGGCATCTGAATAGCACCAAGCATACCCATTCGATGTGTACCATCAGGCATACTTTGAGCACCTTTGACAGGACTAGCAATAGTAACAAACGCATTGAGATAAGAATTGCCATTACGACCTGTACGTTCTTGACAATCAATATTAGTAATGACAGTAGTCATTACATAACTATGACCATCAGTACAGATGCGTTTAACAACATCATCAATGGTTTCCACTTGCGTAGAATTTTGGTTATCTGTATCAACAGTAGATTGAACAGGTTGGTTAACACTAGTAGTTGGTTCAACTACATTAACACTCTCAGGAGCAGCAGCACCACCTTGTGCAGCTTGCGCTAAATCTTTAACGTCTGGCATGACTATTAAGTATTTAATTACGCTAATCAGTAGCATTACTGACAGTTGTTTTCGTTTCAACTGCAAAGTATTTAATGTTGATAATGAGCAACATCATCTAGTAGAGATTAATCTCTACTAAGATAACTAACAATAGCCGATAGTATTCCAAATACAACAGCAGTAATTTGTTCATCACTAGTTGGCTCTACTTTCAATGCTAGTATGATAGCTGGCATCATCAGTATGATTGCAACTAACAACAATGGTTTGTTTGTTCTCATAATGATTGGTATTAATAGTTAGTAATGTAATGAGATGAATAATCTCAATATATTTAATGTTGATAATGAGAGCGAGAACTTTACTTTCTCCTAGAAGTTGACGGGGGTAGTCAAGTCTAATTTAATGACCCACCCCTTATACTCACTAGCCTCATCAAAACATTAATATACATTATTTTCACTCTTACTATTACCATTATCATTACCATTATTATCTTTATTTTCATCTTCATTATCATTTCCATTATATTTACTTTTCTCTTCATTATCTATATAACCCTTACCTTCATCTTCATTATCATTATTATCCTTATCTTCATAATCATAATCATTATCATTATTATTATTACTCTTCATTTTATTTCCATTATCTTCACTCTTATCTCCGTTATCATCTTTATAATTCTCATCATTTTTATCATAATATTTAACTTAATCTTCGCTAATATCTACAACTTCAGTTGCATACAAATCTTTATTAGCAATAACAATACCTTTATCAGTATCATTTTTAAATAAAACAAATTTATCAACTATAAGTCTATCTTTATCATCAAAAGTTTTTATTAATTTAGCTTCACTAATAATATTAATAAGTTTGTTAACATCACCTCTAAATATGTAAATAGGATTAACAACATAAATATTTTGTAAATTAGTTCTTTTAATAATATTTTCATCTTCAAGATAAGCAATAGCATTATAATAATCTCTATAATTAGGTTTAACTAAACCATAGCCTTTAATTAAATCATGAGAAATATAAATAACATTACTATTAAATTTAATATTTTCAGCAATATAACCAATAAAAGAAATAATAACAGCATATCTATTTTTTCTTATTATATCCCAAACTCTCATACCAATAGTAACAAAATTACGTTTAATACCAACTTCTTTACTAAGATGATAACCATTATCAAATTCAGCAACTATACCAGTTCTGGTACTTTTATTATAACTAAAAGGATTAGCTACAACAAGTCTTTGTTTTTCAAATTCTTCTAAACAATCAACATTATAACAAACATCATTAACAAGTTTATTATAAACTTTACTAGGTTTAAAATCTTCTTTAAAAATCATAACAATAATATTATTAAGTTTAACATAAAAAATATATTACTCTAAGAAATTAGCGAAATCTATTCCATGTATGGTATAAATATAGCAAATAAAGGTAATCAATTTAATTTTAATACTGAATATAATCATAAAAAAGGAACTTTATATGATAAAAGTATAGTATCTATGATACAACATAATAGATATTATTTAATGGCTACTAAGTATTATGGAATATATATATTTGATGAAAAGGATGGGAGCTTAGTAGATATAATTTGTCAAAATAATGATAATAAAGTAGATTTAAATAATGAGTATATAACAGGTTTATATAAAATAGATGAGGATGATATTTTAGTTGTTACCAATAAGTATGCAATATTAGTAAATATAAATAACGGTATATTTACTAAACGCTCATATGAAGATATATATCATGAAGAGTTAAATTATTTATATAGTGATGGAGAATTTGCTTGGTCTTCAAATACAAGTGATTTTCGTTCTGTAAATATAAAGACTGAAGAAAAAACTTCTTATGGTGAAGACTTAAAGAAGTTTAATATTAATCCGGGAAAAATAACATACATATTACCAGACTATGAAGATGAAAATATTCTTTGGCTAGGTGGGTCAGGTACTGGGTTAGTTAAATATCATAAGAAAAGGGGCGTTATAAAGCAGTATACACATGACTCTTTGAATCGTAACTCATTAATTAGTAATGATATAAATTGTATGATCTTTGATAAGTTTGAAAACTTATGGATTGGAACAAATATAGGTTTAAGTAAATTTAATATAAAGACAAATAAATTTACGTCTTATACTACAGCTGAAGGTCTTACTAATAACTTTATAAACTCAATTTTATTAGATGATGATAATAATCTTTGGATAAGTACCAATAAAGGCTTAAATAAATTTGATATAGAAAAAGAAAATATAATAAACTTTACCAAAATGGATGGTATATATGGATATCAATTTAACATAAATTCAAGTTTAAAAAATAAAGATGGAATGATGATATTTGGAAGTACAAATGGTATTACATATTTTAATCCAGAAGATATAGAAAATCCTATTGGAAATAAGAATAAAGTTGTATTTGGAGATATTTTTATAGGGAAAAATAAGGTTAGTTATAATAATAAAGAATTAATTTTAGAGCATTATGATAAAGATTTATCAATAGAGTATTTTTTACCTATTTATGAAAATTTAAATAATATAACCTATGAATATATGATTGAAGGAATTGATTCAAATTGGATATATGTAGATCGTAAGTCTTATTTAAATATTAAAACATTAGAACCAGGTAAATATACTTTAAAAATGAGAGCTAGAGATGGACATGGAAATTTAACCAAAGAAACCAGTATGAATATAAGAGTTAAAAGTCCTATATGGAAAACACCTTTAGCTTATTTAATATATATAGTTATATTGTTAGCAATAGCTTTTTATATATTTAATTATGTTAAGATATTACAAAACTTAGTAAATCACAAAACTATGAAACTAAATAAGCAATTAGAAGAAAATAAAAAGTTAAGTGAAGAAATAATAAATAAAGAGAAATTTAAAAATAATTACTTTGTAAACTTATCACATGAGCTTAGAACACCTATAAATGTAATATCATCAACAGTTCAATTAATAAATACTTTTAATAAAGAAGGTTCTATCAATAAAGAAAAGTTAAGTAAATATATGCAGATTATAAGTAAAAATTGTGAGGGCTTATTAAAAATAATAGGTGATATTATAGATAGTTCAAAAATAGAAACTGGTCATTATAAAATTAATAAAGAAAATAATGATATAGTTTATATAGTGGAAGAAGCTGCACTTAATATGAGTAAATATATTGAGGAGAAAGGCTTAACTCTTATAATTGATCCAGATATGGAGGAAAAAGTAATATCTTGTGATGCTACTGAAATTGAAAGATGTGTGATTAATCTATTAGGTAACGCAGTGAAATTTACTCCAGAAGGTGGAAAAATATATGTATTTATTTCAGAGGTTAATCAATACATTGAAATCACTGTAGAGGATACAGGTATAGGAATATCAGAAGAGGATCAAGAGTTTATCTTTAAAAGATTTTCACAAGTGGATGGGGCTAATATTACAAAGGTAAGTAGTAGCGGTATTGGGCTTACACTTGTTAAGTATATAGTTGAGCTGCATGGAGGATATATTAGACTTGAAAGTGAAGTTAATAGCGGAAGTAGGTTTACTATAGGACTTCCTAGTGTATTGGAAGAGTAAGTTTTTATTAAATTTAGAAGTTAGAATTAACTAAGGTTCATGTTAGCTATAACTTTTTTCAGTAAGAAATATAAAGGGTTTTAGTATAGAGCAACTAAAAAAGATAACAATTATTATTAAAAATAAACTAATAAACTTATCATGTATTAGATATATGGTAAGTTTATTTTTATGGCTATAAAATGATAGAAAATAAATTCAAATTCAAATAGTGAATTAAAGTTAAAAGGGGAGCGGTGGATTATGATTAATAAAAAAACTATCTTAGATGATAATGCATCAATTTATAAAAAACATAGTGATAGGCCGAAAAAAGAATCATTAAAGAAAATGTCTAAAGAAGAAAAATGGCAATATTTCAAAGATTATTATTTAAAAAAAGTGATTGTTTCTATAGTAATTATTATTGGTATTGGCTATTTTTTGAATATAATGGTATTTAATAAAACTACAGATATTTTAGCAATAGGATTATTTGGTGGGATAGAAATTAATAATAAAGAGGAAGTTCAAGAAGAGTTAAGATCTGTATTAGAAATTACTAATGAGAAAGATGTTATGAAACATATTATATTTCCTTATGTC
>OLQC01000082.1_pt1 | contig 102594 bp, 99 predicted proteins | sample 1672471 | NCBI WGS metagenome assembly OLQC01 (sample SAMEA3136689, study PRJEB25190) | human gut metagenome | biome: human gut; feature: human-associated habitat; material: faeces | place: Austria | collected 2013 | reverse complement strand
TATGATGTGAATGGCAATACTGTGGAATACTGGAACAATTCTCTTTGACAACTTCCAGTTTATCAGTATCAAAAATAGAATATGAACAACAAAAAACATCGTAGCAATACGGTGTTTTTTGTTACCCAAAACCCACAATTCAATACATAACCACAGGTTAGTGCAAATACCTTATGTGATTTTTTGAAAGGCTTAGAAAGGGATATTTACCCCGTTTTTCGCCCCGAAAAATGACACAAACAAAGCTTAATGTATCTTTCCTGTGGTTTTTATTTTCAGATGGAAAGGTGGATTGATATGCCGAGAATGAGCAAGAAACGGAAACAAGAGTGGGCATTGTTTCTGAATGAAAGAAATCGCATTACCTACAACGAACTTTGCAGAAAATGCAGTAATGACTGTAAGCAGAGTTTCCGCTGTATTGTGGTGCTTTGCCCGAAATATTTATCGAAAAGGAGAACAAAGAAAAATGATTGAAAATGAAATGACTGTCAGCGTGCCTCTTGAAGTTGTCAAGGCGAGTGAAATCGAGCCGAAAGAAGTGAAATGGCTATGGTATCCATATATTCCGGTTGGCAAGGTTACGCTGTTGCAGGGCGATCCCGGCGATGGAAAAAGCAAGCTAATGCTTTCCATTGCCGCCCTGCTCTCAAAGGGCGAACCTCTGCCCTTTACCGAAACGGAAGAAAACGAGCCTATGACTATCATCTATCAGACAACGGAAGATGACGCCGATGATACGGTAGTCCCTCGCTTCAATTCGGCTGGTGGGAACGGAGAAAACCTCATCTTCATCAAGGAAGATGAAAAATCTTTGTCCTTTGGGGATAACCGTATTCGTGAAGCGATTGAGATGTACCACGCAAAACTTTTAATTCTTGACCCGATGAGTTCCTATATCGGAGAAAGTTGTTCGATGAACAATGCCAACGAAACACGAGCCGAGTTTAATCATCTGATAGCGGTTGCGAAAGATACTGGCTGTGCGATTGTGATTATCGCTCATATGAACAAGATGAAAGACACCAACCCCCTTTACCGTACCAATGGTTCGATTGACATTGCGGGTGCTGCAAGAAGTATTCTTGCAATCACACGCACACCGAACAAGGAAGTACCTGCGGAAAGATATTTGGTGCAGGTAAAATCCAACCTTGCCCCGACAGGCTCTGCCATTCTGTTTGAAGTATCTGAGAAAGGTGTGGACTTTATTTCCGAAATGGAAATGACAGCGGAAGAAGCGTTCCAATCCCTCGCCCCGAAAATCGGCAGACCCAACGATAAGGAAGTCAAGGCGAAAGCATTTCTGATGGAAATGCTGAAAGACGGAGAAATGCTTTCTTCAGATTGTGAAGAAAAACTTGAAGCCGCAGGGTTCAAGAAATCGACCATCAAAAAGGCAAAGAAGAACACAGGAGTTATTTCCCGAAAGAAAGGTTTTCTGTGGTACTGGTCTTTGCCGATGGGCGATATACCGAGAGAATAAATGCAGGCTGTCTGCTGATGGGACAGTCTGTTTTTATGATTGAGGTATCAAAGGAGGTCAAGGGGGAACACCCTTGCCCACGACATCTTTGCAGACGAAGTCTGAAAGTGTCATAGTGGGTTACACACATTCAAAGAATGTTGTGTAACGGCTTCGCCCTGCCGAGAAAGGAGAACGAAAATGGCTAAAAACAACAAAGCGGATATGAGTTGTGCAAGGGTTAAAAAGTACACCGCTTCCGATGTCAGCAAAGCAGAAAGACACAACGAGCGCAAAAATGAAACCTATGAAAATATGAATGTCATTGAGGAACGCATACCATTTAATGTGCATTTCAAAACACCGACTGCCCCGACTTATATGGAACAATTAAAGCAGATGGAAACTGACGGTTTGGTGTCGCTTCGTGGACTGAGGAAAGACGCTACCCTTTTCAATGAGATTGTGATTGATGTGAATACGATGTACTTCGAGCGTAACGGTGGTTATGAATATGCAAAGCAGTTTTATGAAGAAGCCTATCATTTCATCGAAGAAAAATTCGGTGCTGATAATGTTATATCGGCAGTAATGCACGCTGATGAAATCAATGTAGCCGCAACCGAGGAACTGGGAAAAGAGGTTTACCATTATCATCTTCACGCAATGGTTCTGCCTGTTGTGGAGAAAGAAATCTTATGGAGTAAGCGTTGTAAAAACCCCGAACTGCGAGGAACGGTCAAGGAAGTGGTTAATCAGATAAGCCATTCAAAGAAATGGAAATCGGATATTCCAATGACCGATGAAAAAGGAAATCCATTGTTAAAGAAGAACGGCAAGCCGATGTTTCGAGCTTCGTACAGCATACTGCAAGATGAACTGTTTAATTATATGACGGAACGAGGGTTCAAAGGCTTTCAGCGTGGCGAATACGGAAGTACAGCAGAGCATTTAACTTCCCTGCAATATCAAATCCAACAGGACAAAGAACGATTGGAGAAGTTGCAGAAGCGTATTCAAAAGGAACAGGTTAAATATGAGCCTGCCCGTCATATCTCAAAGACCTTAAACGAGATTGACGGTATGGGACAGAAAACCTTTACGGGCAAGATGGCAATATCCAAAGAGGACTACTCACAACTGACTGCCCTTGCAAAAGAGGGAATTACCAGTCGTGCGGAAATCAATAAGTTGGAGCAGAGTGCAAATTATTACCGACAGAAATATTTTGACAGTGCAAACGCATTGGAGAGAATGAAAACCAAATACAACGAACTGAAAGAAAAGTGCAGACCTTTTCTTGAAGCGTTGGAGCATTTCCCCGAAGTTGCTAAACTTTTTACCGAAAAAGTGAAGCAACTTTTTTCTTTTAAGGAAGCACAGGAACGAGCCGAAAAAGAAGCAAGGGAAAAAGAACGACAGGAGCGTATCAAGGCTCGAAGAAACAAGCGTGGTATGGAAAGATAACCATTTCCATTATACTCACGACTTAATGACTTCTTGATATGTTCCGATGAAACAGGCTGTATTTGTGGGGTGTTCCAAACGGAATGCCCCACAGTCAATTTATGAAAAGGAGAAACGGACTATATGAAAGAAAACACTTTATCTTATACAACGCGAATAGGCAAAACAACTTTTATTGTCAATGTAAAGCAGTCCGAAAGTGCCAAAAAGCCTTTGAATACGGTGTTTCAAGACATCTGCAAGCACGAGGTTTTGGGCGATTTCTTTACGGACAAATCATTTAATTTAGAAAATCCACAAAAAGTATCTTGACAAACTCGACCCCGAGGGTACGGGTTACAGAGCAAAAACACGCTTTGCCAAGTTCTACAACCTCCCTGAACTTATGATGATGTTCAGACAGATAGCTGATATTCAGACGGCGGATATGTTAAAACTTCCCGTTCCGAAAGCAAACTTTTATAATATTGCGGTTAAACCTACCGAGCAACAGAAAGAGATTGTTGCTTCTCTCGGTGAACGAGCCGAAAAGGTAAGAAACAAAATGGTTGACAGCAGTGTTGACAATATGCTGCTCATTACAAATGACGGCAGAAAACTTGCTCTCGACCAAAGACTCACAAATGAAATGCTGCCCGATGACCCGAACAGCAAGGTGTCAATTTGTGTGAATAATGTTTATGATATATGGGAGCGAACCACTCCGCAAAAGTCAACACAGCTTATATTCTGTGACCTTTCAACTCCGCACAACGACGGTAAGTTCAATGTGTATGATGACATAAAAAAGAAACTTATCGCTAAAGGCGTACCCGAAAATGAGATAGCATTTATCCACAACGCAGACACGGAAGCTAAGAAAAAAGAACTGTTCTCAAAAGTAAGGAGCGGTCAGATTCGTGTTCTTCTCGGCTCGACTGCTAAAATGGGAGCCGGAACCAATGTGCAGAAGAAGCTTATTGCAATTCATCATACCGATTGTCCGTGGCGTCCTGCAGACCTCCAACAGCGTGAGGGCAGAATTATCCGACAAGGTAACGAAAACCCCGAAGTTGAGATTTATTCTTATGTTACAGAGCAGACTTTTGACGCTTACCTCTATCAGCTTGTTGAGAACAAGCAAAAGTTTATAGGTCAGATTATGACTTCAAAATCGCCTGTGCGTTCAGCAGAAGATGTTGACGAGCAGGCGTTATCTTATGCAGAAATCAAAGCACTTGCAACAGGTAATCCTTATATTAAAGAAAAAATGGACTTGGATGTTGCGGTAAGTAAACTTAAACTTCTGAAACAAAACCATTTGAGTCAGCGTTATGCTCTTGAAGATAAGATTGTAAAAACATTTCCGTCAGAGATAAAAGAATTTGAAAATCGCATCAAAGGTTATACGGTTGATATTGAAACTGCAAAGAACAACACATTTCCGAATGAGGACGGATTTTCAATTATGGTTGTTGAAGACGTAACTCATACCGAAAAGAAAGCGGCAGGATCAGCTATATTGGCTGCTTGTAAGGCGATGACATCACCCGAACCGAAGCAAATAGGTTCGTATCGTGGCTTTAATATGGAACTTTCTTTCAACACTTTTGAAAAGGAATATGTATTGACCCTTGTCGGTGAACTTCGTCATTCGGTTTCTCTCGGTCCCGATGTGTTCGGTAACATTACCCGACTTGATAATATCATTACTGCCTTGCCCGACAGATTAAAGGTATGCGAGGACAGACTTGCAGAAACAAAGAAACAACTTGAAAACGCAAAGGTTGAAGTTGAAAAGCCATTTCCGCAAGAAACGGAACTTTCCGAGAAAATGGAACGCCTTGCCGAACTTAATGCTCTGCTTGATATGGACCATAAGGAAAATGAGATTGTGGATGGGGAAATAGCAGAAAACGGAAATGATGATAAATCAAAAGAACTTCAAAAATTTGCAGACAGGGATACACGATAATGGCGTATTACTCACAAAGCGAAATCGAAAGAGCAAAAGAAATGGATTTGCTCACTTATCTGAAAAGGTATGAGCCTGATGAGCTTGTAAGAATTTCATCAAACACATACACAACCCGAACTCACGATAGTTTAAAAATCTCAAACGGATTGTGGATGTGGTGGTCAAGAGGTATCGGCGGCAAAGGTGCATTGGATTACCTGATGAAAGTTCGCGGTATGACTTTTATTGAAGCGGTTTCACAGATTGCAAATGATGAAAGCAAAATGAAAAAGCCGTTTGAAAAGCCGGTTAAGAAAGAAAAAATATTGGTTATGCCGAAACGAGCCGAGAATAATAAAGTCATTGTAGATTACCTTAAACGGCGTGGTATTAACGATAATGTGATTTCTTTCTTCATAGAAAAGGGCTTGATTTATCAAAGCGTTCCGATGAATAATATTGTGTTTGTCGGCTGTGATGAAAATAATAACCCGAGATATGCAGGAATGAGAGGAACGGATAGTTGCAGATATTTGGGTGATGCCGCAGGAAGTAACAAAGCATTTCCTTTTCGGCTGGTGAATAAAGAGAATACAAAAATTCATATTTTCGAAGGTGCAATAGATTTATTGTCTTACGCAACTTTACTTGATGAGCAAGGTTCTGATTTTAAAAGTCAGAGCCTTGTTTCTCTTTCCGGGATATATAACCCGGCGAAAAATATGAAAGACTCAAAAATACCAATCGGCTTAATGAAAACTCTTGAAGCAAATCCGAATGTAAAAACAATTTATCTGCACCTTGATAACGACTATGCAGGTCGCAGAGCAGCAAAGATTATCACCGAAAAACTGAATGATAAGTACGATGTAAGAAATCATTTTGTGCCCGTAGGCAAAGATGTAAATGATTATCTTTGCTATTTAAAAAATCTGCCGTTTGAAAAATCAAAAGAAAGGAATGTTGAAAGATAAAAAAGTTTAATGTGACTATAACCGAAACATTAAAAATGAATGTGGAAGTTGAAGCGGAAAGTCCGGAAGAAGCTGAACAGTCGGTAAGCGACCAATGGTATAAAGGCGAACATATTTTGGACGCAGATAACTTTGTTGAAGTTGACTTCTCAGCTAAAGAAAAAGTGCCCGAAAAAATAAAAGTGGTTCTTCTCGAACCCGGCAAACTTGCGAGAGCCACGGAAATAGATGCAACGCTTGAAGGTATGCAGTCTACTGTCGGTGGAAAAATTGATGTGCTTTCTCTACACGATGCATTACTCATTCACAATCGTGAGGGCAAGCAACTTGATTTACCGTTTAATCGTGGGCTGCGTGATGAACAAGGTAAAATTATAGATATTATTTCGGGAACTTGTTTTATCTGCGACAGCAGAGAAAATGAATTTATAGGTTTGTCCGACAAACAGGCAACAGAATATCTTAACAAATTCAAGTATCCCGAAAAGTTTTATAAAACCAACGATGAGATTAAAGGCATTCCCTTTAATCCGAAAAATAAAGAATATGAAAGGTAAGGTAAACAGATGAAAGAATATGATGTAACTGTAAAAATGATTTTTAAAAAGGAAATGAAAGTAAGAGCAAACAGCGGTAATGAGGCAATGGATAAAGCAAAAGACATTGTTACAAACACCGACCTTGTTGAATTCGGTGATGATGAACTTGATGAAATTTCAATCGAAGCAGAGAGATATGAACACAATACCTGTGACGATTGTGATGAGGATTGCGAATTCAGAGATGATGACGACGAAAGAGAGTTTCTCTTTGAGGAACTGTATTAAAGGTACAAATGCCCGTGGCATTAGTCTTAAGAACCATTGAATTTGTACGGACAAATTCGGTTCTTAAGGGTTTGCACACCCCTAAAACCCCGTGAAAGGAGGAGATTCCAATGGACACAGCAGCATATGTGGTTGGTATAACTTTGGCTTTTGCTTCAAATATTACAGCCACAATATTAGCTGAAAAGTTCAAGAAGAAGGGATTGATAAAATGCGAAAAAGACCTATAAGATTTGAACTTTGCTTAAATGAAAAAGAATTTGCTTTGTTAAATGAACTCTCAAAGAAGATGAAAACTTCAAAATCACAAGTGTTAAGATTTTTATTGAATTCATCTGTTCTTGTTGAAGCCCCCTCCATTGATTACCGAAAATGGATTCGTGAATTGAGAATGATTGGTAATAACATCAATCAGATTTTGGTTATTGCAAGAGCCAATGGTGTGTTTAATTCTTTTGAACTTCAAAAACATTTGAATGAACTTGTTGAAATTGAAGATGCAATGAGAGCTGAAATAAATTATCTTAAAGGTTCAAGACGATGGCAGTAATATTTAAAAAGACAATTCATTCCCGTTTGGACAAAGCAATTTCATATATAGGCAACAAAAGGAAAACTCTTAACGAAAACTATGAAGAAGTATTTTTGGATTTGCATAACGCTCTTGAATATACTGCCGATGATTTAAAAACTGAACAAAAGTTTTTTGTTGACGGAATAAATTGCAGGTATGAAACTGCACTTAAATCAATGATGGATACCAAAAAAGATTTTGGCAGAGTTGATAATGTACTTGGTTATCATATCATTCAATCTTTTGCACCCGGTGAAGGAACTCCTGAAACAATACACGAACTTGGTAAAGAATTTGCCCGTCGAGCGTTTGGTGACAGATTTGAAGTTGTAGTTGCAACTCATCTTAATACAGGTTGCCTTCATAACCATTTTGTTCTGAACTCAGTTTCATATATTGACGGTAAGAAGTATCACGATAATAATGAGAGCTTTGCTGTATTAAAAAAACTTTCTGATGAAATTTGCAGAGAGTATGGATTGTCTGTAATTGAAAATCCAAGAAATAATTTTCAAAATTACAGTTCATATATGGAAAGTAAAAACGGTGAATGGACTAAGGATGCAATCATTCGCAGAGATATAGACGAGTGTATCAAAGCATCAACAAGTCCGAAAGGCTTTTACAGAGAGATGCAAAAACGAGGTTACACTTTCAACTTCAATCGCAAGTATCCCACAATTTCTCACCCGAATTTTGAAAGACCGAGAAGACTTAAAACTCTCGGTGAAGATTATACGCCTGAAGGAATCAGCGAAAGAGTTATGGCTGATTGGCGTAAATATGAAATTGAGATTCCTCAGCAGGACAATCTTGTTGAGAAATATTTTATGCCGCTGAATAACCCGACTTACAAAGAGGTGTATGTTTCTTTTGTTACTGTTGTTGAGTGCGTAAAGAGTAATCCGAAAACAAACAGAGGACTTGATAAATATCTTGTTGATGAAATGAGAAAACTTGACAGGCTAATCGAACAGCAAAATCTTGTATGCGGTAATAACATCGAAACTGCTGAACAGCTTTCTGAATTTAAGGAAAGCAGAAAAAGCGAACTAAAAGAAGTCGAAGAAGCAAGACAAAGGCTTCGCAATAAATTAAAGACGGCGGTAAGAGCTGGTGATGAAAAAGAAATCGCAGAGATAAAAGATGCAATTTCTGTTCTTACCGAGAGAGCAAAAATTGTGAGAAAAGATATTCGGATATGCGAAAGAATTGAAAATACACAGCCCGAAATCGAAAACAAAATCAATACAATCATGAACGATAAAGAGAGAAAGGAGATGACAGCAGATGAACGCTTCAGGCGACGCAGCGGAACAAGTCGTGAGGATGTCACTGCAAGGAGTTGAAGTTATCGGCAAAATGTCAATGGACGGAGCCGAGCGACTGATTAAACTTCTTTTGGCTTCACTTAAAGATACCAAAAGGACGAAAGGCAGAGCGTCTTTGCAGACAATGCTCAAATCTCAAAAGCCTGTTAAAGTATTTGAAATCAAAGATCAGGACCTTAAAAAGTTTTGTCAGGAAGCAAAAAAGTACGGAGTAATGTATCATGTACTCAAGGACAGAAACAAGAATGACGGCAAGTGCGATATTATGGTTCGTGCAGAGGACTCTTCAAAAGTTAATCGAATATTCCAACGCTTTAATCTCGGAGCAAATAACCTTGCTACCATTCGTGCAGGTCTTGATAAGTCAAAAGACGGAATTAAACAACCGAAAGAAAAACAAAAACCCGAAAAGAGTGCGGAAGACAGATTCATTGATGAACTATTTTCAAAACCTCAGCAGACGGAAAAATCATATTCGGAAAACCCCTCTATGGCAAAGACGGAAAAATCCCGTCCGTCCGAGCCTATCTCAAAAGTTTACGGCAACCCGTACCATACAAGGGATGATGTTTATTCCAGACCTTCGGTAAGAAAACAACTTGACGAAATTAAGGAAGAACGCAAAAAATCTGCAAAGGGAAAATCCGCTTTGCAGAAATCAAAAACCAAACAGAAAGGAAATAAAACAAATGGCAGAAATAGATGAACTTTTCGGAAACGAAAAGCAGACCACAATAGAACCTTTTAACAAGGAGGAGTGGATAAAGCAGAAGAACGAGGATAAAGCCTCGGCTTATGAAATGCTTAAAACGGCAACCGAGGAGCTTAATAACCCCGACAGTGTTATGGCATATCTCGATATTCAAAGCCGCTTTGACAGATACTCCGTAAGTAATGCTCTCTTGGTTGCATATCAGCAGCCCGAAGCAACAAGACTTTGTGATTCAAAGACCTGGCAGAAAAACCATGTGTTCATTAACAAGGGTGAAACGGGAATTATTATTCTTGAACCCGGCAAGGAATACACAAACGAAAGCGGTAAAACGATAACACCGTATAACGCTAAGAAAGTCTTTGATATTTCACAGACCAATGCAAAACACAGAGAGTACAGAAAGAAAGCGCCCGACGCTCGTATTGTCGTAAAGGCAATGATAAAAACTTCTCCCGTTCCCGTTGAAATCAGCAATCAGCTTCCGGAAGATGTTAATGCTCTTTATCAGCCGGAAGCAAAGAAAATTTTTGTAAGACAAGGCTTGGAGGGCGATGAAATTGTCCGTTCCCTTTCAAAAGAAATTGCATTTGCAAGACTTGATAAGGGTGGCTTTGACAGAGAAAACCTTGAATTCTCTGCTCAGGCAATCTCATATATCACCACATCAAGAGCAGGTTTTGGACCTACACCTATTACGGCAGTAAGTGATAAATTCACTTCTCTTGATGTGAAAGAAAAGAGAAAAGAACTTTCTCAGGTGCGAGACCACGCTAATTCCATTTCCAACACAATCAGCAAGACGCTTGAACCTAAAAATAAAGACAACGGCGACAGATAAGGCGGTGTCTTATGGTAAGAGCGGATAAAAGAGTGATTGTTGTTGATGAGTTTGACCATAACATCATAGCAAACGGAATGAACGAGTACAGAAATATGCTCATTGAAAAAGAGATGCCGACAGAAGATGTTGACAGAGTTCTGTATGTAATCCTTGACGCTCCCACTAAAAGAGAGCTGAGGAGGGCTGACCGTGAGGCAAGATAAGCTGTCAAAAACGAACCTTATTCTTTATGCCTGCGGTATTATTCCTGTTATTTGGCTCGGATTGCTTATTGCCCCGTATATACAAAGCGGTTTAGTTGAAATAGTTAAAAATTTTTCGACAGCCGTAAACAGCCCTTTTAATATTGCAATTTGCGAGGACAGCGTAAAAACTGTCCTCGTTTTGCTTTTGATATATGCTCTCGGTATAGGAATATATATTTCAAACGACAAGAATTACAGACGGCGAGAAGAACACGGTTCTGCAAAATGGGGCAAGGCGGAAACCATAAAGAAAAAGTACACGGATAAAGAAACAACAAAGAATAAGATTCTTACTCAAAACACGGCGATAGGTCTTGACGGACGGGCACACAGACGAAATCTGAATGTTCTCGTTTGCGGCGGTTCGGGTTCGGGTAAAACCCGTTTTTACGCAAAGCCGAACATAATGCAGGCAAACACATCTTTTATTATTCTTGACCCCAAGGGTGAGCTACTTCGTGATACGGGACATTTACTTGAAAGACAGGGTTATGACATCAAAGTGCTTGACCTTATAAATATGGAAAAGAGTGATTGCTATAACCCCTTTAAATATATACACGGTGATAATGATATTCAAAGACTTGTGACTAATATCTTTAAGAATACAACACCCAAAGGCAGTCAGAGTAACGACCCGTTCTGGGACCAAGCTGCAAGTATGCTTTTAAAAGCTCTTGTGTCTTTTCTCCATTATGAAGCACCTCCCGAAGAACAGAATTTCAGTATGGTGCTTGACCTTATACGGCAAGGTGAAGTTTCTGAAGAACAGACCGATTTAATCAGTCCTCTTGATGAATTGTTTGAGCGACTTGAAACACAAAAGCCGGACCATATTGCACTCAAATATTACAGGTCATATCACAGCGGTTCTGCCAAGACACTTAAATCTATACAGATTACGCTTCTTGCAAGACTTGAAAAATTCAACCTTAGTTCGCTTGCCGCATTGACCGCCACCGATGAAATGGAACTTGATAAAATCGGTGATAAGAAAACGGCAGTATTTGCCCTTATTCCCGAAAACGATACAAGTTTTAATTTTGTTGTAGGTATGCTCTATACACAGCTTTTTCAACAGCTATATTATCAGGCGGACTTTGTTCACGGCGGCAGACTTCCGGTTCATGTGCATTTTGTAATGGACGAATTTGCGAACATTGCTCTGCCCGATGATTTTGACAAACTTCTTGCCACTATGCGTTCAAGAGAAATTTCTGTATCAATCATCATTCAGAATATGGCACAGCTTAAAGCCCTGTTTGAAAAACAATGGGAATCCATTGTGGGCAACTGTGACGAGTTCCTTTATCTCGGAGGTAATGAGCAGAGCACGCACAAATATGTCTCGGAGCTTTTAGGCAAAGAAACGATAGACACGAACACCTACGGTCAATCAAAAGGCAGAAATGGTAGTTATTCAACAAATTATCAGGTGTCGGGGCGTGAACTCTTAACACCCGATGAAGTGCGAATGCTTGATAACAAATATGCGCTATTGTTCATACGAGGTGAAAGACCGGTTATGGATTTGAAGTATGACATTCTCAAGCATCCGAATGTAGAGTTCACAACAGACGGTAAAGCTGAAAACTATGAACACGGCTTTGCGGATCAATCAAAATTTGAATTTCAATGCTTTAATCTTGAAAACATTGAAATTGACGATGATATATCCGAAAGTGATTATATCATCTATTCAAGTGAAGAAATCGAAGAATATTTATTAAATAATTTCAAGGAGGAACAAGTTTATGAATAACAAACTTACCAAAACAAACAAACTCCCGATGGAGGGTAAAGTTAAAAAAGGATTCAGATTTTATGTAGGCATTATCCTTTGCCTTACGTTTCTTTGCAGTTTCGGTGTTACTGCTTTTGCGGCGGACGACCCGGTTGCAGTTGTAAACAATCTTTCAACCTTTATCTTCGGACTTATCAGGGCGGTAGGTCTTATCCTTCTCGGATTTGGTATCGTTCAGGTTGGTCTCTCTCTCAAATCACACGACCCATCACAGAGAGCAAACGGTTTCCTTACCGTTGCGGGCGGTATTGTAATTACCTTCGCAAAAGAAATTCTTGACCTTATTGTGGGGTAAAAAATCTCCCTCTGCGACAGAGGGTGAGAATGGTATTAAAGGCACATTGTCATATATGCGGGAATACAGGTTATGTCACCATTTATTGAAAGGTTTTTCGGATGAATAATATATGCTCCGCCTATTCTGCTGTGATATTTTTTTATAAAGTTTTCAAGTGAAGTGGTGGTGTATTTCTTACCTGATTTAACTTCGATGGGATAAATTTTTGGTTTCAGTTTGCTACCGTTTGAAAGAATGAAATCAATTTCTATATCATTCCTGTGCTTTTCTTCGCTATAGTGAGTATAGAAAAATAGCTTGTATTCCTTTGCGGCGAGGGACTGTGCAACTGCATTTTCAAAAAGCATACCTTCGTTTATTGATAAATTATCGTGAAGAATTTGCTTGTACAGTTCTCCGTCTGCGATTTCACTTTTTTCAAATGCGTGACTTACAAGAAGTCCCGTGTCGCCCATATAACACTTGACGAAAGCTCTGTCCTCATTAAGAGATAAGCCGACATTCGGGTCATTGCAGTTAAAACACTCGTTACAAATCATTGAGTTTCCGAGCCAAAAGAATGTTTCATCATATTGATCAATTGTTGAGCCGGAAGCGATTTTGCTCAAAACAACTCTTTTTTCATGTTTTGAAAGGAATCCGGGAATTTGTTCGTAAATGGATAATACTCTTGATTTGTATTTTGCGTTTATTTTTTGGATATCGTCTCTGTAAAGAGAAAGAATATCTCTTTTTTCAGCGTCTGCCGCTTCAAAATCTCTGCCGCCTGAAAGATAAGCATCAAGGCTTTTGGGCATTCCGCCTATAAGCATATACTGTTTAAACAGTAGCATTGCTTTATCGTGCATTTCTCTTATCAGAGGAACTTTTCTTTTAAAGCAGTCTTTAATATAGTCAACCAGCATTTCTTCTCCGAAAGCCCAACAAAACTCCTCAAAATCAAGCGGGAACATTTTGAGCTTTCTTTCTTCTGAGGGGATGAGAATATCCTGAACATTTTCTTTTATTGAGATGAGCGAACCTGTTTCTATATAATCATATCTGCCGTCGGCAACGAGATATTTAATCATTTCTCTTGCTTGAGGATATTTCTGAACCTCATCAAAAATTATAACCGATTCACGCTCGTAGAGCTTTTTCCCGTATTCAAGAGAAAGAAACATAAATAAATCGTCAAGGTGGCTTTTGTGTTGAGAAAAAGCTTTTATGACATTATCATCAGCTTTTGCAAAGTCAATAAGTATATATGACTTATATTCATTTTTGGCAAACTCTTCAACAATGGTGGATTTGCCGATACGACGTGCCCCCTCAACAAGAATGGCTTTTGTGCCGTTGCAATCCTTTTTCCAAGTGAGAAGTTTATCATAAGCTTTTCTTTTAAATACCATACAAATCACTCCTTTGAGTGTATTTTACCACAATAGCGAATAAAACGCAAGATAAAACTAAAACAAAAACTGATAAAACGCAGAATAAATGCATTGCTAAATCTGACAATACGCGTATATACTTTTAGGTTTTTGCTCAAAGTAAAATTTATGCAAATGATATTTAACAATATTATTTGAAGGGAGGTCTTCAATGGAAGAATCATCAAATTGGGTTGTCCAAAATCTGCAAAATGCGCTTGCAACTTGGAATGACAAGTTAAGTGAAATATGGCTTTTGATAACTCAATCACCCGAAGAATTCAAAGACGGCACAATTTGGAACGTCATAACAAACATTCACGGAGCATTACAGGCGATAGGCTATTCCCTGTTAGTGCTCTTTTTTGTTGTCGGAGTAATGAAAACCTGCGGCAATTTCGCAGAAATGAAACGACCTGAAATAGCCTTGAAAATGTTCATACGATTTATTCTTGCCAAAGCGTCTATTGACTACGGACTTGAACTGATGATGGCGTTATTTGATATAGTACAAGGAATAGTTTCAAAGATAATGGCAACATCGGGACTTGCAAGAATAGATGAAATGGTTTTACCCGAATCAATAGTTACTGCAATAGAAGAAAGCGGATTTTGGGAAAGCGTACCGCTATGGGCAGTAACTCTCATAGGTTCACTATTCATAACTGTTTTGTCCTTTATTATGATAATGACAGTTTACGGAAGATTTTTCAAAATCTATCTATATACAGCTATTGCTCCGGTTCCTTTATCATCATTTGCAGGAGAACCGTCATCGAGCGTCGGTAAAAGCTTCATAAAGTCTTACACGGCAGTATGTCTGGAAGGAGCAATTATTGTGCTCGGCTGTATTATCTTCTCGCTTTTTGCTTCATCGCCACCCGTTGTCGATGAAACGGCGGCAGCAGTAAATCAGGTGTGGACTTATGTCGGAGAACTCATATTCAATATGCTTGTTCTCGTCGGTACCGTTAAGATGAGTGACCGAGTGGTAAAAGAAATGATGGGACTGTAAAGGAGTGATGTAACTAATGGAAGTTAAAATAAACCGTGAAATCCGAGATTATTCCGAACAGGTGTATTTCGGACTAAATCTGCGACAGTTTGTGTTTTCAATTTTAGCCTGCGGTGTAGCAGTAGGATTGTATTTTCTGTTAAAGCCGTTTTTCGGTATTGAAACGCTCAGTTGGGTTTGCATAGTCGGGGCAGCTCCTTTTGCGGCTCTCGGCTTTTTTAAATATCACGGAATGACGGCTGAAAAAGTGCTGTTCACTTATCTTAAAAGTGAAATCCTTATGCCAAAGGAATTGAAATTTATCTCAAAAAACTATTACGATGAAATGGAAAGGAGTGGCGTCGATGTTCGACATGATAGGAACAATAAAAAAGAAAACAGGGTTAGATGAGTTGTTCGGGGACGGAATGAATGTTCCCAAGTCTGTTCAGGATGTCATTAAAATTGACTCCGTTTATGCAGACGGTATTTTTATGACTGGCAAGGACAGATACTCTAAGACATATAAATTCACAGATATAAACTATGCCGTGTCAAGTAAAGAGGATAAAGAAGCAAACTTCCTTCGATACAGCGAAATCTTAAATTCTCTTGAAAACGGAATTTCAAGCCAGATTACGATTGTTAATCGAAAACTGAAAAACAACGAGCTTAAAGAAATAGCACTTCTTGATAAAGCTAATGACGATAAAGACAAATATCGCAAGGAAATCAATGATATGCTTACTATGATTGCCAACGGCGCAAATGCAATAGTGCAGGATAAATATGTTACTCTTACAATTCAGAAGAAATCTGTTGAAGAAGCAAGAAATCATTTTAACCGGGTGGGAGCTGATTTGATTGCCCACTTTGCAAGGCTCGGTTCAAAATGTAACGAGCTTGATTTAACCGAGAGACTTCGTATTATCCACGATTTTTGCAGACCAAAAGAAGCGGCGGACTATCACTTCGATTTAAGAGACACGATGCAGAAAGGACAGAGCTTTAAGGACTATATTTCTCCCGATGGCTTTGAATTTAAATCTGACCATTTCAAAATGGGTGACAGATTCGGCAGAGTTCTTTTTATCCGTGATTACCCCTCATATATCAAAGACAGTGTTGTGTGGGAACTTACAGACACAAACAGAAATATGATTTTTAACTTTGATATTATCCCGGTATCAACGGAAGAAGCACAGAAGTTCGGAGAGAAACAGGCTCTCGGAATAGAAACTAACATCGCCAACTATCAAAGAAAACAGAACGCAAATAACAACTATACCTCGGTTATACCTTATGACCTTGAACAGCAGAGAAAAGAAGTCAGAGAATTTCTTGACGATTTAACTACCCGTGACCAAAAGATGTTTAAGGTTGTTATGACCATAATGCATACGGCGGATACTCTTGAAGAACTGAATAACGATACCGAAGCAATTCAGGCAACGGGCAGAAAGCACATGTGTCAGATCGGTGTTCTTAAATATCAACAACTTGACGGCTTTAACGCTACACTTCCCATAGGTATCAATAAGATAGAAGCAAGGCGCACATTAACAACAGAGAGCCTTGCTGTTTTTATGCCTTTTAAAGTGCAGGAAATTCAGCATGAGGGCGGAGTATTCCAAGGTGTAAATGTTATCTCCAAGAATATGATTATTGTCAATCGTAAATTCTTGCTCAACGGTAACTGCTTTATCCTCGGCGTTTCAGGTTCAGGTAAGTCGTTTACCGCAAAAGAAGAAATAGTAAATCTTCTTCTTTCAACCGAAGCCGATGTAATGATTATCGACCCCGAAAGAGAGTATTCCGCACTTGTAGAAGCTATGGACGGGCAGGTAATTGAATTATCTGCCAAAAGCAAAAACCATATTAACTGCCTTGACATTAACAAAGAGTACGGAGACGGAGCAAGTCCCATATCTTTAAAATCGGAGTTTATTCTGTCCCTATTTGAACAGGTTATGGGCAAAAACGGAATTGATGCAGGGCAGAAATCAATCGTTGACAGATGTTTGTCTAAGATTTATTCAGGATATATCAAAAGAAATTATACCGGCAAAGTTCCTACGCTTGTTGATTTATGTAATGAACTTAAAAAGCAGCCTGAACCCGAAGCAATCGAGCTTGCAACGGCAATGGAACTTTTTGCATCAGGTTCGCACAGTACCTTTGCTCATAAGACAAATGTGAATATTGAAAACAGACTTATCTGCTACGATATTCTTGAACTCGGCAGTCAGTTAATGCCGATAGGTATGCTTGTTGTTCTTGACAGTATTCTCAACCGTATTACAAAGAACAGGGCTGAAGGACGAGAAACATATATCTTTATTGATGAAATATATCTTCTTTTCCAGCACGAATACTCTGCAAACTTCCTTTTTACTCTTTGGAAACGTGTTCGTAAATACGGAGCATATTGTACGGGTATCACACAGAATGTCGATGACCTTTTACAGAGCCATACGGCAAGAACGATGCTCTCTAACTCAGAGTTCATTATTATGCTCAATCAAGGCTCAACGGACAGAGATGATCTTGCAAACCTTTTGCAGATTAGCGAAACGCAGATGCCACACATAACAAATGTTGAAGTCGGCCACGGACTTGTTAAGGTCGGCTCGGCTCTTGTACCGTTTGAAAGAAAGTTCCCGAAGAATACAGAACTTTATAAACTGATGTCAACAAAAGTCGGTGAGTGTTAATGGGCAAAGGTATTAAAACTCGTGAAACAAAGCAAAACATTAAAGTTCATGATTCTGCCGTAAATGTCGCTGACAGAGTTAAGAATATCGGAGTAAAGTCTAAAGAAGCGGCAAGCGAAAGCATAAATCAAACAGATAATGTTTCCCCGGAGCAATACGCTTCCGATAAAATTTCGGATGCAATAAAATCAGGAACAGAAACTGCCGCCGTCGGCACAAAAAAGGCTGTTAAAAATGGTGCTGAAAGAGCAAAAACGAAGATTAAAGAAAAGGTTGCAGAGAGAAAAGAAAAATCAGAGATTGATGAAACTCAAACAGATGACGGTACAGATTCTGCAACAGGAAATGAATCTTCAAATAACAATAGTCAAAAGCCAAAGTCTGAAAAGAAAACCGAAGCCAAACAAAAACCAAAAACGAAGCCTGCCGACAAGAAAGCAGAACAAAGTGATACTAAGGGTATAAAGGAAAAAGAAAACAAGCCTGCCGTTAAAGAGAAGACACAAGCACCGCCAAAACAACGCGAAGTTGAAACTTCTGTTGAAGAAGTCAAAAAGCTACGGCAGAGAAAACAAACTCTGCCAAAAACAAAAGGAAAGCCAAGTGTTAAAAAAGTCAATGCCGAAAAGCAGACAATTAAAACACTTGGCTCTGATGTTAATAAAATAAAGCAAACGAAACGCAGTTTATATAATCAAAACAAGGCAATTAAAAAAGCGAACAACAAAGTGAAAACTGCTCAAAGAACTGCTAAAACTGCAAAGTCAACGGCAAAGACTTCGGCGGAGGTTGCCAAAAGAACAAAACAGACAGCACAAGCCACCGCAAAAGCTACCGTTAAAGCGGTTAAAGTTGCGGCAAAAGCTGTTGTCGAGCTTGGTAAAGCCACTGTTGAGGCAGTCAAAAGTATAGGTGCAATAATAGCGGCAGGCGGTGTGCCTGCCGTTGTTGTAATAATTGTAATTTGCCTGATAGGTGCAATAGGCGGTACTTGTTTCGGTATCTTCCTGTCCAATGACGAAACAACGGGTACGCAGAAAACAATGTCGCAAGCAATATCCGAACTTACATCGGAACACTATGCGAACTTAACCGCAATGAAAGCTTCTTACACTTATGATTTGTTGGAGATCAATGGTAATACCTCGATAAATTGGAAAGATGTTTTAGCCGTGTATGCTGTCAGAACGACATCAAGTGAAAATCCTCTTGAAGTTGTAACTCTTGATGATGCCAAAATGGATATTCTTCGTGAGATTATGGAAGACATGAACACGATGACAGGTGTTGTTACTCCAAAGGTTGTTGCAGAAACGGTTGTTACCACCAATGAAAATGGTGAGCAAGTAAAAACTACGCAGTATGTGACAAAAAAAGTTCTCACGGTTACAATTATTCAGCTCAGCAAAGATGAGATTTCCGAGTTATATAACTTCAACGATGAACAGAAAGCTCAGCTTGATGAACTGATGAGTGAAGAATTTGACGAACTGTGGGCAGATTTGCTCGGAGCAAGCGGTCAGATAATTCAGGGGAACAGTTCCTTTGTCGGAACGGGAATGTTTGCTTGGCCTTTTGAGGAAGACCAATACATTTCCTCTCGGTTCGGCACTCGTGTTGACCCGATTTCTGGCGAGATAAAAACCCACGGCGGAACTGATATTGCAGCACCGCTCGGAACACCTATTCTTGCAGCGGCAGACGGTGTGGTTGTAACTGCAACATGGCATAATTCATACGGTTATTATGTCAAGATTAAACACGACGAAACCTATTCAACATTGTATGCCCATTGTTCCGCTCTCCATGTTTCGGTAGGGCAGACAGTAAAACAAGGTCAGGTAATAGCAGATTGCGGTTCAACCGGATACTCCACAGGACCACATTGTCATTTTGAGGTTATTCAGAATGGCGTGAGAGTGGATGCGTTGAGATTTTATAAGGTTCAGTGAGAAAAATGAGGATACTATCTAAGTTTATGATAGTATCCTCAGATGAAAATTTCATTTTTAAAACTGAGAAAAGCTAAGAATTTGTATAATTCAAAGGAATTATTATAGTCAGCTTGAAAGTGTGTTCATTGTCGTTGGTTTTGTCAAGAAAAATGTGTAAGTTTTTTTGATGAATAAAAATTTTGAAGTGTTTCAACAGTCAGGGGGTACCCCCTGACTGTTGAAACGGCTGTCAAATCAGATGGGGCTGTCGCACTAAGCCCTGAAAAAAACGAACCGAGCAGCCTGAAAAAGGTTGCTCGGTTGTTGCTTTCGTAGTATAATTTAATTGCTCAAAACCATAAAGAAAGCAGTGATATTGTACTATGATAAGAGAAAGAAATCAAGTAGTTTTACCGTTGGAAATTGAAAAACTTTTGCCCGAGAACGATCCGGTATTCAAATTAGTAGAAATATGTGAACAACTTGACTATACTAAACTGAGAAAAGAGTATGTCCGAGCGTGGAGAAAAGTAAATCCGGAAACAATGTTCATAGTTCTTGTGTATGCATATATGAGAAGAATATATTCATCAAGGCAAATAGAAGAAGCGTGTAAAACTGATATAAGATTTATGTGGATATTGGGTTTGGAAGAAGCTCCTGACCACAGCACAATAGCAAGATTTCAGAATGAAAGGCTTGTCCCCGTTATAGAGGATTTGTTTTACCAACTCATAAATAAACTCATTGAAATGAATGAAGTTTCCTACAAAAATGTGTTTGTAGACGGAACAAAGATAGAAGCCAATGCAAACAAGTATACGTTCGTATGGGCAAAAGCGGTTGAAAAGAACCTGAAAAAACTGGAATGTAAAATAGAAGCAGAAACAAAAAGAATAGCAGAAAATTACTTTCTTAAGGCAGGAATAAGCTTTGAAGAATGTCTTTGCAGCCTTATGCAACTCGCATCTCTTCAACAAATAAAATTTGTATACGGCAAAGGCAAACGCAAAACGCCACTTCAAAGAAATATCGATTCTTTAATAACTCTCGGTGATAAAAGGCACAGTTATCTTGAAAGTCTGAAAATAGCCGGAAAAAGAAAAAGTTATTCAAAGACAGACACGGACGCAACCTTTATGTGAATGAAAGAAGACTATATGAACAACGAACAGTTAAAGCCGGGTTACAATGTTCAGATTGCGGTAGAAAGCGAATACATAGTAGGCGTGGGACTTTTCCACAATCCTACAGACACAACCACTCTCATACCGTTTATGGAGAGAATACAAAATCAAAGCAAAAGAAAAATCGAAAACCTTGTGGCTGATGCAGGGTATGCGAGCGAAGAAAATTTTGATTATCTTGAAAGTCACGGACAGAACGCATACATAAAACCACAATATTATGAAATGAGCAAAACAAGAAAATACAAAAACGACAAGTACAGACCGGAACATCTTGCATACGACAAAGAAAAAGATGAATACACCTGTCCAAATGGCAGAAAACTCAGATACACTTACATAAGCAGATACACAACCGACAACGGTTATGAAACAAACAGAAAAGTGTACGAATGTGAAAGCTGTGAAAATTGTCCGTACAGAGAAAATTGTCACACTTCAAAATTCAACAGAAGAATACGGGTTTCGCACAAATTAAACGAACAAAACAGAAAAGCAACCAAGTTGATAACAACAGATGAAGGCATACTTCTTCGCATGAACAGGTCAATACAAGTCGAGGGCGCTTTCGGAGTAATCAAGCAGGATTTTCGTTTCAGACGATTTTTAACACGAGGAAAAGCCAAAACAGAAACTCAGTTGTTCCTGCTTGCGTTTGCTTTCAACATAGAAAAGCTTTGGAACAGAACAAATTCAAACCGTTTAGGACAAGCTTTATTCCAAAAACAAGTTGCTTAAAGCACAAAAAACTGAACAAAAAAAGAAAAAGAGGTCATTTTTTTGTGACCTCAGGTTTTGTGTTGCTGAAATTTGAATTTTCTCTCAAGTTTTCCTCATCAGTGTGGAAAACTGCTTAAACGCTGGCCTGCCGCAAAAGTTTTTGCCTTTTGCGACAGGCCCTTTAATTTTATCATCAGTAACGAGCTGGTTTCTGACCATTGCCCAGTCTCTCCTCAGATAAAAATTTCATTTTGAAACTGAGCAAAGCTAAGAATTTGTATAATTCAAAGGAATTATTATAGTCAGCTTGAAAGTGTGTTCATTGCCGTTATAATCCCATTGTAATTCACCGTCATATTTATTTACGATCTTGCTTATGCTTTTTGTTCCTAAACCATGAGTTGATTTATCGGATTTGCTTGTTATTAGTTTTCCGTTTTTTGTTTCAGGTTCAGAATCACAGCTATTTATTATCATTATTTTGCGATATGAATTCAATGATGTTGAAATGCTTAGAGAAATAAATCTATCATTTGATTTTTCTGCGGATTCAACGGCATTGTCAAGAATGTTGTTGAAAAGAGAAGATATATCATAACCATCGAAAAAACTTAAGTTATCCGTCATTATATCGGTTTCAAAGTGAATATCTTTGCTTTCACAGATATCGGTATATTTGTTTAAAATGACATCAAGCAATTTATTCTTTGTTTTGGCTATTTGATTATACTTTTTTATTTCTCCGACCATACTGTTTACATATTCTTTGATTTCAGGTGAATCTGTCATTTCTGCAATTGTCTGAACATTATTTTTATAATCATGCGTCATGATTTGCATTTGCTCATTTTTTCTTTCAAGGAGGCTAAGATATTGCATATCAATATCGTTTTTTTGATTAGTCAATTCAAGTTCAATGAGCTTTTGATTGCTTTTTTCAGCTTTTTCATAGATAAGATAAACCACTATGTTTGAAATCAGTAATAAAGATATCGATGAAATGCAAAGCATACTTTCTTTAAATGAAAATGTTTGTCCATTTGTTAATATCCTCATAACTATGATTATAAAAAGGCTGCTTGTTGGAAGAATGGCAAGAGAAAACCATCTTCCCCATGATTTAACATCATTTTCTTGATTGGAGAATTTCAACAAAAGTCTGCTGATTGCGAAATAAAGGATCTTGCTTATGATGACATCAATTATATATACAACATTGTTTTTTGTGTATGAGGTGTTGTTTAAACCAAAACTCCATGAAATAATATATACTGCTACGGCTTCGGAAACTAATTGTATTATGCCTAAAATCATACCATGGAAAGCTGCAGACTTAAATGTGCTTTTGAACCCTAAATACAAACAAAGAACGTTACATAATAAAGTAAATATAATATTTAAGACTTCTATTGTTGTTAGAAATCTATATGTCAGCATCAAAATTGCATATAGAGTAATTGTTGTAAGAACTGAAAATTTGTTTCTTTTTTCGTATATAGATTTCGCATAGCTGAATATGATGAGCCATTGAGAAAAATACATAAAGATAAGGAAAAATATATTTTGCAACTGTCTATCTCCTTTCTAAAACATAAAAAAACAATCTTTTAATTTCAGCTTGCTTTTTTGGAGCAATGTTTATTTCATATTTATCTAAAATTTTTCCATCTAAATCTTTTTTTGCTAAAATAAGTGAGGTTCTTGTGTGCTTTATTGAATAATCTAAATTTGCAATAAAACTTGAATGAGGACAAACAAAAGAAATGCCATTTAATTTGTTTTTCCATACTGACATTTTTTCGTTTGAATAATAAATGTCATTAACTGTAACAATTTTAGTCTTCTTTTTTTCTATTTCAATAAAAATTATGTCATTAGAATAAATACGTATATTAGACGAAGATTTCATATCATAGAAAACAATAATATCATTGTTGATGAGTTCTATAGAATCATCGAGAGCTTTATAAAGACGGACTACATTCAAAGGCTTTTGTAAAAATCTAAAAGCATTAATTTTAAATGCATCATCAAGATAGCCTTCATAAGAAGTAATTACAAATATTATGCTGTGAGGGTTTTGAGATTTCAATTGCTTTCCGGCATCAATCCCGTTGATTTTACCCATTTCTACATCTAGAAATACTAAATCGAAAAGCATTGTATTTCCTAACAACTCCTCTCCACAGGAAAAATGTATGAAGTTCAAAGGAATACTTCTTTCGTTAAAATAAGTTCTCAGATGTTTTTCTAAAGTAATTCTGAATACATCATCATCGTCGCAAATTACAATATTCATATTATATACTCCAATCGTAAATATCGAGATATGTTCAGTATAACATAGAAATATGATTTTGTAAAATTACTTTTGATTTTTCTCAAACATAGCTTTGACGAAAAAAGTATTTTCGATATCAGCGTCTTCGCAAAGTCTTAAATACTCACATATTTTATTGATTTTACTCTCTTTATCATCTTGGCCATTATCAATACCGAGCAGAAAATAATCAGGCGTTTTTTCAAGTGCTAAGCACCAAGCAACAAATTTATCAAGTTTTGTATAATTGTGTCCACTTTCGACACATGATGTTTGTTTGTCTGATATATAATCGTTATTATCTGCGGACACATTCTTGTTTAGCAGTTCAACTAATTGCGATTGTGTGTAACCAAGTTCTTTTCGCCTTCTTTTTAATCTATTGCCAACATCTCTCATGAAATTTATATTGCTCATAAAAATCACCTCAACATAACTTTATCAGCAATAAAGCACGCAATAAACTAATGGTATTAGAACGCTCCAATACCATTAGGGAAAACAAGAAAATATTAGAATACTCTAATATTATGTGCAAAATCAATAAAATTACCCTGATTTTTTATTATGTTGAATATTGCATTGATTTACAATTCGCTTTGAAATAAAATATAACCATCAAACGAAAGGAGTAGCTTTAATATGAAAACTAGAAAAATTTGTACAAAAATGGTGAAATCAATCGTTGAAAAGGTTATAAGAGTAGATGCAAACAGTACAACTTGTATGATTGTTTATCAACCGAAGGCACCTGCAATGCTTAAAAAGTTTAGCAAAGTAGAAAATGATAAGTAATTTATCAGAAAGATTTGTTGACATATTTTTTTCGAACCAAAGTATTACCGAAGAAGAACGAGAACTATATATTTATGGTTTTTATATGATGCTTTCACACTTGTTGTATTTAGTTCTCGTTTCTGCCTTTGGACTTCTTATCGGTTGCGCTTTGGAAAGTATAATTTTTTATGTTTCATTTCAGTCTATAAGAAGGTCTGCTGGTGGCTATCACGCATCAACTGAGGCGAGGTGCCAAATAATATCTACTCTATCAATTTTAGTAACAGTTGCATTAATAAACATTTTGAGAAATTTTGATTATCAAATTCTTTTTCTAATTCTAACAATATTTTCGGCAGTATTAATTTGGGTTTTATGCCCTCTTGATACTACAGAAAAACCACTTTCAAAAAAGGAAACTGTATGTTTTCGAAAAAAATCAAGAGTCATTTTAATGGTAATATTTTTGGTTGTTGTAACTTCATATTTTTTTAACTTGTATTTTCTTTTTGCACCTTGTTGTATGAGCTTGCTTTTAGAAAGCTCATTACTTATAGCAGGAAAAATAAAAAAATATCGATAATTTCGCCCTGATTTTCGATAGTTTGTATATTAGTATTGACTATTTTATTATCGGAAATAAAATTAAAGTGTATTTTTTATTAGCTAATTATATCGAATACAATTAGATTTTAAACAATTTCAAAAAAAGCAAGAACTTTTTTGTGTTTAGTTTGATTTAAATAATTACTAACTATATACTAACAATTTAAAGCAAAACATGAATTGTACATGTTTTGATAGAAGAAATCCGTAAGGCTGTGATAATACTAAACAGGAGGAATTACATATGAAAAATAAGATTTCAAAAGTTATTGCAATATGTCTTGTATGTCTTTCTTTATTCTCGACAAGTGCATTTGCTCTTACTTCATATCAAAATTATGTAGTTGATGTACCGAAATTAAATGGTTCTGCAATGACTACTGAGCAAACAAAAAGCAAAACTGCTTATTCCGGTAATATCAATGTTTCAAAAGTAGGCGGTGGCAAGAAACTAGATTGCCGAATGAGAGATGAAGATAAATCTGCTGGTGCTTGGGTAAAAAATGTCACCACAGGTTCTAAAGAAACTCTGTTATCTAGAGCTTCGCACGAAAAAGGCGATAAGATGCATGTTTATTTTTCAAATAAACTTACAACTGTTGTAGATGTTACAACATCCGGCACATGGAGATGCGACTCTTAACAATATAAATATTATAACGAATTGAACTAGTATAGGCCTTACGGATTTCTGGTTATAGAGGTGAAAGTTTTGAAAGCTATTATTCCCAAATATATAAAGCCCTTTTTTATGTCGACGGTAGTCGGTACAATTATGAGCACAATATGTGTTTTGACTACTTGGGCAAGTTCTGTAATTGAATATCCAATAATGTCGTGGATATATTCTCTGGATATACTTGCCTTCTTTTACCCTACATTTTGTTCCATCCCATACTGTTGGTTGATGTATTACGAAAAAAGAAATAACTACCACTTTTTTGTTCATAGCAGAATTAAACTGAAAAAATATTTCTTTTTCCATTGGTGTAGCGGCTCTTTATTTGCATTTATGAGTTTATTTATTATCTCTATTTCAGGCGCATTATTAAGTTTGTGTATTACACCAATGTACCAAAGTGAAAGGAATATTGCCGCTGAATACTTATTTGGAACCTTGTTAGTAAACAAGCCTTTGATTTATGCTGTTTTAATTTCAATTTGGAGAGGAATTATTGGTGTGATTATGTTCACATTAGGATACATTCTTTCACATTGTTCTAAACATATTTTCATTATTCTTACAGGACCATTGGTTTATTCGATAATTGAGAATTTTTGCACTTCAATTTTAGGTATCTCAAATATGAGTTTAGTTTCATCGTTTTATCCGGAGAGTGTTAATTGGAAATACTTCTCTATGTCCCCATATATTTCAATGCTTATAGGTCCTCTTTTATTAATATCAATATGTTTTATAATATACTTGTGCTTTTATATTAAGGAAAAGAAAAATGATGGTTAAACTAAAACATTTATGTAATATATATTTTGCACAGAACAGCAAAAAGATAATTCTGTTTATGTTTATTACTTCAATATATACAGGATACAAAATTATGGGAGCAAAACTCTCCAACAGTAGTGTTTTAGAGTTTATGCTGGAAATGTTATCAGACTTCCATTTGATTATTTTCGTTATTTTGCCAATATTTGGATTTTGCGTTTTTTCCGCTCTATCATCACGTAAAACAATGGAAATAATACGATACAAAAGTTTTTATGAGTATTTTTTTATTGGGCTTATTCCATCGATTATTTTAGCATTTCTATTTATCGTGATTATATCAGGCTTCTCCTTAATTTTTTCGCTAACATTAAAATTTTCAACAATAATACAACCAACGGATTATTTCGATAACACAATTATAGGGGTTATTCTCTCAGATTCCTCCAATACTATTCTTAACACTTTGTTGTACACGTCTCTATACCTCTTTATAGGATTAATATTTATTGCAATAACTGTAAGCTTTTTGTTTTATATTATACCTAAAAAAATATTGCTTCTAATAGTTGCCCTCGAATATATATTAAGTGTTCTTGCAGTACAGTGGGGCTACGATGAAATATTTCCTTATATTTTCTTGAACAATTACACAATTCTTCATAATGCAATACACAATAATTGTGCTTTTATTCAAACTACGATTATTTTTATAACTATTGCATTTGTTGCTATAGCCACAAAAAAAAGATGGGGGTGTTCCGATTTATGATTAATGGTACATCACTCAGATGGTTTGTTGCAAAAAATTACTTAACCAAACGTGTTGTTCTCGTTTTATTTCTAATGTTTATTTTTGACATATTATATATTGAATCCAAATCAAAATTGTCCGGAACGGATACACTAACAATGTTGTTTTACGGTTGTTCAGGAGGGCATTTTGTGCTTATAGATTTACTGTTTTTTCTAATTTTTAACTTTATACCATTATATTTTTCAGCAATCACACTTGATTCAAAAAATATAAATGCTGGAAACACAGTAATGATCCGCTTTAAAAAGAAATTTGAATACTATTTAAATTTACAAATATCTTTTTGTTTTTTTCTTGTAGTATACTTTGTTGTTCACATTTTATCCGTAATTATATATAATGTGTTGTTTGTTGAGCCGAATTTATGGTCTAGTGAAACTTCACAAATATTATATGGTATTACTGATGGAAATACAAAAATTTTTATTATTGTATCAGCATTAATTTTGCGGTTCATAGAATTGTTTTTCACACAAAAAGTTCTTGTTCTTATTCACTCTGTATTTGGCAATTTATCTATTGAATTTGTTACTATTTTGCTTGGATATTTTCTCATACCATTTATTGAGTGGCGTTTGTATCCATTTGGATTATCATCAATATCAAGAATTCTCTTATATGAAGACGATACTACAAAATACATTATCGCAATTGCATTTATATATGCTGCCTGTAGCGTGATAATTGATATATATATAAGTAAAAAAAGAATATATAACTTGTTGGAGAGATAAATATGAAATCTATAATTGAATTATCAAAAGTTTCAAAATCATTTAAATCACATTTGCTTTTTTCAAATGTGAATCTTACAATTGAAAAAGGTACTGTTGTTGGTTTTGTAGGGCAAAACGGTTCCGGAAAATCTGTTCTTTTTAAATTAATTTCAGGCATCTACAGACCAGACGAAGGACAAATAACCGTTAGGAATAAAGAACTTGGTAAAGATTGTGACTTCCCTGAAAATATAGGTATTTTAATTGATACTCCTGGATTTATTGATATATATACGGGATTTCAAAATTTAAAATATTTAGCATCAATAAGAAACATAATTAACGATGAGAAAATAAAACAAACACTTGCACTTGTCGGTCTTGATCCTGAAAATAAAACAAAAGTAAAAAATTATTCTTTAGGAATGAAACAGAAACTTGCCATTGCACAAGCAATAATGGAAGAACAAGATATATTACTTTTGGATGAGCCATTTAATGCTTTGGATGATGAATCTCATCAAAAAATGTTAGATTTGGTAAAAGCTCTTCAAAAAGAAGGAAAAACAATTCTAATCACAAGTCATAATGATGATGATATAAAATATTTGTGTGACATCATATATAAAATTAAAAACCAACAGATTATCAAAAATTATTGAAATCACATTACTCAATAAAGGTATTTCATTATAAAGTTTTGTCAAATAAATTATGATGAAACTGCAAATGGAGGAAAATAAAAACGAAAAAAATCAAGCCTCGGTTCTACTGAGTTAGGAAAGTACAATTCAAAGTATGCTCTTACTGATGTTCTGATTTGTGGAGAGTGTGGTAGTAGTTATAGACGAGCCGTAAAATATGATAACGGAAGGAAAAAGGTTTATTGGAGATGTTTGAATCGAACTGAAAATGGAACAAAGTTTTGTAAGAAATCATCAGGTGTAAGAGAAGAAAAGTTGCATAGTGCAATATGCAGAGCGTTATCTAAAATTGCACCATCTAAAGATGAAGTGTTTAATGCGATGAAAGCTTCACTTGAATATGGTGTGACAAATGATGATAGTAACCTTAATAAGTATAATCTGAAATTAAGCATTCAGAAGTTGCAGGATGAAGCTGAGGATTATATGATGAAAGCCGCAACTACTGAAGGAAATAAGGAGAAGTATTTTGAAGAGGTTGAAAAAATCTTTGCAAAAGTAAAGGTTCTTCGAGAACAACTTGATGTATTGGAGGCTACGAGTTCACAGGAAGAAGAAAGTAATTCTGAATTGGACAGAGTAACAGAAACGCTAAAAAACATGGATTTCTCACTTTGCGAGTATGATGATTTGATAGTGAGAAGAACGATTGAGTGTATAAAAGTAATGAGTAACAAAACAATTGTAATTATATTTAAGGGAGGATTTGAAGTAACAGAATCGCTTGAGGTTTAAGAAAAGATTCTTTTATTAAGGAGCGCGAAGTTGGAAAAGAACCGATTCGCACTCCTGTTTTTTATATATAATAAAGATGAAAATAAAGGATGACGGTCTCGGATCGAACGACATAAACTTTTAGGCATCCGGTTCAAATGTAAGACGTGCCTCCAAAAATAAGAGCACTTGCTTTTGCAAGTGCTCTTATTTTTGGAAATGAAGCACTCTTCGAGCATGAAAAATGAAGAGCGGTGCTGCCGCATGAAGTATGCCTGCGGCAAATGAATATCCGGTGCTTCACTTAATGTCCGGTGTTCCGGACGCTTCATGCAATTTATTGCGTTTCATGTTCGCGAAGCGGACACTTCATTTGCAGATATAAAAATTATAATGTATGTTAAAATCGGAGGGATAAAAGTGCGGGAAGATAAGCTTTCGGCTCAGTCAATGGACTTTGCTGTGATGATAATCCAACTTGTAAAACAGCTCAAGTCTGCTCATGAGTCAATAATTTCGAACCAGATAGGTCGCTCGGGAACAAGCATCGGCGCGAACATCAGAGAAGCGCGGTATGCCCATGGAAAGGCAGATTTTATATCAAAGCTCCAAATTGCGCTCAAAGAAGCGAACGAAACCGGCTATTGGATAGAGCTTTTATACAGAACCGATTACATAAGCGAAGACCGATATAAAACTCTCGACTCAGCCTGTACCAGCATACGGGTGCTCCTCATCTCCTCCATCAACACCGCAAAGCAAAATGCGCAGTAAAACGAAAGGGTGATTCTATGACAACGGAATGGGAAAAATTATATGCCGCCGCGCTTGCTGTCGCAGTGCCGAAAGTGATATCGGAACAAATGTGTTCCGGCGGGGTGGGTGCCGCCGTGCTGACCGATAAAGGGAATGTGTATACGGGCGTGTGTATTGACACCGTTTGCTCGCTGGGTATGTGCGCGGAGCGAAACGCGCTGTCGACGATGATATCTTACGGGGAGTATGCCGCAAGAAAAGTCGTTGCAGTAACAAAAATGGGAGAGATTTTGCCCCCGTGCGGAGCTTGCCGTGAGTTTATGATGCAACTCGGCAGCCCGGATGATACAGAAATCCTCGTTGATTCCGATACCGCCGTGACTTTAAAGGACCTCATGCCGTACCCATATTAAAAATAATCATAAAAAGCCTCCGCAAGCCTTGTCGCTTACGGAGGTTTTCGTTACTTATCCTCTTTTCCCTTGCTCTCTTCAAGCAGCCTGTCGATGTCTGCGGGCGTGAACACATATTTCTTGTCACAGAATTGGCAGCAGACCTCGGTCTTTTCGTCCTCCTTGAGCTTTTCGAGTTCATCTCTGCCCATACTTATCAGCGCGCGGGAGACGCGCTCGCGCGAGCAGTCGCATCTGTACTCCGGCTCCGAGGTGTCGAGCACGTCGAGCTTGAAAGCGGGGAGCACGGTGCGGCAGATGGTCTCGGGGGAGAGCCCCTTGTCGAGCATTGTCGTCACAGGCTCAATGTCGCTGATGCACTTCTCGACCTTGTCTATAATTGTGTCGTCGGCGGTCGGGAGCAGCTGGATTATGAATCCTCCCGCTTTTCTTATCGTGAGATCGGGGTTGACGAGCACGCCCAGCGCGCAGACGGTCGGTATCTGCTCGCTCGTTGCGAAATAATTCGTGATGTCCTCAGCGATTTCGCCGCTGACTATCGACACCTGACCGACATAGGGCTCCTTGAGCCCGAGGTCTTTGATAACAGTCAGAAAGCCGTCCTTGCCGACTGCGCCGGAAACATCCAACTTGCCCTTGTCGTTGAGCGGCAGCTCAACAACGGCGTTCACAGCGTATCCTCTGACGTTGCCGTGGCTGTCCGATGCCGCGAGCACGGTGCCCGCAGGGCCGTTTCCGTTTATTCTGAGCGTGACGGAATCGTCCGCTCCTTTGAGCGCACTGCCCATGAGGCTCGCCGCCGTCAGCAGCCTGCCGAGAGCCGCCGAAACAACGGCGGATGTGCCGTGAATTTCCTGCGCCCTGTTTACTATATCCGTTGTGTCGGCAGCCATAACGGTCAGCGTGCCGTCCTCGGAAATGCAGCGTATAAGCTTGCCCATATTTTTGTCCTCCTGTTATTTCCTGCGCCTCGCGGCAATCACCGCGCGCTCGGAATCTTCTTTGACTGGTTCATTTGTCATGCCGTCATATATGTTTTCAATGTCAAATCCCGCGTCGCCGAGCCATTTTGAAAGTTCGTCGAGACTATATGCGCGCTCGCTGAAATCTTCGCTCGTGCGCTCGTATGTCCCGTCCTCGTTCTCTTCGAAAAAGTCGAGCATGATGTCCACCGTGTCCGTCTCCTCGTCGAGGCTGTTCTGCCAGATGCAGAAAACATCCGGGTATTCATAGACAAACGAGTTGTCTGCGAGAATCTCGCGGTGCTTGTATATCGTGTTCACATCGAATATGAACATCCCGCCCGGGCGGATGAATGTGCCGAGTCGGCGGAATGTCTCTCTGACATCCTCGGGCTCGGTCAGATGATTGATGCTGTCGAGCGTGCAGAGCGCGGCGTCGATTTTTCCGAAAAGGTCGAGAGTTTGCATCTGCTGGCAGAGAAACAGAATATTCTGCCCCTCTTCAAAAGCCCTGTTCTGCGCCTGGGAAAGCATATCGGGGCTTGAGTCAACGCCGATCATGTCGTATCCGCGCGCGGATATCAGTGAAGTTAAAGTGCCCGTGCCGCAGGCGAGGTCGAGAACCGTTCCGCTTTTTATCCCATATGAAAGCAGAAGAGCAGAAAAATGCTCTGCTCTTCTCTCGTAATCAACATTTTGCGTCAGCTCGTCATAAAAACGGGCAAAGAATGAATATTCGCTCATTATCAGTCTTTCTTCTCTGCCTCTGCGGCGTCGATGCGCTCGAATATCTTCTCGTATCCGTCGCAGCCGTAGTTGAGCGAGCGGTTGACGCGGCTTATCGTGGCGGTGCTTGCGCCGGTCTTGCTGACTATCTCGCTGTAAACCTGCTTGTCGCTGAGCATCTTCGCAACAACTATGCGCTGCGAAAGAGCCTTGAGCTCGGTCACGGTGCAGAGATCCTCAAAAAAATCATAGCACTCGTCGATGTTCTCGAGGGCGAGAACCGCTTTGAACAGAAAATCAACGTTGCTGTCTTTCAGCTTGCCGTTCATCAAAGTTACTCCTTTTCGCGGTCATATTGGGTTTGACTCCGCGTACATGTATATATTTTAGCACACTAAAATTTGAAAGTAAAGAGCAAAAATCAAAGCGTCTGAGTTTCGACGGAATTTATAACGACATCCTCGAGCGGCTTGTCCGAAGAATCGCGGTCAACCGAGGCTATAGCGTCGACAACGTCCATGCCCTCGAACACCTGACCGAACACGGTGTGTCTGAAATCGAGCCACGGAGTTCCGCCGACTGCCTTGTAGTCCTCAATGGACTCGTCCGTGAACATATCGGGCAGGCGCTCCATCTGCGGGATAAAACGCTCGTCAACAGACGGCGCCTGAACGATAAAAAACTGGCTGCCGTTCGTGTTCGGGCCCGCGTTCGCCATGCACAGAGCACCTCTGAGATTGTGGTAGTCGCGGCTGAACTCGTCCTTGAACGGTCTGCCCCAGATGCTCTCGCCGCCGATACCCTTGCCGAGCGGGTCGCCGCCTTGGATCATGAAATCCGGGATAACGCGGTGGAAGATAACCCCGTCATAGTAGCCGTTGTCCGCGTGGGTCGTGAAATTTTCGACCGCCTTGGGCGCGGCGTCGGGGAAGAGAACCACTTTTATGTCGCCCTTGTTTGTCTTTATCGTTGCAACGGTGTCGCCCGCTGCGGGCTGTCTTAACTGCTTGCTCATTTTATTTCCTCCGTGGATTCGTTTTTCTGTGCGGGTTTATAGAGCTTGGCGAGTCCGCCCTCGCTCGTCTCGCGGTATATTTTTGAAAGATCCTTGCCCGTCTGATACATCGTCTCGACTATCAGATCGAACGATATCTTTCTTGTGTATGTCAAAAAGTTTGCAAGGCTCACTGCGTTTATCGCCCTCATCGCGGCGACTGCGTTGCGCTCGATGCAGGGCACCTGAACGAGTCCCATGACCGGGTCGCAGGTGAGCCCGAGATGGTGCTCCATCGCGACTTCTGCGGCGTATTCAATCTGATCCGTGTCCATGCCGTAGAGCTCTGCGAGCGCCGCCGACGCCATTGAACACGCCGAGCCTATCTCCGCCTGGCATCCGCACTCCGCGCCGCTTATCGAGGCGTTCGTCTTGATGACGTTGCCGATAATTCCGGCGGTCGCAATGGCTCTGCGAATTTCATTTTCGGAGAATCCGCGCCTGTCTGCCGTGTATCGCAGAACCGCGGGCAGAACTCCGCACGCACCGCAGGTCGGGGCTGTTACTATCTCGCCGCAGGAGGCGTTCTCTTCGCTGACTGCGTAGGCGTAGGCGCAAACGAGCCTGTTCTCGCGCGTCTCCGGGCTCTCGTCCATGTGGCGGCGGCTGTTGAGCATATGCGCCTTTCTCATTATGCCGAGCCCGCCGGGCAGCTCGCCCTCGGCGGCAAGTCCGCGCTTGATGCAGCTGTTCATGACGATCCACACGCGGTCGAGATAATGCCAGATTCCTTTGCCCTCGAATCTTTCAACCAAGTCGGGGATTCGGATATTTTCTTTCTTGCAGTATTCTTTTATCTCCGCGAAATTCTTGAATGGGTAGACTTCGGGCGGCTCTGCATCTTTTCTGCCCTCAATTTCTATCGCACCGCCGCCGACGCTGCAGACTCTGCGCTTGCCGATGATATTTCCGTCCTTGTCAAACGCCGTGAAGTCGAGCGTGTTGGGGTGGGGGATGTCGGTAGTCTTCATGTCGAATTTTATGTCGAGCACGCGGGGCGCGAAAGTCTCGCGCAGAACTCTGTCCGTGCCGTGCCCTTTTCCTGTCTTTGCGAGCGAACCATATAGAACCGCCTCGTACCTGCCAGCCGACGGGAACTCGTTTATAAACATTTTGGCGGCGGACTCGGGTCCCATGGTGTGCGAGCTTGACGGGCCGCGTCCGATTCTGTAAATTTCTTTGATAGATTTCATTTGCCTCTCCTGTAAGCCGTTGAAATATGTTGCCTCGTATATTATAAAGTATATCACATAATATTTCCAAACTCAACAAGTTGCGACAAAAAGACCGTTGACAAGAAGTAACGGAGTGTTATAATTGCCTCATCACGGTTTTGGAGAGAGTTATGGAACAGCAGAAGAACAAAGAAAAAATACTTTCGGCGGGCACGTTGATTTTTGTTGCCTGCTGGGCGGCTTATTGTGCCTCGTATCTCGGCAGAATAAACTATACCGCCGCGCTCACCGCGATAGTCGCGGACGGCGTGTTTTCAAAGTCCCACGCCGGGTTTATCGGCACGGTTTATTTCTTCTGCTACGGAGCGGGTCAGATATTCAGCGGAATCCTCGGCGACCGAGTCTCACCCTATAAAATGGTCGGCACGGGGCTGGTCGGCACGGTGTGCGCGAATATCCTCATGCCGTTGTGCTCGGGCAGTTACATAGTCATGAGTGTAGTGTGGGGACTCAACGGAATAGTCCAGTCGATGCTCTGGACTCCTATACTTTATATAATATCGAATATCCTGCCGGAAGAGCAGCGCAGACGCGCGTGCCTCTATATCGCGGCGTCGTTCCCGGTCGGCAGCCTGCTGTCTTATGTCATATCCGCCGGCGCGATAAAATTTGTGTCGTGGCATTTCGCGTTTTTTATTCCCGCCGGAATAATAGCCTGCATATTTGTCTTCTGGTGCTTAGCCGCCGGGAAAACTTCAAAAATACTCGGAAGAGGGGAGAAAAAGTCTCTCCCTGTTCAGGAGAATACAGGGGCGAAGGTCTCCCTCGGCAAGCTGTTCATAGTCTCCGGCGCGGCGGTTATCTGCGTCGGCATACTCGTCCAGGGTATGCTCAAGGACGGCGTGACCTCGTGGGTGCCGACTCTCATTAAAGAAAAATATAATGTTTCGGCGTCGTTCTCCGTTCTGCTGTCGGCTGTCCTGCCGATAATCAACCTCAGCGGCGCGTGGTTCGCGACGAAGCTCTATGAAGGGCCGTTCAAGCTCAACGAGACCGCCACGGCGGCGTTCTGCTTCGCTCTGACGCTCATTCCGCTGACCGGAATACTCTTTGTCGGCCACTATCACATCGCTCTGTGCGTCATATTCTTTGCGCTCTTCACAACGCTCGTCACCGCGATAAACCATCTGGTCATCACGCTTATCCCCGTGCGCTTCGCGAAATACGGCTGTGCCTCGACAGTCGGCGGAATATTCAACTCATGCACATATATCGGCAGCGCGATATCGACCTACGGCTTCGGCGCGGTGTCCGAAAAATTCGGCTGGACTGCGACGGTTGTTTTCTGGCTCATTCTCGGTGCGCTCGGCATCGCCGTGTGCGCTATACCGATGCGCCGCTACGGCAGATTCGCAAACGGGAGCGTAAATAAGAAATAAAACGCGGCATATTTTGGCAAAAAATCAGAATATCAGACAAACTGTGTCAAAAAAACCGCCATCGGCGCAAAAAAAATTAAAATTAGGTATTGCAAAACCCGGAATCTTATGTTATTATAATGTGCGTTCGGTGAGAGCCGACAAATTGGCCCGGTAGCTCAGTTGGTTAGAGCGCTAGCCTGTCACGCTAGAGGTCGACGGTTCGAGACCGTTCCGGGTCGCCATTCGCTGCTATGGCTCAGGTGGCAGAGCACATCCTTGGTAAGGATGAGGTCACCAGTTCGAATCTGGTTAGCAGCTCCATAAAAAGCCTTGAAACTTGATTGTTTCAAGGCTTTTTACTTTTGCCCAAAATTGAATTCTACAATTTTTCGTCAACTTTATGTGCCGCGCCGCCGCATTTCTGCAATTTTTGAGCACCTTGCCCTTTTTTCAAAATCTATGGATTTAACTTCCGCTTTGTGCTAAAATGCCTTTTGTATGCAATTCTCTGTTGGGGGAACGAAAATGAAAAGGATAGGATATAAACATACCGTCGCGGCGAGCTTTACGGCGTTCGTCGTGCAGGCGGTCGTCAATAATTTCGCGCCGCTGCTGTTTTTGACATTCCAGGCGCAGTACGGCATCGAGCTTTCCAAGATAACCGTTTTGATCACCGCGAACTTTTTTATTCAGATATTCGTCGATCTGACCGCCGTGCTGTTCGTTGACCGCATCGGCTACCGTGCCTCGACCGTGCTCGCCCATGCGATGTGCGCGACGGGTCTTATCTTCATGACGATCCTGCCGGAGATACTGCCCTCGGCCTTTGCGGGGCTTCTTATCTCCGTGTTCTGCTACGCAGTCGGAGCGGGTCTTTTGGATATCACGATAAATCCTATAGTCAATTCCTGCCCCTCGACAAATTCAAATCAGCTGCTCTGCCTGCTCCATTCGTTCTATTGCTGGGGCAGCGTCGCGGCGGTCGGCATATCCACCTTGTTCTTCGCCCTGTTCTCGACGGCGAACTGGAAGATAATGTCGCTGATATGGGCAATTCTCCCGATAGTCAACGCCGTTATGTTCACCCGCGTGCCGATAGCGCCCGTCGTCGACGAGGACGAGGAGAAGCTCTCAATAAAGGATATGCTCAAAACAAAGGCTTTTTGGATATTCATGGTGCTTATTCTCTGCGCCGGTTCGAGTGAACAGGCGGTCAGCCAGTGGGCTTCGACTTTCGCCGAAAAGGCGCTCGGACTCACAAAGACCGTCGGCGACCTAGCGGGTCCCATGCTCTTCTCTATTCTTATGGGCGTGTCGCGCTTTATGTACGGCAAGTTCGGCAACAGAATAAATCTCGATTCAATGATGCTCCTTAGCGGGTGCGTCTGCACGGCTTCTTATTTCCTTATCTCGCTGACCTCTTCGCCCATTCTCGGTCTTGTCGGCGTCGCCGTGTGCGGACTGTCTGCAGGTATCCTCTGGCCGGGCACGATAGGCAAGATGTCCTCCGCACTCCACGGCGGCGGAACGGCGATGTATGCTATTCTCTGCCTCGGCGGCGATATCGGCTGCTCGGCGGGACCGACCTTCGCCGGGATGATGGCGAGCTTCTTCGGCGATGATCTCAAAAAAGGCATACTCTGCGCCGTCATATTCCCGCTGACTCTGTCGGTGATAATGCTCGTGCGCGAGTTCATTATTCCGCGCCGCAGAAAGAAGACGGCTTCATGAAGAAAAATTATAAATCGACCGTCAACGCCTGCTTCGCGGGCTATGTCGTCCAGGCGATAGTCAATAACTTTGTACCCCTGCTGTTTTTGACTTTTAACAAGAGCTACGGCATTGAGCTTTCAAAGATAACCGCGCTGATAACCGTCAATTTTATTCTCCAGCTTTGCATCGACTTTCTCTCCGCGTTCTTTATCGATAAGATAGGCTACCGCGCGGCGGCAATCATGGCTCATGTGTTCGCGGCGGCGGGACTTGTTTCATTGACCGTTTTGCCGGATGTTTTGCCTTCGCCGTTTGTCGGTCTGCTCATTTCCGTCGTGCTATACGCGGTCGGCGGCGGGCTGCTCGAAGTCATAGTCAGCCCGATAGTCGAGGCGTGCCCGACGGATAACAAAGAGAAGATGATGAGCCTGCTCCACTCGTTCTATTGCTGGGGCAGCGTCGCCGTCGTCGGCCTCTCAACGCTCTATTTCTCGATATTCACAACGGCTAACTGGAAGTATCTCGCCCTTATCTGGGCGGTCGTGCCGATAGTCAACGCCCTGAACTTTATCCGCGTCCCGATAGCTCCGCTTATCGAAGAAGGGGAGACGGGGCTCTCTTTTAAACAACTGCTCGGCAACAGGATGTTCTGGATATTCATGCTGCTGATACTTTGCTCCGGTGCGAGCGAGCAGGCGGTCAGCCAGTGGGCTTCGACCTTTGCGGAAAAGGGTCTCGGCGTCTCAAAGACAGTCGGCGACCTCGCGGGTCCCATGCTCTTCTCCGTGCTCATGGGTGTGTCGCGTATGATATACGGCAAATTCGGCGACAAAATCGATCTCGACGGCATGATGATTTTCAGCGGCGCGCTGTGCATGGCGTCTTATCTGCTCATTGCGCTCAGCTCCTCCGCTGTGCTCGGGCTTGTCGGAGTCGCGCTGTGCGGCTTCTCGGTCGGCATCATGTGGCCGGGAACGTTCAGCAAGGCGTCCGCGGGGATAAAGGGCGGTGGAACGGCGATGTTTGCTCTTCTGGCGCTCGGCGGCGATCTCGGCTGTTCTTCCGGCCCCACTTTTGCCGGAATGATGGCGAGCGCATTCGGCGACGACCTAAAAAAGGGCATACTCTGCGCCATATTTTTCCCGGCGCTTTTAACTGTGCTGACAATTTTTACAAAACGCAGAAAAGCGAAAATTTGATATCAAAAAGCGGCAGAATACGGATGATAAACCCGTGTTCCGCCGCTTTAATTTATTTTTGCGGTTTACATTTGCAGGAATAGCTGATAAGATATATATGTGAGATTTTGGCTTTCTTTGAGTCTCATAAACAGGAAATGAAAATGGACAGGAAAACTGAAATAAGGGGACTGAAATATGAGCGTAGCTAATATTCTGTCGATGGCGGGCGGACTCGGTCTGTTCCTCTTCGGCATCAGGACGATGGGCGACGGACTTGAAAACGCGGCCGGCGCCAAGCTCAAACGAATGCTCGAGGTGCTTACCGGAAACCGCTTTTTGGCGGTGCTCGTCGGCTTCGTCGTCACGGCTATAATCCAGTCGTCGACCGCGACTACGGTCATGGTCGTCGGCTTCGTCAATGCTGGCATGATGTCGCTCGCGCAGGCGGTCGGCGTCATAATGGGCGCGAATATCGGTACTACCGTCACATCACTGCTTATCGCGCTGAACTTTTCGAGTGTCGCGGCGGCGGCAGTGCTCGTCGGCGTTATACTCATGCTCGCGTCGAAAAAGACCGTTGTCAAGAACCTCGGCGCAATATTCACGGGCTTCGGTCTGCTCTTCCTCGGCATCGATATGATGTCCGATTCCATGGCTCCGCTCAGAGAGAGCGCAGGCTTCATGAACTTTATCGTCACCGTCTCGGAGTCGCCTCTGCGCCCGCTGTTCGGTATTATTCTCGGCATAGTCATGACCGCCGTGCTCCAGAGCTCCTCGGCTTCCGTCGGCGTGCTCCAGACTCTCGCCATGCAGGGACTCGTGCCGCTCAAGTTCTCCGTTTTCGTCCTCTTCGGTCAGAATATCGGAACCTGCCTCACGGCACTCTTCTCGACCGTCGGCGCGAAGAAAAATTCGAAGCGCGCCGCAGTTATCCACCTGCTCTTCAATGTTATCGGCACTGGCATATTCATTCTTATCGCCCTGCTCACTCCCTATGTCGAGTGGATAGAGAAGCTGTCGCCCGACCCGATGGCGCAGATAGCCATATCGCATATCGTATTCAATATCGTCTCGACCGTTGTTATGTTCCCGTTCGCGAAAGTTCTCGTCAAGCTCTCCTGCCTGCTCGTTCCCGGCAAAGATGACAGCGAGAGCGAGATGCACTGCAAGTTCATCGACGACCGTCTGCTCAATACGCCCCCCTTCGCTGTCATGCAGGTCAGCAAGGAGGTCGCCCGCATGGCGAAGCTCGCGCGCGATAACTTTGAGACAAGCGCCCACGCGCTCATAAACCGCAGCGACAAAGATCTCGACAAGGTCATGGAAAACGAAGAGATCATAAACTACCTCAACCATCATATAACCTCGTATCTCGTCAAGCTCAACGCTCTTGATATAACCGACAGCGACTCGGATTATATCGCCCGCGTCTTCCACGCGATAAACGATATCGAGCGCGTCGGCGACCATGCGATTAACCTCGCCGAAGCGGCTCAGCACAATATCGGCGAGGGGCTCAAGTTCTCCGACCCCGCGAGGGAGGAGCTCAACCAGCTCTGCGGCAGTGTTGTTACATTGCTTGAGCGTTCGATGGCGGCTTTTGACAATCAGTCGCTCAGCGACGACGAGGCAAAGGAACTCTCAGACCTCGAAGAGCATATCGATGACCTGACCCTCGAGTGCCAGGATTCGCATATATTCCGCCTCAACCGCAAGGAGTGCAACACCGAAGCTGGTATGCTCTATCTCAACACCATAACCGACTTCGAGCGTGTTGGCGACCACGCCATAAACATCGCTTTTCTTGCAAGATCAAAATAATTTTCAAAATACCCTTGCATTTTGCAGGGGTATGATGTAGAATAAGAACAGAACATTTGTACGAACAAAATTTCAGCTCCCCGAAAGGACGGAACGAATATGGCAGATAAACAGAAAGCGCTTGAAACTGCGATATCGCAGATAGAGAAAAATTTCGGCAAAGGCTCGATAATGAGACTCGGTCAGAACACGGCAATGAATGTCGAGGCTATCTCGACCGGCTCTGTTACACTCGACGCCGCCACCGGCATCGGCGGACTTCCGCGCGGCAGAATAATCGAGATATACGGCCCCGAGTCGTCCGGTAAAACCACTCTCGCGCTTCATGTTGTCGCCGAGGCTCAGAGAATGGGCGGCGAGGCTGCGTTTATCGATGCCGAGCACGCGCTCGATCCCGTATATGCCGCGAATCTCGGCGTTGATGTCGACTCTCTTCTCGTATCTCAGCCGGACAACGGCGAGCAGGCGCTCGAGATAACCGAAGCTCTGACCCGTTCGGGCGCTATCGATGTTATAGTCGTCGATTCCGTTGCGGCTCTTGTTCCGCGTTCGGAGATCGAGGGCGATATGGGCGACTCCCACGTCGGTCTCCACGCGCGCCTTATGTCGCAGGCTCTCAGAAAGCTCGCGGGCGCGATTTCAAAGTCGAATACTATTATAATTTTCATAAACCAGCTGCGTGAAAAGGTCGGCGTTGTCTATGGCAACCCCGAGGTCACAACAGGCGGTCGCGCGCTGAAGTTCTATGCTTCTATCCGTATTGATGTCCGCAAGATAGAGCAGCTCAAAGGCCCCGGCAATGAGTTCATCGGCTCACGCACAAGGGCTAAGATAGTCAAGAATAAAGTCGCTCCGCCCTTCAAAGAGGCTGAGTTCGATATCATGTACGGCAAGGGCATATCCAAGGTCGGCGAAATACTCGACCTCGCCGTCAAATATGATATTATCCACAAGAGCGGCGCGTGGTTCTCTTATAACGAGAACCGCCTCGGTCAGGGCAGAGACAATGTCAAGAATTATATCAGCGAGCATCCCGACTTCATGGCGGAGCTTGAAGCCCAGGTTCGCGAGCGCCTTATGGCGGAGAACAACGCCGCAAGAGCTGCCGCAAAACCTGCGGAGAAGCCCGCGCCTGCCGCCGAGCCTGCACCCGCCGCGATGCCCAAGAAGCCCACGAGCCGTTCCGGCGCAAAGGCGAAGCTTGACATCGTTGTTGATGACGACGATTGATGAAGATAACGGCACAGCAGGGCAGGGGACAAAAAATACATATACTTGTCGACGGGGAGTACCGCCTGACCGTTACCCGGGATTTCTGGGCGAGTCAGAATATACGCTCCGGCGATGAAATTGACGATGCGGAGTTTGCCGCCTTTTGCGAGGCGGCAGGCTCCTGCCGTGCATTTAACGCGGCTGTCGATATTCTCTCGCGGCGCGACCATTCGTCAAAGGAGCTCCAGCGAAAAGTTGCCCGCCGCTCCGGCGCGGAGTTTGCGCGCGAAGCGGTCGAACGCCTTGAAGAGATGGGCTATGTCAACGACGAGCGCTATGCCCACACCCTCGCGCAGGAGCTGTATGAGCGGCGCGGCATGGGTAAAAAACGCATTGAACAGGAACTCAGACAGCGCGGAATATCGCGCGAGACGGCGAGCGAATGCGCCGAAGAGCTCGACGGCGACGATGTTGAACGGATAAAAAATCTGCTTGAGACCAAATTCGCCGGCAAATTTTCCGATGAAAAGGGCAGGCGGCGAACTTTCAACGCCCTGACCCGCCTCGGCTACGGCTATTCCGATATCCGTTCGGCAATGCGCGCGATGGACGAGGAATATGAAGATACGGACGATCAATTTTCCTGTTAGAAGATAAGAAAAGGAAAAAATAGTGTATAATTTCTGTTATCAAGCGAAAGGAAGAACTGTTTGATGAAGAAAAGAAGAGTTTTATTCGTGTCGCTCGGCTGCCCGAAGAATCAGGTCGACGGTGAGCTGATGCTTGCAAAGCTTCAGAACGCCGGATTTGAAAATGCGGACAATTTCGAGCGCCTCGACGCAGTTATAGTCAACACCTGCGCGTTTATCGACTCCGCCAAGCAGGAGGCTATCGACACAATTCTGGAGATGGTCGGCCTCAAAAAAGACGGACTCGTCCGCGCGGTCATTGTCACCGGATGCCTCGCCGAGCGCTATCGCGACGAGATACTTCAGGAGATTCCCGAGGTCGATGCGGTCGTCGGCATCGGCGCAAACGGCGATATCGACAAGATAGTCGACGAAGTCCTCGACGGCAAGCAGACCAATGTTTTCCCCGACAAAAAAGAGCTCCCCATGTGCGGCGAGCGCGTGCTCACTACTCCCGATTACTGGGCGTATCTCAAGATAGCCGAGGGCTGCTCGAACTGCTGCACCTATTGCGCCATCCCGTCCATCCGCGGACCTTTCCGCAGCCGCGACGAGGAGAGCATAGTCGAGGAGGCGAAAACTCTCGCCGAGCAGGGCGTCAAGGAGCTTGTGCTCATAGCGCAGGATGTCTCGTCCTACGGCATTGATATCTACGGCGAATACAGGCTCGCTCATCTGCTTGATTTGCTCTGTGAGATCGACGGCATCGAGTGGATACGCCTGCTCTATTGCTATCCCGATAAGATAACCGACGAGCTTATCGACACCATGGCTTCCCAGCCCAAGGTGCTCCATTATATAGACCTGCCGCTCCAGCACGCGGATGATAAAATCCTCAAGGCTATGAACCGCCATAGCACCGCGGAAGAGACCCGCGAGGTCATAAGAAAACTGCGCGAGCGCATGCCGGATATCGCTATCCGCACGACGTTTATAGTCGGTTTCCCCGGCGAGGGCGACGACGAGTTTGAGACTCTCGCCGAGTTCGTCAACGAGGAGGAGTTTGAGCGCCTCGGCTGCTTCGAATATTCCCCGCAGGAGGGTACTCCCGCCGCGAAGATGGAGAATCAGGTCGACGACGATGTCAAATCCCGCCGCGCCGAGGTCATCATGCAGGATCAGTATGAGATAATGACCGAGAAGAACAACAATATGATCGGCAAGACCCTGCGCGTGCTCACCGAGAGCTACGATGATTATACCGACAGCTACTCGGGTCGCTCGTATATGGACGCGCCCGATATCGACGGCAAGATAATCTTCACCTCGTCCGATTTCATAAAAGAAGGCGAGTTCGTCGATGTCGAGATACTCGGTGTCAACGAATATGACCTGCTCGGAAGAACAGTAAAATAAAACCCGGAAAGGGGAATTGAAATGCAGAAGCTGAATCTGCCCAATAAACTGACGCTCATAAGAATGTTCCTCGCGCCCATTTATCTCGCGCTTATGCTTATTGAGTTCCCTTATCATTACATAGTCGCGCTCGCTGTTTTCTCGGTCGCGTCGCTGACCGATATGCTCGACGGCAAGATTGCACGAAAGAATAATCTTATTACCGTTTTCGGCAAGCTTCTCGATCCGCTCGCCGATAAAATGCTCACCACCGCCGCTCTGCTCGCATTCATGCGCGAGGGCTGGTGCAGCATCTGGATCGTCATGATAGTCCTCACCCGCGAGTTCGCCGTTGCAGGCGTCCGCCTTATCGCCACGGCGCAGGGCATTGTCATCCCCGCAAACTATTGGGGCAAGGCGAAAACCGTCAGTCAGATGGTGTTCACTATTGTTATCATGCTCCTCGCCGAGCTTAACGCGACGTTTGATATTTTTGCAAATGCCGGCTGGTTCACTCTCGCGAGAGTGTCGAATATCATGCTTTGGATAACCGCTGTTCTGACGGTCGTTTCGGGCATCACATATTTTGTGGACAGCAAAAAACTTATTGACTTTTCCAAGTGATTTCAATATAATGATTAGTAGATATGCGAGTCATATCGGCTGACAAAAACCAAAAAATAACATGCGTTTACCGGGAGAAGTAGCCGGATATCCGCGGCATCAGAGAGGGAGCCCGAAGCTGAGAAAGCTCCTTGCCGTATGAAGGCGAAATGCACCCGTCAGCACGCAGGGGGAACAACAGTATCCCTGCGCGGAAGGCACCGTTATCGGCCGGGCGCGTATTTGCGCGCAGAGATATAAACAGGAGTGGAACCGCGCTCAAGCGCCTCCGTTGTCCGCAAGGATAACGGAGGCTTTTTGTATGTTATTTGTATATTGAGCGGCTGTGGGGACGGATATTATCCGCCTGCGAAAAGCACAGACTTAATAACGCATATGCACTCCAAACACCCCACGCCGCATTGCGGCGGCAATTTTATCCGAGCTCAAGGAGTTGATATTTATGTTTGACAGGCTCAGGGAGGATATAAGCACCTTCAAACGGCGCGACCCCGCCGCGAGAAGCGCGCTCGAAATCTTCTTCCTCTATCCGGGTCTTAAAGCTATAAGAATGCACCGCAGAGCCAATTGGTGCTATCGCCGCAGGATGTTCTTCCTCGCACGCTGGATATCGCAGCGGGCGGCGCGTAAAACCGGGATAGAGATACACCCGGCGGCGACCATCGGCAGGCGCTTTTTCATCGATCACGGCACCGGCGTCGTTATCGGCGAGACCGCCGTTATAGGCGACGATGTTATGATATATCAGGGCGTGACCCTCGGCGGTACCGGCAAGGATACCGGCAAACGCCATCCGACTATCGGCAACAATGTCATGATCGGCGCGGGCGCAAAGGTGCTCGGCCCGTTCAAAGTCGGCGATAACTCGAATATCGCCGCGGGCGCAGTGGTTCTCGATGAGATTCCGCCCGACTGTACCGCCGTCGGCGTTCCGGCTCATATCGTTCGCCGCAACGGAGTCAGGGTCGATGACCTCGACCAGGTGCATATACCCGACCCGGTCGCGCAGGAGCTCTGCAGGCTCGAACATCAGGTCTCCCAGCTGAGAAAACAGCTTGAGGAGCAGGAAAACACACAGGAAATTGACTGAAAGGAAGATATAAATGAAAGTCTATAACACTCTCACAAGAAAAAAGGAAGAACTTGTCCCGATAACTCCGGGCGAGATCAAGATGTACGCCTGCGGTCCGACCGTGTATAACTATATCCACATCGGCAACGCCCGCCCGTTGTGCATCTTCGATATCCTGCGCCGCTATCTCGAATATCGCGGCTACAATGTGAAGTTCGTCCAGAATTTCACGGATATCGACGATAAAATAATCAGACGCGCAAACGAGGAGCATGTTGATTTCTCCGAGATTTCCGAGCGCTATATAAAAGAGTTCTGGACCGACGCCGACGGACTCAATGTCCGCCACGCGACGATAAATCCGAAGGCTACCGAGAATATTGACGCCATTATTCAGATAATCTCGACCCTTATCGAAAAGGGCTACGCCTATGAGGCGCAGGGCGACGTTTATTTCAGCACCGAGAAGTTCAAGGATTACGGCAAGCTCTCGCATCAGCCGCTCGAGGATCTTGAGGCGGGCGCGCGTATAATGGTCGGCGAGGTCAAGCGCGAGCCGATGGACTTCGCCGTCTGGAAAGCCGCGAAGCCCGGCGAGCCCGCATGGGATTCCCCGTGGGGCAAGGGCAGACCCGGCTGGCATATCGAGTGCTCCGCGATGAACTGGCGCTATCTCGGCGACACCATTGATATTCACTGCGGCGGCCAGGATCTCATCTTCCCGCACCATGAGAATGAGATAGCCCAGAGCGAGTGCTTCACCGGCAAGCCGTTCGCCCATTATTGGATGCACAACGGCTATATCAACGTTGACAATGTGAAGATGTCGAAGTCTCTCGGCAATTTCTTCACCGTGCGCGATGTCGCCGAAAAATACGGATATGAGCCGATCCGCTATCTGCTCATCTCCGCCCAGTACAGAAGCCCGATAAACTACAGCACCGATATCATCGAGCAGTGCATCGCCGCGCTCAACAGACTCTATACTTGCCGCGATTCGCTCGATTTCGAGCTCAAGAACGCCGTTGATGCAGAGCATGACGGCGATAAGGCGATTATCGACGGATTTGATAAGTACAGAGAGCAGTTCATCGCCGCCATGGACGACGATCTCAACACCGCCGACGCCATCGCTTCGATATTCGAGCTCGTCCGCGATATCAATACAAATGTTGTCGGCAAGACCCCCTCGAAGGCACTCGTCGAAGGCGCGATAGCCATGTTCGACGAGCTGACTGGTGTGCTCGGACTCGTCTGTAACCGCAAGACCGAGACTCTCGACAGCGATGTCGAAGCCCTTATCGAGGCGCGCACGAACGCCCGCAAGGAGAAAAACTGGGCCGAGGCGGACAGAATCAGAGATCAGCTCAAGGAAATGGGCATCGTCCTCGAGGATACCGCCCAGGGCGTGAAGTGGCACAGAGAATAAATCTATAGACAAAACGCATAAATTAATGTATAATACTATGTGACTTTTTAATTAAATTGCGGAGGTTGAGTAAGTGAACGATCTGAAAACCCGATTCTTTGACGATGTGGACAAAAACTGTCCTCTTCCGGAGTATCCCCGCCCACAGCTTGTGCGCGAGGATTGGATGTGCCTCAACGGTGAGTGCGATTATGAGATAACCCCGGCGGGCGACGCCTGCCCGAAAGATTTCAGCGGCAAGATAATCCTGCCTTTCGCCATCGAGAGCCAGCTCTCCGGCGTTCAGCGCGCGCTTCAGCCAGACGAGCGCCTTTGGTACAGAAAGGGGTTCACTCTCGACAGCCGCTTTGATAATAAGCGCTGCATTTTGCATTTCGGCGCTGTCGATTGGCAGTGCGAGGTGTTTGTCAACGGCGTCTCCGTCGGCACACATACCGGCGGCTATTGCCCGTTCTCTTTTGATATAACAGACGAACTTGTCGACGGCGAAAATGAACTTGTTGTCAAGGTCTATGACCCGACCGACAAGGGCTGGCAGAATCGCGGCAAGCAGGTTCTCAAATCCGTCGGATTCTGGTATACCGGAACCTCCGGAATCTGGCAGACCGTGTGGCTTGAGCCCGTGGCTCAGAGCCATATCACCTGTGTGCGCCTGACCCCCGATATCGACACGGGCGAGATAATCGTCTCCTGCACCGGCGAGGGACTTGACGGCTGCACGATAGAGGCGGAGATTTCGCTCGGCGGCGAGCAGGTGTATTCCGGCGAGATGAAGCTCAACGCGCATCTTCCCGTGCCCGATGCGAAACTCTGGAGCCCCGAGAGCCCGACTCTCTATGACCTTGTACTCACCGTGAAGAAAAACGGCGAAGCTGTCGATACCGTCAAGAGCTATTTCGGCATGAGAAAGTTCAGCATCGGCAAGGATAAGCAGGGTCTGCCGCGCCTTATGCTCAATAACGAGCCCTATTTCCAGCGCGGCCTGCTCGATCAGGGCTATTGGAGCGACGGCGGTCTGACTCCACCCAACGACGAAGCGATGATATTCGATATCGCCGAGATGAAGCGCCTCGGCTTTAATATGCTCAGAAAGCATATCAAGGTCGAGCCCCTGCGCTGGTACTATCACTGCGACAGACTCGGCATGATAGTCTGGCAGGATATGGTCAGCGGCGGCGAGTATATCGGAAATATCCTTGCGGGTGTTCTGCCGAATATCGGCATCGGCGTCAAGGATAATAAATATAACTGGTTCAGCCGCGGCGAAAAGGAGTGGCGCGATGACTACCGCCGCGAGCTGTTCGAGATGATAGACAATCTCTATAACTGCACCTGCATCGGCTGCTGGGTGCCTTTCAACGAGGGCTGGGGTCAGTTTGACGCGAAGGAGATCGGCGATGCCGTCAAGGCATACGATTCCTCGAGAATCGTTGACCACGCGAGCGGCTGGTATGACCAAAAGGGGCGCGACCTCAAGAGTATGCACAAATATATCCTGCCCATTCGTATGCCCAAGCTTGACGGCAGACCGTTCGTCATAAGCGAATACGGCGGATACAGCATGATTCTCGACGGCCATGTATGGAACAAGCAGAAGAGCTTCGGCTATATCATGTTCAGGTCGAAGGAGAAGCTCTCCGCGGCTTATAAGAAGCTGCACGAGAAGCAGGTCATCCCGCTGATAAAGAAAGGACTTTGCGCCACTGTCTATACTCAGGTCAGCGACGTCGAGTTCGAGGTCAACGGAATGTATACATATGACCGCAAGGTGCTGAAGCTCGACGAAAAGACCGTGCAGGAAGTCAACTCCAAGCTGCATTTTTAAGGAAGAAAGCGACAGATGAAGTCACTGCTTATAAGACTGATAAAAAAACTCGGCGATATGCGCCGCCACCTGCTCTATTACCGTATTTGGCCTGCGGTCTACAGACACGCGGCGAAAAAGCCGATAGACGAAAAAAAAGTGCTCCTCGCTTCAAACAGCAAAACGCTTCCGGACAACCTGTCCTGCATGAAGCGCGAGCTTGAGGCGCGCGGGATGCACTGCACCGAGATGCTCATTCCCGCGGGAGCGGGCAGTATAAGCGCGAGGGCTGCGGAGTTCAGGCAGAATATCCGCTTCCAGCGCGAGTATGCGACGAGCAAACTCGTCTTTGTTGAGGATGCGTTCTTTCCGCTGTTCGCGAATCATCCGCGAAAGGGCACCGAGGTCATTCAGCTTTGGCATGCGTGCGGCGCGTTCAAAAAATGGGGCTATTCGACCGCCGACCTCAAGTGGGGCGCTGACAGAAAGAGCCTCGAACGCTACCCGATCCACAACACCTATACCGCAGTCACCGTGTCGGCGCGCAATATTATTCCGTATTATGCCGAGGCGTTCAACTGCCCGGAGAGCATAATCAGACCGCTCGGTGTGCCGAGGACGGATATTTATTTCAATCCCGATTTCGTCTCGTCCGCCCGTGAGGAAATGCTCAAAAAATTTCCGCAGATAGGGGACAGGAAGATAATTCTCTATGCCCCGACATTTCGCGGCAACTCAATTCTCAAGTCCTATATGGATCTGAAGCTCGATATCGAGCGCATGAATGCGGAGCTGTCCGAGGATTTTGTCCTGCTCTATAAGCTCCATCCGCAGACGGCGAAACGCTTTTCGCTCAGCGCCGAAGAGCGCGAAAAATATGAGAACTTCGTGTTCGATATCTCAAAAGATGTGCGAATCGACCTCGCCATGTGCGCGGCTGATATGCTGATAAGCGATTATTCGTCCGTAATCTTTGAATATTCGCTGCTCAGCCGTCCGATGATATTCTTTGCCTACGATCTCGAAGAATATGACCGCGACCGCAGCTTCTATAACAAATATGAGGACTTCGTTCCCGGCCCTATAGTCCGGGACACCGAGGGCATTATTTCCGCCGTCAGGCAGGCACAGTCCGGCTTCGACAGCGCGAAAATTGAAAACTTCAGAAACTATTTTATGGACGCCTGCGACGGGCACAGCACCGCGCGCATCGCCGAAGCGTTCATGGAAAAATAAGGTGTATCATATGAAAAAGACTTTCAAAGCCACAGCGGCATTCCTGCTCATCCTGGCAGTCGCCATAGGTATGTGCGCGTGCTCGGGCGGAGCCGGAGGCAAAGCGCCCGGCAAAAAGATCGCCATAGTCACAGCGACCCTGTCGCAGAACCCCGAGGAATATCAGCGTGCGGCTCAGCTTGCGAGCGAATATTCCTATGTCGAGCATGTTGTCTATACCGACACGCGCGTCGGCACTTCGGGCATTCTCGATTTCTATAAGCGCGTCAACGATATCGCCTCCGATGCGAGCTACGGCGCGATAGTTATCGCGAGAGCGAATCTCGGAGCCGTAGCGGCAGTCAGAGCGGCAAAGGCGAAGAACCCCGAGAAGCTCATCGTCTGCACAGCACCCGAGGAGAATATCCAGACTCTTGCAAAATCCGCCGATGCTATTCTTGCGATAGATACCGCCAGGGACGCAGCGATGATGGTCGAAGAGGCGCACGGACGCGGCGCGCAGGTCTTTGTCTATTACGCCACCGGCGTTCAGCAGAGCACCCCGAGCATCAAGGAGTCGCGCGAAGCGGCTGAGAAAAAGTGCGATGAGCTCGGCATGACATATAAATTTGTCAACTGCTACGATGTCTCGCAGGCTCTCGGCATAAAGGGCGCGCAGAGCTTCATGAAAGAGGATATCGCCCGCCAGCTCAAGAATTTTGAGGGCAAGAAGATTGCGGCTTATTGCGCCGATATATCTTCTCAGGCGGAGCTTATAAAGAACGCCTGCCCGAACGGCATAATCGTCGCGGGCACGAGCTTCCCGAGTATCTATGACGGCTACACCGCCGCTTTTGATATCGAAGTCGGCAAGAAGTGGGACAACAAGTCCAAGGTATTCAGCAAGGTCAGAGCCGCGATAAGAGCGAACGGCGGCACGAAGAACCAGTTCATCGTGTGGGACGATCTGACCGCATCTTCAATGACCGAGGCAGCGTTTGAATATGCAAGAGCCACCCTCTGCGGCGAGCAGATTGATATGGCAAAAGCAGTCAAATCGAGCTTCCCGTCGAAGATAAAAGTATCGGACAAACAGCTCGACAAATGTACCTTCATTTACACGGAGGACTACCGCGTATTATGAGAGGAAAATTTATTGTAGTCGAGGGACTTGACGGCTCCGGCAAGGGCACCCAGACGGCTCTGCTTTGTGCTTATCTCAAGTCGCAGGGCAGGAATGTGTATCCGACCGCCGAGCCCACCGAGTCGGTGACCGGCGGCATGATAAGAGACGTGCTCAGCGGCGCAAGGCAGCGCACATCTTCGGAGCTCGCCGCGCTCTTCCTCGCGGACCGCGTGGCGCACAACATGAACCCCGTCAACGGCATAGAAAAGACGCTTGAAGCGGGAATCGATGTCGTGTGCGACAGATATTATTATTCATCTATCGCCTATCAGGCGGTGGGGGAGGACAGGCAGTGGGTCATAGATATGAACCTCAACTGCCCGGGCATACTCAAGCCGGATATCTGCATCTTCTTCGATGTCGACCCGGAGAGCTGCCATGAGAGAATAGAAAACGGGCGTGTGTATCTCGAAATTTTTGAGCGCGACCCGGAGCAGATAAACGCCATCCGCGAGCGGTATTACAGCGCGTTTGAACTGCTCAAAGACAGAGACAATATCGTCGTCATCGACGCCGCACGTGATATAGATTCCGTCGCCGCCGATGTCAGAAAAGCAATTGATACGGTTATAAAATAACATAAATCCTATCCATGTTTTTATGGATAGGATTTATGTGCTTTATATCACCCGAAAACTGGCACTATTATTAAATCTTTCTCGCTATTCCGAGCAGCGCTGCCGCCTCGTTGAGGCAGGTTATGTCCTCGGGTTCCTGCTTGCCGTGGATGTCGGGCGCAACATTGACTACGAGCACATTCTCCTGCCCGATGAGGTGGCGGTATTTTTCGGCGATGAATTCCGCGCCGACGAGCGGATCTTTTGTGTAGTCATCGTCCCAGAACCAGTTGACCATGTTGCGAATGCAGATCGTTGCCTCAAACGGGAGATAATAATCTTTGCCGTCGTGTGAATATATCTTCGGGTCGTTTTTGCCCGTGAAATGCGGATCCCAGAGTCTGAAATCGCTCGGGAAATATCGCATCGTCATACCCTCTTTGTAGTTTTCGGGGCGGTAATAGTCGTTGTTTCCGACTGCGCCGGGCTCGCCTATCGTGATATTGACCGCCATGACACATCCCGGCTGAAGAGTGTGCACAAGATCATATATCTTCGCGAGATTCCACCTGTCCTCCGCGCTGCCATCTTTTCCCCATGCGCCGTCGAGCCACAGCTCGCATACTTCGCCGTATTTTCCGCCGAGCAGGGTTCTCAGATGTGAGCACATATATTCGGTGTATTTTTCATCGTCGTTGTAGCAGGACTCGTGCCTGTCCCAAAGGGAATAATAGAGTCCGAGCTTCACTCCGTATTTCTTACAGGCTTTCGCGACCTCGGCAACAACGTCTGTCGGATTTTTGGTGTTGTTGACGCAGTATTCCGTCGTGTCGGTGTCGAAAAGGCAGAAACCGTCGTGGTGTTTTGTTATGAGAATGACATAGTTCATGCCCGCCTCGTATGCGTGCCTGACCCAGCTGTCTGCGTCTATCGCGTCGGGCGCATAGCTATCGAGCGGCAGAGTGCCGTCCGACCACTCGGTGTTGTTGAATGTGTTGATGCCGAAATGAATGAACATTCCGTATTTGCGGGCTATCTGCGCCTTCTGTGCGGCATTCGGCTCGCGTGAGGGAATGAGTGTTATCATAGCATTTCTCCTTTGCGGTTTGTCGTCAGGGAAAGTATATCAGTCCCGCTCTGCGCTTGTCAATATATAAAAAATATGTCAATATTATTGTTTTTGGACAACAGATAATGTATAATCTATGCGTCGGAATTGTTCGATTCAGTGATAACCGATCAGGAGGATAGAAAATGTCAAAACAAATGAGTAACGGCGCGAAACGGCGCCTGGTGTTTTACTCGATCGGATTTGTATTCGTATTTTTGCTCAGTCTGCTGTTCCCGTATTCGGGCGACGATTGGGCGTGGGGCTCGCAGATAGGTCTTGACCGTCTCGCCGCACACTTTGAGGCTTATAACGGAAGATATGTCGGAAACCTTATTGTTCTCGCATTGACGCGCTCGAATGTGCTCAAGGCGTTGTGCATGTCGCTGTTCATTGTCGGTATCATCTATATGATAGAGAAAATATCCGGTAACAGAACCGCGCCTCTTATCGCCTGCGTTGCGCTTCTGCTCATGCCGACGGATATGCTCAGACAGTCGATAGTCTGGACATCGGGCTTTTCAAACTATGCCACTTCAATCGCGCTGACGCTCGTCTTTATCTGTTATACCGCGCGCATATACGGCAAGGACACGCCGAAGTTCGCTCCGGCTGCGGCGATACCGCTGTTTGTTCTCGCGTTCTGCAGTGCGCTGATAATGGAGCCGATGACGATATATAATATTCTTCTTGGAATTTATATCATAATCTACTGCGTTGTCCGTTTCAAGAAGTGCTATTTCGCGCATTTCGGCTTCCTCGCAGGTGCAATAGCCGGAGCGGGAATGATGTTCTCGAACAGCAGCTATCACGCCATCGCTGAGGGTACTGACGGCTACAGAACCGTTTCAACTTCCGTAGGCGGTCTTATTTCGAGGGCTGTTGAAAATGTTCTCTCGATTACAAAGGATTTTTTCCTTGCAAGCGTTGTGCTCAATATCTTCGTTGTCATTGTTTGCGTTCTGCTGTGGCTGACTTTCAAGGATAAGATAAAGAACAAGGCTCAGCTTGTGTTCGGCTATATCTCGCTGGCTGTTATAATCGGCTTTTGCGTCTGGTCGCTTGCGTCGCTTATAGGGGCTATCAGCTATCCGAAGATATTCCGTATGCTCAACGCTGCGCTGTCGGTCATATACTATCTCGCAATAGGAATCTTTGTTATAGTCGTGCCTTGCAAGGGAATCGCAAAGTCGAAACTTTTGTTCTGGTATGTCAGCGTGCCTGCAACTCTCGCTCCGTTGCTTATAGTTACCCCCATCGGCAGCAGATGCGAATTTGCGGCATATGTCCTGATGATCTGCCTTGTCGCAGATATGTATTCGCTCACCAAAGCGGCTTCTGTGAGCAAGATACAGATTCCGGTTCGCCGAGTGCTCGTCAGCGTCACGGCATTCGCGATGCTTTTCTTCTTCGGAGTTTTCGGCACTGTTACTTTCTATAACCAAAGACGTGTCAACAAAGCTCGTGAGGATCTCAAGGCGGGAGAAGAGACTATTACGGTTGAAAATCTTCCGTTTGGGCAATATGTTTGGACTCCCAACCCGACTAAAGATACCGTGTGGGAGACTCGCTTCAAGCTCTTCTACGGTCTGGGTGATGAGACAGTCAGAATAAAAAATGTCAAAAACGGCATGTGGAGCAACAAATAAATAAAAATCAAAACAAAACGGCCGGAGCCAAAAACTCCGACCGTTTTTCTATTTCAGATGAACCGTGAATTCTATCGTTCTGCTGTCAGTAAGCTCGGCTTTTGATGGGATATTGCGGTTTTAACAGAAGAGTTAGGAGGACTTTTATATTCTCGCATACAGTATCGCGTTGATTTGCAATGTTACGACAAATGCCTGCGTCATCAGTTACAGTCATAAATTTCAACCCGCCCGGTTGCCCGAGCGGCTCAAATTATTTATTCAGCTTTGGATCAATACATTCCGCCGCCGGCCTGTGCAGCCATCGCTGCGGCGTTTGCCGCGTCTGCTGACGGGTCGGGCTTGTCGGTGACAAGGCTCTCTGTGGTCAGAACCATTGCCGCAACGGAAGCGGCGTTCTGCAGAGCGGAGCGGGTGACCTTTGTCGGGTCAACAACACCTGCCTCGAACATGTCAACATATCCGTCAGAAGCGAAGTTGTAGCCGTAGCCGATCTTTCCGGACTCAACGATGTGGTTGATGATAACCGAACCCTCAAGTCCTGCGTTGGAAGCGATCTGACGAACGGGCTCTTCAAGAGCCTTGAGAACGATCTTCACGCCGGTCTTCTCGTCGGAATCCTCGGTGCTGTCAAGCAGAGCCTTGACTGCGGGGATAGCGTTGAGCAGTGCGACGCCGCCGCCTGCAACGGAACCCTCTTCAACAGCTGCCTTGGTTGCTGCGAGAGCATCCTCGATGCGGAGCTTCTTCTCTTTCATCTCAGTCTCGGTAGCTGCGCCGACCTTGATGACCGCTACGCCGCCTGCAAGCTTTGCAAGGCGCTCCTGAAGCTTCTCTCTGTCATAGTCGGAAGCGGTGTTCTCGATCTGGGTGCGGATCTGGTTGACTCTGGACTTAATAGCGTCCTTGTCGCCTGCGCCGTCAACAATGATGGTGTTCTCCTTGGAGACCTTGACCTGGCGTGCGCGGCCGAGATCGGAAATTTGGGTGTCCTTGAGCTCAAGACCGAGCTCGGAGGTGATGACCTTGCCGCCGGTGAGGATAGCGATATCCTGGAGCATCTCCTTGCGTCTGTCGCCGAAGCCGGGAGCCTTGATGCCCACGCAGGTGAACACGCCGCGAAGCTTGTTGACAAGGATGGTCGAAAGAGCCTCGCCCTCGATGTCCTCAGCGATGATGATAAGCTTTCCGCCTGCGTGCATGATCTGCTCGAGCAGGGGAAGAAGATCCTGAATGCTTGCGATCTTCTTGTCTGTGATAAGAATGAGAGCGTCGTCAATGACAGCTTCCATCTTGTCGGTGTCGGTTACCATGTAGGGGGAGATGTAGCCTCTGTCGAACTGCATGCCCTCGACAACCTCTGCCTCGGTCTGCGCAATCTTCGACTCCTCAACGGTGATAACGCCGTCGGAGGTGACCTTCTCCATAGCGTCGGCAATGATTCTGCCGATGTCCTCGTCAGCGGAGGAGATAGTAGCTATTCTTGCGATGTCCTCGGTGCCCTTAACAGGCTGAGAGTGGGACTTGACAGCCTCAATAGCGGCGTCAACGGCCTTCTGGATGCCCTTCTTGATGACCATCGGGTTTGCGCCTGCAACAACGTTCTTCATGCCCTCGCGGACGAGTGCCTGAGCGAGCAGGGTAGCGGTGGTGGTGCCGTCGCCCGCGACATCATTTGTCTTTGTGGCGACTTCCTTTATCAGCTGAGCGCCCATGTTCTCAAAGGGATCTTCGAGCTCAACATCCTTGGCGATGGTGACACCGTCGTTGGTGATGAGGGGAGCGCCGTACTTCTTGTCGAGCACAACGTTTCTGCCCTTGGGGCCGAGCGTGATTTTAACTGTGTTAGCGAGCTTATCGATACCGGCCTGGAGAGCCTTGCGGGCTTCCTCACCGTAAATGATCTGTTTTGCCATGATGAATTACCTCCGATTATTCTACGATAGCGAGAATGTCGCTCTGACGGACTATGGTGTATTCCTCTTTGTTGAGCTTGACCTCAGTGCCGGAATATTTGCCGGTTATGACTCTGTCGCCGACCTTGACGTACATCTCAACTTCCTTGCCGTCAACGAGTCCGCCGGGACCCACTGCAACGACCTCAGCAACCTGGGGCTTCTCCTGTGCGGAAGCGGCGAGGATAATGCCGCTGCTCGTAGTTTCTTCAACCTCGACAGGCTTGACAACAACTCTGTCTGCAAGCGGTTTAATGTTCATATCGATTCCTCCTGAATTATAAAAAATGCAAGCTTAAAAATCTTTTGGCACTCTACATCCCCGAGTGCTAATTCATATTCTAAACCCATTTGTACCAAAAATCAATACCTTTTTCCAAAGTTTACAATTATGTCATAAACTTTGTCAGCAGTTTGAAAAGACGGCATAATATATAATAGTATTATACCCGCCCCAAAAAGATGCCGGAGCGTGAATATAAAAAGGCAAAAAAATTACGGCACCGTTTAAAACAGTGCCGTGAATATCTGTTCGGTCATCAGACAGCGCGTGTAACTTTGCCGGAACGAAGGCAACGAGTACATGCATAAACTCTCTTGGGAGAGCCGTTCACTATAGCCTTGACCCTTTTAATGTTGGGCTTCCAGGTTCTGTTTGAACGTCTGTGAGAATGGGAAACCTTGATGCCGAAAGACACATCCTTACCGCAATATTCGCATTTTGCCATGTGTCGCACCTCCTTCTTTACTCGGTAACAGATGATATGATAACAGATAACTTGCAAAAAAGCAAGCTTTTTTTTATTTTTTGTAGCTCCGGACGCGAAAAACTTGAAAATAATTATTATCCCTGATATAATATAGCAGTCAAAAGCCGCGTAGACATTCAGCGGACGGCACATATGCGGATATGGCGGAATTGGCAGACGCGCCGGATTTAGGATCCGGTGGGCAACCATGCAGGTTCGATCCCTGTTATCCGCACCAAAATCGGCAAGTATCGTCAGATATTTGCCGATTTTTACTTTTTCACTTTTCACTCTCCACTCTCCACTCTTTACTCTTTACTTGCCACTCACCACTATCCACTTTTCACTCTCCGCTCGCCAGTTCTATTATCATTCTTTCAAGTTCTTTTGCAGCCACGCTCAGCGGCTGCTCTTTTCTTTTTATAAGGCAGATGCTGCGCTCGGGAATCTCTTCTTCGAGGTCGATTATCCGCACGTTGTCGGAAGGATTTACGAACTCCTCGGGCACGAATCCGACTCCGAGATCCGCCTGCGCCATCGGGAGAATCTGATCTGCCGTTGCCGCTTCGATGTCAGGGCTGTACGGCAGACCGTGCTCGGTGAAGAACGCCGAATAAAACTCGAATGATTTTGTGCTCGTGCCGAGAGATATCAGCGGATAGTTACCGAGATCGGCGAGGCTTATCTTTCTGCCGAGCAGCTCTTTGAATGCCGGCGAGCATATCGCCACCTCGCGCACGGAGCGAAGCGGGGTTTCGCTCAGCGAGGCGGAGCGGACGGTCGGAGTCGTGACGATTGCGATATCCGCCGTTCCGTCCTTGAGCGCGGCTATTGCCTGCGGGGTCGAGTGGTTGCTGATGCGTATGCGAACCCCGGGATAGAGCATGCGAAATTTTTTGAGCACTGGCAGAAGCAGGCAGCGCAGGGCGACCTCGCTCGCCGCGACGAAAACCGTGCCCGTCTGCAAATTCTTGCTCTCGGTTATCTCTTCTTCGCCCGCCTCGATGTGCTCGATGGCGACCTTGATGTGCTCATACAGCTTCTGACCCTCCGGCGTCAGGCGCATGCCGCGGTTTGTGCGCGAAAACAGGGGGCAGCCGAGCTCGCTTTCGAGGTTCTTTATCGTCCTTGTCAGATTGGGCTGGTTGTTCAAAAGCAGCTTCGCGGCCTGTGAGATGTTGCCGTATTTTGCGACGAAGTAAAAGATTCGGTAATAGTCGTAGTTTATGTTCATGATAAGCCTCCGCTGATATATGTTTTAGATATCGTTGATATATGTATTATAGATTTTACACATATCTGCAACTGGATTATAATACACTTGTCAAAAAAAGTAAAGCCCGGAAAGAAGAATTACTTTGAATTATCTGAAAGCAAGCAGCGAAGAGCTGGCAGCAGAAAAAGAGAAAGCTACGAAAGAGCTCCAAAAACTTCTAAAAAACGGCGTGACGCTCGATCTGTCGCGCGGAAAGCCGTCGGCGGAGCAGCTGGATTTGTCGCTCGGTATGCTCGATGTTATCGACAGCCGCAGCATCCTCGACTCCGAGAGCGGGCAGGATTGCCGCAACTACGGCGGACTTGACGGAATCCCGGAGGCAAAGCGCCTGCTCGCGCATATGATGGGCACGCACTCGTCGCATACGCTTGTCGGCGGGAACAGCAGCCTTACTATGATGTATCAGATAGTCAGCCACGGCATGACCGACGGAATCTGCGGCGCGAAGCCTTGGCAGGAGGTTGAAGGGCGCAAGTTCCTCTGCCCCGTCCCCGGATATGACCGCCATTTTGCAATAACCGAGCATTTCGGCTTCGAGCTTGTCCCCGTGCCGATGCTGCCGACGGGTCCCGATATGGACGAGGTCGAAAAATTGATAAAGGACGAAAAGGTGAAAGGTATCTGGTGCGTGCCGAAATACCAGAACCCAACGGGAATCGTGTTCAGCGACGAGACGGTCAGACGCTTCGCCGCATTGAAGCCGGCGGCGGAGGATTTCCGTATCTTCTGGGACAATGCCTACTGTGTCCACGCCTTTGACGGCGACAATGCGCAGATACCGGATATAATCGAGGAATGCGAAAAAGCCGGCAGCGCCGATATGGTCTATGAGTTTTGCTCCACGAGCAAGATAACCTTCCCGGGCGCGGGCGTTGCGGCGGTCGCGGCGAGCCCGGCCAATCTGATAGATATAAAGAGCTTTTTGAAATTCGCGACAATCGGACCGGATAAGATGAACCAGCTGATGCACGCGAGATATTTCAAAAACAGCGCCGGACTTAAAGCGCATATGAAAAAGCACGCCGCCATTTTGAAGCCGAAGTTCGATTCGGTATATAAAGTGCTGGACGAAGAACTGGGCGGCCTGGGCATCGCAGAGTGGACAACGCCCAAGGGCGGGTATTTCCTCTCATTTGACACCATGCCGGGCTGCGCCGGAAAGGTCGTGAAGATGTGCGGCGACTGCGGCGTTACGTTCACTCCCGCCGGGGCAACTTATCCGCACGGACTCGACCCGGAGGATAAAAATATAAGGCTCGCCCCGTCGTTTGCAACGGTCGAAGAGATAACTCTCGCGGTGCGCGTGCTCGCACTCTGCACGAAGCTTGTCAGCATAGACAGGCTGACTGTCGATAAAAACAAGGGTCGTGTGTCTGCATGAAGCTCAAAAACGGATTTCACGGACAGATGTCTGACAAATTCCGCGCGGCGGTGTTCATAATACTCTCCGGCGGATTTCAGGATGCCTATACTTATTGCTGCCGTGGCTCGGTCTTTGCAAATGCGCAGACGGGAAACATCGTACTCATGAGCACTGCCCTTGTCGACGTGGACAGAAGCAGGGTCATCAAATATCTCATCCCCGTTGTGTCGTTTATCATCGGCATCGCGATAGCGGAAGTGGTGCATATGCGGTTCAAAAACTACGAGAAAATCCACTGGCGGCAGCTGATTCTTATCGATGAGATAGTTCTGCTGTTTGCGGTCGGATTCATGCCGCAGAAGCTCGATCCGCTCGCGAATGCGCTCGTCTCGTTCGTCTGCGCGCTTCAGGTGCAGACATTCCATAAGGTGCGCGGCCATGCCTATGCCAGCACGATGTGCATCGGCAATATGCGAAGCGGCACTGAGGCTCTCTGCGCCTATTTTCGCACAAAGGATAAGGCGATACTCAAAAAGGCGCTTACATATTTCGCGGTCATATTGGTCTTTGCCGTCGGCGCGGGTGTCGGCAGCTTTGTTACCGGAAGACTCGGCGAGAAGTCAATCTGGATATCCTGCGGACTGCTTTTGATAAGCTTCGGCATGATGTTCATCCGCGAAGAGGAAGAGCTTATTCTCAGCGCGGAAAACGGCGCAAAACACAGCGAAAACTGAAATCACGCCGCATGGCGGCAAGTCAAATGAAAGAAGGAGCAATCATTATGTTATCAGCGATAGTCGGTGTCAACTGGGGTGACGAGGGCAAGGGACGCATCGTCGATTATCTTTCGCAGGATTTTGATATAGTTTCGCGCTATCAGGGCGGAAACAATGCGGGTCACACCGTCGTCAACGAAAAGGGCACGTTTATTCTCAATCTGCTCCCGTCCGGCATTCTGCGCGACGGCACAGTGAATGTCATGGGCACGGGAATGGTTATTGATATCGAGCACCTCGTCGGCGAGATCGGCAGGCTGCACGAAAAGGGGATAGAGATATCCCCGGAAAACTTGAAAATCAGCGACCGCGCAACTATCTGCATGCCCTATCACAGGATACAGGACTGCCTCGAAGAGGACAGACTCTCCGATAAAAAATTCGGCTCGACCCGCCGCGGAATCGCGCCCGTTTATGCGGACAAATATATGAAAAAGACCATTCGTATGGGCGATCTGCGCGACATAGACGGCGTCGCCGATCATCTCAGGGATATCGTCGAGTGGAAAAACCTGCTCATCGAGGGCGGATATCACCACGAGCCTATCGACGCCGAAAAAATGCTCACCTGGCTTCGCACCTACGGCAAGCCGCTGCTCCCGTATATCTGCGACACGTCGGAATATCTGAGCAAAGCGGCTGACGAGGGCAAAAAGATACTCTTTGAAGCTCAGCTCGGCGCACTCAGGGATATTGATTACGGCATTTATCCGTATACCTCGTCGTCAAACAGCATCGCCGCATTTTCGACTATCGGCGCGGGCATTCCGCAGTTACATCTTGACGAGAGCATAGGCGTTATGAAAGCCTACTCGACCTGCGTTGGCGAGGGTCCGTTCGTGTGCGAGCTGTTCGGTGAAGAGGGCGAAATCCTTCGCCGGGCGGGCAGCGAATACGGCGCGGCTACCGGCAGACCGAGAAGGGTCGGCGGCTTTGATGTTGTGGCCTCGCGCTACGGAGCGCGTGTCCAGGGCGCGACCGCAATCGCGCTGACAAAGCTTGACATTCTCTCTTATTTCGATAAAATCCCCGTCTGCGTCGCATATGAAACAGACGGAAAGCGCGTCGATACTTTCCCGACCGGCAGCGCGCTCAATAACGCAAAGCCCGTCTATGAGTATTTTGACGGCTGGAAAGAGGATATCTCCGACTGCCGCTCGTTCGATGAACTGCCCGAAGCGGCGAAAAAATATATCGACTTCATAGAAACGCGGATCGGCGTGCAGATAAAATATATTTCTGTTGGCGCTGAAAGGGATTCCATCATTACCCGCTGACGCTTCCGCCGCGTGCTTCGCGGGTCACGACCATATGAACAACTATTCCGCCGAATATCACGGGATAAGGCTCAGCTACGGTCTATCGTGCGACCATAATATCTATGTCGTGCCTTTCAGGGGCGGCCAGCTTATAAATATCAAAAACGACGGCACATTCACCGTCCAAAGGCTCATTCGCCACAGGGGACAGAGCACCGTGACGATTGGAAAAGAGAAATAAACAAAAAGCCGTTCCTTAATGGGGCGGCTCAATTTATATACTAAAAACACAAAAGCCATCCCTTTTTCAGAGATGGCTTTTGTGTTTACTCTTCTGCCGCTTCGCTGTATCTTCTCAGTGATATCCTGCCTGCCGTCAGCATGATGCCCTCAAGCATCAGCGCGGCGCAAAGCGGAGCGCATATCCTCGGATAGCCGAAGATGAGCACCGCCGTCATGGCTGCGAATGTAAGCGTAACGCGGATTATCGACCGTTCGCGGTAGCGAATTTTCTCCGCGTCGTCGAGCGGCTTCTCTTTCGCCGCCGCAGGGGAGAGGATACATATTATAATGTATGCCACTGCCGATGCGAGCGCACCGGATCTCAAAATCACGGACTCGCGCAGGGCGAAAAAAACAAAGCATATCGACAAAAGTATTTCTATCGTCGACAGTATCATGCATCTGCCCTCGGTCGAGGCGTGAAACCCGCCGCCGTATTTCTTGACGAACAGGAATACGGCGTAGAAAATCATGCTCTCGAGCGGAACCGAAAAAATCAGTCCCAGTATCAGGCAGATGACCGCATACATCAGCTTCGATAACAGCGAAAAGAGACCGTAAGCTACGATCTCTTCCTCGCTGTCCGGCAGATACCCGCGCTTCCCGAGACGAGAAGTCAGGCGAACTGACAGATCATAAATCATTTGTTCTTATAGATCTCCGCGCTCTTGGGCATACGGGGCTGATAAGACCAGGGCGAACCGGTCGAATTGATGTCGTCCTTGACGTTCGTCTTGGCGAGAGTGATAACAGACTCTGCCGCTTTCTTTGCTATGTTTTTCATTTTGTCCACCTGCTGCCGGTTCCATTTAAGTCCGGCATTTCCTTTCTTTGGTATTTTTGGGACAACTACATGATAACATGTCAACAATAAAATTCAATATAACAAACAATACTGCATATTTTTGCGTCAAAACTGCACAAATCCTTAATATTATTTAACAACGGCATAAAATAACAGCGTATTACAAATATAATTGTGTTTGTAAATGGCAGTTTGTTCAAATTAAAAGCGGCAAATGGTAACATTTTCCATGGGTGATGAAAGTGAATGATGAAAAGAAGAATGCCGTTATCGGGGCGCGGATAATGCAGCGCAGAAAACTGCTCGGAATGAAACAGTCTGAGCTGGCGGAGATTATAGGAGTCTCTGATAATCAGATATCCAATATAGAGAATGGCAGGAGCTATCCGAAGCTCAACAGCTTCATGCTCATCTGCCAGGCTCTCGATTGCAACGCGGACTATTTCTTCTCCGGCGTGATAAGCGATTCTCTTCCCGAGCAGATAGGGGAGATGCTCTCGTCGCTTTCCGTCGAGGAGCAGAGGATGGTCTGGCGCCTTGTTGATTGCTACATACATCAGAAAGATAATTCGGCGATTTAACGATTTAAACAATTTGACTTGAGTTTTCTCATATGGTATAATTGTCAACGAGGAGTGGCAATTCGTGAAGATCGCAATTTGTGATGACGACAGTGCTTATATAAAAAAGATCGAGTCGGTGGTTCGCACGACCCTTGCTGAGAATAATGTCGACGCGCGGTTCGATCTCATATCTGACAGTGCGCAGCTGCATGACAGCGCGGAAATATATGATATGGCTTTTCTCGATATCGGCATGACCCCGTATAACGGGCTTGAGATTGCCGCAAGGCTGAAGAAGAGAAACCGCAATATCATTATATTTTTTATCACATCGTATGATGACTATATCGACGACGCCATGGATCTGCGTGTTTTCAGATATATATCCAAACCGCTCGACGCAAAGCGGCTCAGAGCGGGGGTTGAAAAGGCGCTGAAACTCATCGACAGGGCGCGCATAAGCTTTCTTGTGAAAGAGAGCGGAAAAGCCGTGTGTGTCTTCTCAAAAGATATTGTTTTTGTTGAGATAGCCGGACGCTCTACGCGGGTCGTGACGGCTCACGGGGAGTACAATTCGGAAAACGGCATTGACTTCTGGGATTCAAAGCTCGCCGCGCCGTCATTCTTTCGCGTGCATAAGAGCTATATAGTCAATGTCCATTACGCGACGGATTACAGCCGCGCGACCATTGTGCTCTGCGGCGAGTACGAAATACCTGTAGCCTATAGAAGGCAGGCGGAGTTCCGCCACTTTTTTCTCAACTATTTCGGGGGACGATGATCTAAATGAATCTGGTTTCTGCACTTTCACACGCTATGGAACTGTTTATTGTTTTTCAGTTCTTTAACGATCTGTTTTCGACCAAGGGCAAGAAAATTGTCGCAGCGGCGGTCGGCTTTGGCTTCTATGCCGTGGCGTATGCGATGTTCCTGTTTGTCAATTCGACGGTCGTCAATATTCTGCTCTGCTTTGTTATCGATTCCGTCTTTGCAAAGCTCTTCTTTGAATGCAATATCAAAGGCGCAACGCTCGGCGCGCTGTTCATAGCGGTGTCGAACACTGCGTCGGAGTTTATAGTCATAAGCCTGCTCGCGATAATCGGCGGTGGTGATATAAAGGCGTATCAGTCGAGCGTCTATATCTATCTGCTTATGGTGCTCCTGAGCAAGTCCGTCCTCTTCGTTTTAACGAAAGCGGCTGTTTATGCGGGACTGTATCTGCGCGGTCAGAAGGGCGTGCGCATCCCCGCGTTCCTGCTGATTTATCCTATAGCGTCGATAGTTATCCTCTATACTTTCTGGATGATTTCCGTGCGCTACGATTTGTCGAAGAATATAAGTGTTATAATTTCCGTCGCGTCAATCGCGATAATCGCGTCGGCGTTTCTGACTTTCGTCTTTTACGGGCGCACTTCGTGCAAGATGGACGAGCTCTATAAGACCCAGCGCGAGGCGGAGAGACTGCGCACCGACCAGACTTATTACGCCCTGCTCGATCAGCAGAACGAGATGCTCAAGACTATAACGCATGACGAGAAAAATCATCTTATCGCCATAAAAGCACTCGCGAACGATCCCGCAGTCAGCGAATATATCGAGAATATCTACAGCGATATAAAATACCATTCGATGTTTGGCAACACGAAGAACAAGTTCCTCGATCTGCTGCTCAACAAATATAAATCGATCTGCGATTCGAGCGGGATAAGCTTCGAATACAATATAAGAACGGCGAACCTCTCGTTTATGGATGCGCCGGATCTGATAACGCTTCTGAGCAATATCCTCGACAATGCGGTCGAGGCGGCGAGCGTTTCTGAAAAGAAAACGATAGAGCTTTCGATAAACAGGGTCAATGAATTCGATATGCTTTCCTGCGTCAATTCCAGCGACCGCAAGCCGCAGTCCGTCGGCAAATCGCTCAGGACTTCAAAGAATTCCGGCGGCTTCCACGGTCTCGGAACAAAGAGCATCAAGGCGATAGCGGGGAAATATAACGGCGAGTTCGATTGGTCATACAGCGAGGCTGACAGGGAGTTCACGGTCAATATCGCGTTCTTCCATACAGATAAGGAGAAAGAGTTGGTAAAAAACTGAAAGGGAGAACACTATGAAAAAGACAGTTGTCCGACCGTTTGAAGCGGGAAGTCTGATGCTTGCCCTTGTGGGCTTTGCGTTTCCCGCGATGCTGATTTACGAAGCCGTGTCCATCATTCTCAAAGGACTGGCGCCGGAGCGCATCGTCGTCATTGCGGTGGCGGCTGCGCTTACATATTTTATAAGCGTCAGCGCGCTCAAAATTATCTTCATGTCGAAGTTCACTTTCTATGAAGACCATTTTGAGGCAGTGTACTTTGATGCGTTTATGGATCATGCAAAGACATTCTATAAGCCGATTCCGTCGCACAAAGTGTCGGTTTACTATGATGATATTGAAAAGTTCGGCTCGTTTGAGAGTAAGCAACTGCGCCGCAACGGACGCGATGATAATAACCGTTTGTTGGCGTTGGCAAAGGTCAAAGGAAAACTTGTGCCGTTCACTCTGCCCGTGTGGTTTCAGGATTCCAGAAATTACTTTATCATAAACGATAAGCTCGGCAACGGCTACCTCATCGACGGCAAGCTTTACAGCGTCGGTCAGGTGGGCTCGGTTTTGAGAAATCTTGAGGATGCTTCCGGAAAGTCGGCAGTCGGCGGATATCCGAGCATGAGCAACCTTATCGGACTTAAAATTCTGTTTGGCTTCGGTCTGACGATGGCTATTCCGCTGGGACTTATCAGACTTGAAAGTCTCTTGAATCCGCAGCATGTTATGTCTTATCAGTCGGGTCTTAGAACAGCGTATGTTGTGACTGGAATGATTTTCGGTCTCTCGATTCTGTTCAAATTTATGATGGTCGGTATCAGCAAAGAAAGCGGTAATGAAGATACAGCAAGAAAGAGCAGATTTATGACAACTGCCCTTTCCGCAGTGCTGTTTACTGTGTCGGCTGTATGCTTCATCCTTTCCGTCATGCAGTAAATTTTTGAATATTTTTCGCGGAGCACAGTTTTTTTACTGCGCTCCGTTTGCTGTAATATGCATATATTGTCATATCTCTTCGCTGTGCTCAAATATCACATCTGAAATTTATATAGCAAAATCAATCTCAGGCTAACGCGGCAAAGCTGTAATTCGGTGCTCTGATACATTGTTGAAGCAAAGCGAATAAATTTTGCAAAACGGCTTGACAGCGCGCTTTCGGGAATCTTTGCGCCGCGTTTGCGCAAAAAACGAATATCGCGGACACCGAGATATAAAGCCGCCGAAAATTTTGACGGCATTCCGGGGTATTTGACAATAAATTCAATCTGTATAAGCTTGCATTTTCGGCTGTATTATGTTAATATGTCCTATATTAAGCAGTCATAAATAGTTGTAATTCAACACTTTTAGTTGTTTGTGGTGCTTTTTCTACGGGGCGGCGCACAATTTTTGCCCCGATACTTTGACGACAGGGAGTTGGCATACTTGGCGAAGTATATCATCAAGCGTGTTGCAATGGGTCTGCTGTGCATATTCATTGTTGCAACACTGACTTTTCTTCTGATGAATCTGGTACCGGGCGGTCCGTTCACGGCTGAGAAGTCTATGAGCAAGGCGGCTCAGGAAGCACTTGCCGCAAAATACGGATTGGACAAGCCGCTCTGGGAGCGCTATATCACTTATATGTCCGATTTCCTCAAGGGAGACATGGGACCGAGCCTCAGACAGCGAGGACGAAATGTCAGCGACATAATTTTCTCGAAATTCCCAATTTCGGCGCGCCTTGCGGGCGTTGCAGTTCTCGTGTCGTTGCTCGTGGGAGTTCCGCTCGGATGTCTCTCGGCTTATAACAGGGGCAAGTTCGCCGATAATCTTATTATCGTGCTCGCCACCTGCGGCATCGCCATACCGAGCTTCATAAGCAGTGTTATTCTATTGTATACATTCGGAAGCAAGCTGAACATATTACCGACAATAGGACTAAACTCATTGGCATCTTATATAATGCCCGTCACGGCTCTTTCGATTTATCCGACGGCTTATATAACCCGCCTTATGCGTTCGAGCCTGCTCGATGTCATGGGTCAGGATTATATACGCACCGCGAGGGCAAAGGGTCTGTCGAACTTCAAGGTTCTTTTCAAGCACGCCCTGCGTAACGCCATACTGCCGGTCGTCACCTATGTCGGTCCCATGCTCGCGAGCCTTATGACCGGTTCGTTCGTCGTGGAGAAGATATTCACTATTCCCGGCCTCGGCCGCGACTTCGTCTCGGCGATAAATACTCAGGACTATACTTTGATAATGGGAACAACAATCGTTCTTGCCACTCTTATAATTGCGGCGAATGTTATAGTTGATATCCTCTATAAGATAATAGATCCCCGTATCAAACTCAAGTAAGGGAGCGGCAGGAGAGAAACGATGAAGAAAAAATTTCCGAGTCTGCACCTGAATGCAGATGATTTTATCCCGGCAACAAACGATGAAAAAGAGAGCCTCGTCGTCATGCGCGACAGCGTCAACTTCTGGGCGGACGGTATGCGCCGCCTGCGCAAGAACAAGATAGCGATGGTCAGCCTCATTTTCATCCTTATAATAATGTTTTTCGCTTATGTTATGCCTGCTTTTTGGCCGTATAGCTACGAGCAGCAGATTAAGTATAGCGAGAATCTCAAACCTTTTGAATACAGCCAGACAGAGCAGGCGCGCATAGACGCGGGCGAAAAGGTTTTCCCGCATATCTGCGGCACCGATAAGCTCGGCAGAGACTTCGCAGTCCGCCTTATGATGGGCACGCGCATAAGCCTTACCGTCGGTCTTATCTGCGCGGCGCTCGTTTTGATAGTCGGCTCGATTTTCGGCGCCGTCGCCGGATTTGCCGGCGGCTGGGTCGATATAATAATGATGAGAATCACCGATATTCTCTATACAATACCCGATGTTCTTTTGATAATAGTGCTCTCGATAGCCTTGAAACCGAGGCTTGCGGCGCTCGCCGAACAGCCCGGCTTCGGCTGGATGAACACGGTCGGACCGAACCTTATCGCGATATTCCTCGTGTTCGTTCTGCTCTATTGGGTCGGCATGGCACGTATCACGCGCTCGCAGATTCTTGTGCTCAAGGAGTCCGAATATGTCACGGCGGCGCGCGCTCTCGGCGCAAGCAGCTCGCGCATAATCAGAAAGCACCTGCTCACAAACTGCATCGGCACCCTTATCGTTACCACAACGCTTCAGATCCCCTCGGCTATATTCACCGAGAGCTATCTGAGCTTCCTCGGACTCGGCGTTGCGGCTCCCATGCCGTCGCTCGGCTCCCTCGCAACCGATGCGGTCAAGGGCATGAACACTTATCCGCATCTGCTGTTTTTGCCGGCAATACTTATCAGCGTCATCATTCTCGCATTCAACCTCTTCGGCGACGGACTGCGCGATGCGTTTGATCCGAAGCTGAAAAACTGACAAGGAGGGCGAGAATTTTGAGCGAAAAACTTCTGGAAATAAAAGACGAAAAACTCTCGTTCTTCACCCCCGCGGGCGAGGTCAAGGCGCTTAACGGCGTGTCCTTCTCCATGAACGAGGGCGAGGTGCTCGGCATAGTCGGCGAGTCCGGCTCGGGCAAATCCGTCACGGCTTATTCAATAATGGGTCTTACCGCCTATCCCGGCAAGCTCATCGGCGGTACGATATATTTCAACGGTCATCAGATCGAAAAGATGAGCGAAAAAGAAATGCGCAAAATCAGGGGCAACGAGGTCTCGATAATCTTCCAGGATCCCATGACGAGCCTCAACCCTGTCTATACTATCGGCAATCAGATAACCGAGGTTATCCGCCTGCATACGGGCAAGAGCAAAAAAGAGGCATATGACCGCGCGAAGGAGCTGCTCGAGCTTGTCGGCATCAACGAGCCGGCAAAGCGCCTCAAGCAGTATCCCCATGAGCTCTCCGGCGGTATGCGTCAGCGAGTCATGATAGCAATAGCCCTCGCGTGCGAGCCCAAACTGCTCATAGCCGACGAGCCCACAACGGCTCTCGACGTTACCATTCAGGCTCAGATACTCGAGCTTATGCAGGAACTCAGACAGAAGCTCGGCATGAGCATCATAATGATAACCCATGACCTCGGCGTCGTCGCCAGCATGTGCGAGAGAATCGCCGTCATGTATGCCGGTCACATTGTTGAGTACGGCACGGCGGATGAGATATTCTATGAGCCCAAGCATGAATACACCAAAGGACTCATCAATTCTATTCCCAAGCTCAGCGCTCAGGAGATAGAGCGCCTTGTGCCTATCGAGGGTCAGCCGGTCGACCTGCTGAATCCTCCCGCAGGCTGCCCGTTCGCGCCGCGCTGCGCAAACTGCATGAAGATATGCCTGCGCGAGATGCCGCCCAAGACGGAGCTTAGCGATACGCACTACAGCCACTGCTGGCTGCTTCAGAAAGAAGAATTTGAAAAGGGGGAGATAAGCTGTGAGTGAGAATGAAAAGCTCGTTGAAGTGCAGCACCTGCAGCAGTATTTCCCGGCAGGCGGCAGAGGAAAGCACAAAAAATTTGTCCAGGCAGTCGATGATGTCTCGTTCTTTATCAATAAGGGAGAGACGCTCGGTCTCGTCGGCGAGTCCGGCTGCGGCAAAACTACCGTCGGCCGTACTCTGCTCAGACTCTATGAGCCCACGGACGGCAAAATAATCTATGACGGAAAAGTGATTTTCGACAAGGAGAACAAGGTCGCTGTCAATATGCTGCCCTTCAGACGCAAGATGCAGATGGTTTTCCAGGACCCCTATGCGAGCCTTGACCCGCGCATGACGATAGGCGATATCGTAGGTGAGCCCATCGATATCCACCATCTCGCCGCCAACAAGGCGGAGAGAAGAGAGAAGATAATCTCCCTTCTTGAGCGCGTCGGACTCAACAGCGAGCACGCAAACCGCTATCCGCATGAGTTCTCCGGCGGTCAGCGCCAGCGAGTCGGTATCGCGAGAGCGCTTGCGGTCGATCCCGAGTTCATCGTCTGCGATGAGCCGGTCTCCGCGCTCGATGTCTCCATTCAGGCGCAGGTCGTCAATATGTTCGAGGATCTTCAGAAAGAGCTTGGACTGACCTATCTGTTTATCGCCCATGACCTGAGCGTCGTTCGCCATATCTCGAACCGCATCGGCGTCATGTATCTCGGCAAACTCGTGGAGCTTGCGGACAGCTTTGAGCTGATTGCGCACAGCGTCCATCCCTATACCAGAAGCCTTATTTCGGCTATCCCCGAGGCGGATCCCAAGACGGCGCGCGCCGCAAAGCGCATTCCGCTCGAGGGCGATGTCCCGAGCCCGCTGAATCCTCCGAGCGGCTGCCGCTTCCGCACCCGCTGCCCCTATGCGGACGAGCAGTGCGCCAACGAGTGCCCGCAGCTCAAAGAGGTCAGCCCCGGTCATTTCGCCGCGTGCCACCACCTCGACAAGGTCGCGGACTGAAAATAACGGTGTTTGTTGCGCCGAAGAGCGCAATGGATATAAAGCGGCAAAGCCGCAAAAATTTGTAGAGGAGATGTATCAATGAAGATCAAGAGAATCGTATCTCTGTTCCTTGCTCTGGTGCTCGCACTTTCTGCTGTCGCAGTTCTGGGCTCCTGCAAGAAGTCAGAGAAGGGAATCACTGTTCAGATCGGTCCCAACCCTGAAACTCTCGATCCGGCACTCAACAGTGCAGTCGATGGCGGCAACATGCTCATCACTCTGTTTGAGACACTGCTTATCATCGACCAGGACAACAAGGTTCAGCCCGGACAGGCTGAGTCCTACACCGTCAGCCCTGACGGTCTTACTTGGACCTTCACTATGCGTGACGGCCTGAAGTGGTCCGACGGCACCGAGCTCAACGCCAAGGACTTTGAGTACACCATGAAGAGAATTGCCAATCCCGATGTCGCCGCACCCTATGGCGAGACTGTTGTCGGCATGATCGAAGGCTATCAGGATGCTATCGGCAATCCCGATAAGGACGGCAAGCAGACCACAAAGCCCGACCTCGACAAGCTCAATGTCAAGGCGAGCGAGGATGGCAAGACCCTTACCATCAAGCTTGCTTATCCCTGCTCTTATTTCGATAAGATCGTTGCTTTCGGTACCATGAGCCCCGTTCAGAAGGCTACCGTTGAGAAGAACGGCGACGCTTGGGCAACCAAGCCCGAGACCTATGTCTGCAACGGTCCCTACATGATCACCGAGTGGACTCCCAGCGAGAAGATCATATGCAAGAAGAACCCCAACTATAAGGGCGGCTGGGACAACAGCAAGATCGTTACCGAGCAGCTTACTTTCCTCCTTCTCGAGGATTCTGCCGCTTCTTATGCCGCTTATACCAGCGGCGAGGCTCTTATGATAAAGAATGTTCCTACTGAGGAGATCCCGAGCCTCAAGAAGTCAACCGACGGCGGCGACTTCTATGTCGATCCGACCCTCGGCACTTATTACCTCAGCATGAATCTTAATAAGGCTCCCTTCAACAATGTCAATGTCCGTAAGGCTCTCAGCCTTGCTATTGACCGTGAGTATATTGCCAACACCATCATGCAGGGTACCTACAGCCCGGCTTACAACTATGTCGGACCCAGCATCGTTGACAGCGGCGACGGCATGTTCCTTGACAACGCTATCGCAGCAAACGGCGGCAGCACCTATGTCAGCAAGGACTATCAGGCTAACCTCGCCGAGGCTAAGAAGGCTCTCGCAGAGGCAGGCTATCCCGACGGTAAGGGCTTCCCGACCATCACTTATTCGACCAACGATTCCGGCTACCACAAGGCTCTTGCAGAGTATCTTCAGCAGGTCTACAAGAAGGAGCTTGGCATCACCATGAAGATCGATGTTGTTGACTGGTCGTCCTTCACTCCTCAGCGCCGCGCCGGTAACTATGAGATGGCTCGTAACGGTTGGGTCATGGACTACAACGACGCTTCCAATATGATCGAGCTGTTCTATTCGACCAACGGTAACAACGATGGCAAATACAACAGCAAGGCATTCGACGCCGCTATTGATAAGTCCAAGGTTGCCGATTCCAAGGCTCACTTTGAGGCTCTCCACGAGGCTGAGAAGATCATGTCCGAGGATTATGCTTGCATCCCCGTTGCATACTACAACGACTTCTGGCTGCAGAGCCCGACCCTCAAGGGTACATGGCACAGCCCCTATGGCTACTGGTACTTCCAGTATGCTTATGTTGAGGGTTAAGTCATAATCCAAAGCTCAAAGCATAATTGAACGCTGCCCGTGTCACGCAAGTGGCGCGGGCAGTTTTCGCTTTGCCTGTTTTTAGGTACCAGTTTTTCTGTATTTGGAGTGACTATGTGAATGCGATGCAGTAGGGCGGATATCGTTTGACGGCAAAATACATGCAGCTTGTAGGGTGCGGCGACCTCGACGCACCGATGCCGCATAGGTGGCACATAATCTTCACGAATATTTAATTTTAATACCGTAGGGACAACCCTTGCGGCTGTCCGCTGTCGGCGCAGCCGATACAAAATCACATCGGCTTTGCAATTTGATTTTTGCGCCACAAAACATACCAACATTCCTCCAATTTTCACCGCTCTGTTGCCAAATTTCGCCGATTGTGCTATCATTGAACCGACAAAAAAACGGAGATGATAAAAATGACCGTTACCGAAAGATTTCTGAAATATGTGACATTCGAAACCACTTCCGACGAGTCGAGCGATACCGTGCCCTCGACCGCGACCCAGCTCGTCCTTGCCGATTATCTCGTCGAGGAGCTTCGCGGCGCGGGAGTCACCGACGCCATGCGCGACGAAATGGGCTATGTCTATGGGCATATCCCTGCGTCCGATGGCTGCGAAAATTGCCCGAAGATAGGGCTTGTTTCGCATATGGATACTTCCCCCGATGTCAGCGGCGCGAATGTCAAGCCGCAGATAATCAAATTTGACGGCACGAACGCCCCGATGGTCGGCGATGAATATATCGGGCGCGAGCTTATAGTTACCGACCACACGACTCTGCTCGGCGCGGACGACAAAGCCGGCGTTGCCGAGATAGTCGCCCTGTGCGCCGAAATCAACGCGAACAAAAACATCCGCCACGGTGCGCTGAGCATCTGTTTCACTCCCGACGAGGAGATAGGCTGCGGCGCGGATCACTTTGATTTTGAGCGCTTTAACGCCGATTTTGCCTATACTGTCGACGGCGGCGAGGTCGGCGGTATCGAGTGCGAAAACTTCAACGCCGCGGCGGCAGATATTACGGTTCATGGAGTGAATACCCATCCCGGAACCGCCAAGAACAAGATGAAAAATGCCGCGCTGTATCTCGCGGAGTTCGTTAATATGCTCCCTGCGTGGGAGACCCCGGCGCATACCGAGGGACGCGAGGGTTTCTATCATTTGGCGCGTATCGCCGGCAACGAGACCGAGGCGAGCGCGCATATGATAATCCGCGACCACGACAAGAATAACTTCGAGCGCCGCAAGAAGTTCGTCGCCGATACCGTCGGTTTCCTGAACGAAAAGTACGGCGAGGGCACTTTCGAGCTGAATATAAAAGACAGCTATTATAATATGTTCGAGATAATCGAGAAGCATATGGACATCGTCGAGCGCGCCGAAAAAGCCATGCGCGATGCGGGCGTTGAGCCGGAGATAGTGCCGATACGCGGCGGAACGGACGGCGCACGTCTCTCGTTTGAGGGTCTGCCGTGCCCGAACCTCTCGACCGGCGGCATGAATTTCCACAGCATCTATGAGGCGATACCCGTCGACGCATTGCCCAAAATGGTCGAGGTGCTGATAAATATCGTGTCCGTGACCGACTGAATAAAATAAATAAAAACGCCGGAGACAGGGAATTTCCCGCCTCCGGCGCTTTTATCAATATGGCTCAATGTTGAATTTGAGATTCTTTGTAGGGGTCGGCGACTCGACGACCCTATGCCGCCGTCGGCGTCACTGTTTGGAAATCAGAAAAAAGCAAGGTCAAAACTACGCTTGACCTTGCTTTTTGTTTTATCAGTATTGTTTGCCCTCGCCGATGCGGCTGAACGCAAGTATGATGCAGTCAATGCCGAACAGCACGAGGTATGCGCCGACGATGTAAGCAACCGCCGCAACCGAGATGTTCGGGCTGAATATCATCACAATGCCGAGCACAAGTCCGATGATGTTGACAATCATCGTGAACCAGTAGACGAAATTGCCCGCGATGAACCGAATCGTGTTCAGGTGCGAGAGCCTCGAGAGGCAGTGCGCAATGAACCATATCGGGAACAGGAGCGAAAGCACCCATTTGCCCGCGTTGGGATAGACGAGCAGCATGACGCCCGCCATGACGCTGAGTATGCCCGAAATGAGCGATACAGTCGGGCCGAAGCCGAGATGCTTGTCAACGCGAACATAGAGCACAACATCCGCAATGCCGGTTATTATGGCGATTATGCCGTAGATAATAACGAGGGTTGTCACTGCATTGTCGGGATAGACAAAAGTGAATATTCCGAGCGCCGCGAGCGCAATGCCGATTATGAGCTCCATCCATCCGAAGCCGGAACGCCTTTTCATTCCTTTTCGCCTCCTTTATCGAGAATGGACATGAATTCTTCGCCGGTTATGGTCTCTTTTTCATAGAGATATTTTGCCAGCTCGTCGAGCTTTCCGCGGTTGTCCGCGAGAATCTTGGAAGCCTTCTCGTGCTGGCGCTTTACGAGTTCAACGACCTTGCGGTCTATTTCGTTCTGCGTGTCCGCAGAGCAGGCGAGCGAAGCGTCGCCGCCGAGATACTGGTTCGATACAGTTTCAAGAGCCACCATGTCAAAATCTTCGCTCATGCCGTAGCGGGTTATCATCGCGCGGGCGAGCTTGGTTGCCTGCTCGATGTCATTCGATGCGCCCGTCGTTACCTCGCCGAAAACGAGCTCTTCAGCGGCGCGTCCACCCGTAAATGTCGCAATCTTGTTTTCAAGCTCTTGCTTTGTCAGCAGGTATTTGTCGCCCTGGTCGACCTGCATCGTGTAGCCGAGCGCGCCGGAGGTGCGGGGGATTATCGTTATCTTCTGCACGGGCGCCGAGTGCGACTGCATAGCCGCAACGAGCGCGTGACCTATCTCGTGATAGGCGACAACTTTCTTTTCGCTGTCCGAGAGCACCGCGTTCTTTTTCTGATATCCTGCGATGACCGTCTCGATGCTCTCCTCGAGGTCGGATTCGTTGACGACGGTTCGGTTGTTCCTGACCGCGCGCAGCGCCGCCTCATTTATAATATTCGCAAGCTCCGCGCCCGATGCGCCGGATGCCATTCTCGCTATCGTGTGGAAGTTGACGTCGTCTGCCGTCTTTATCTTCTTTGCATGGACTTTCAGTATCGCTTCGCGTCCCGCAAGGTCGGGCAGCTCAACGGGTACGCGCCTGTCGAAACGGCCGGGACGGGTGAGCGCGGGATCAAGCGTCTCCGGGCGGTTTGTCGCCGCTAATATGATAACGCCGATATTTTCCTGGAAACCGTCCATTTCTGTGAGCAGCTGGTTGAGCGTCTGCTCGCGCTCGTCGTTGGAGCTGAACTGACCGTCGCGCTTCTTGCCGATGGCGTCGATCTCATCGATGAACACTATGCAGGGGGCTTTCTCTTTTGCCTGGCTGAAAAGATCCCTGACCTTTGAAGCGCCCATGCCGACGAACATCTCAACAAACTCCGAGCCGGACATCGAGAAAAACGGCACATTCGCTTCGCCCGCAACAGCCTTCGCGAGCATTGTTTTACCTGTTCCAGGAGGGCCGACGAGCAGAACGCCCTTGGGCATCGACGCGCCGACGTCGGAATATTTCTTCGGATTGTGGAGATAGTCAACTATCTCCGAAAGGCTCTCTTTCGCCTCGTCTTCACCCGCAACGTCGCTGAAATGTATGCCCTGGGTCGACGGGACATAGACCTTCGCGTTGCTCTTGCCGAAGCCGAACGCCATGGAGTTTTTGCCGCCCGCCTGTTCCATCAGCTTCTTGCCCATATACTGGCCGAGTCCGATGAAGATTATCAGCGGGAGCACAAAAGTCAGTAGGAAGCTCACCAACGGCGAGGTCGTCGTCTCGATATCTTTTGAGAACTTCGCGCCGGAGTCGTAGAGCCGCTGAGTCAGCGTCGGGTCGTTCATCGCGCCGGTCTTATAGATTTTCTTCGCGTCGTCCTTGTCGGTGAAGATTATCTGATCGTCCTCGACCTCGACATTGCCGATTTTTTTCTGCTCAATCATGCTCATGAATGTGCCGTAGTCGACTTCCGTCACCCGCGCCTTGACAAGCAGGGGAGACACAATCACATTGAACAGCACAATGACGAGCAGCGCAATGCCGTAGTAGAATATCAGAGGCTTCTTTGGGGATTTCACTTCTTTCATTTTCCGCACCTTCCTTTTTTAGGATTGATGTTAATTGAAAATACATATTAATTATACTCTTGCGTCAATATAAGTTCAATACAATTAAAGAATAACAGCGAAAAAGGACTGCCCGGAAAGCAGCCCTTTTAATTTTATTTCATATTGGCGATCGACGACTTGAACATTATCTTCGCCGCGAATATTCTCTCGTCCGCGCAGTCGAACGATGCCTGTCCGCCGTATTTTTGAATTATCTTGCTTATGCGCGCCGCCCTCTCGCTGTTCTTTATGTCCGGCGAGCCGTCCACGCTGTGGCGGACGTTGAGCACGACATATGCCTCGTTGAAGCTGCCGATGCTCATGTCGATAAAGCGCTCTTCTGATTTTTCGGCGGATTTGTATGCCCCGTTGAGGATGTTGTCGAGTAATATTGTGAGGTCGCTGTCCGAAAGAAAAGAAAAATCAATGCTGCGCACATCGCAGTTGAATTTTATCTCCGAATTTGCGCACAGATGCGCGTATCTGCTGATTATAACATTCGCGAGCTTGTTGCTGCTGAACTGCTTCACCGCGCCCATCGCGCCGCTGTTGTATATCGAGTCGATGTAGCTGTTTATGCGGTCGTTTTCTCCGTTTTGCGAGAGCTGCTTTATCGTGCGCAGCTGCCCCTTTATGTCGTGGATAATAATGTCGCGCAGGTCGTATTGATGCTCAAGCTCTGCATAGTATTCCGTGTTCAGTTCCTGACGCTGTTCTTCGAGAAGCGATTCGGTTGAGTTTGTGATTTTGCAGACTAACTTTCTGTGCGCAAGGCAGACGGCGGATATCGCCAACGGCAGAACGACCGATATCAGCGTCAAAATCAGATTGCTCCCCGGGAAAAATGCGAAGCCTGCAATCATTGCGGCGCAGACCAGCGAGAGCAGGGACACCAGTACGTAATAGGCAATCATATTGTCGTTATGCCTTGATACGGCATAAGCGAATGTAAAATACAGCGCGCTCGCCGATATGCCAAGCAATATCATTCCGTTCCCGGACGGCTCATGGCCGATAATTTTCGGCAGACCGAACATTATGATAAACGCTGACATCGCGGCGAGCACTTCGAGCAGTAAGCAATGGATCAGCGACTGCTTTATGCCCGCTCGGTATATTATGAACGCAGCGCAGAGATTGCTTATAAAAAGCAAGGCTATATTGAGCGCGGCAAGCCCCGCGAAGCTTACGGCGAATTGTACGGCAGCAGCCGCCGCAAAGAATCCACAGACTGCGGCAATTGGACATTTTGTTTCAAACCGCCTTGAAAAATAGCAGTACGCGGCAAATTGTCCGAAAGCGCAGGCAATCAATTTACACACAGTGTCCATCATATACCTCCCGCAAAGTTAAAAAATGCCTTTCTGAAGGCGGGGTATTTGCGCTGGGACATATATACGCTTACCGTTTCGCCGTCGCCTTTTCTGAGCGTGACGCTGTCTTTTGAAAAGTCGATGACGTTTTGCAGATTGACTATGTAGCTCGCGTGGGAATAGACAAAGCAGTCCGGCTGACCGGTTTTGGCTATCCAGTCTTTTAGTCTGACTCCCGTCGCATATTCGGCGTCTTTTGTCACGAGAAGTGCGCCGTAGCGCCTGTTTTCAATATAGAGAATGTCTTTTGTCTTTATCTTCTTGACTATGTCGTGAGTCTCGAGAATTATCGTCTTGCTCAGCGTGCGGTATTCCTGAACGGCGTCAAAGAGGTTCTTGTTGAAGCGGTTGACATCGACGGGCTTCGAGAGATATCTGAAAACATGGATGCGCATCGCGTCGTCGAGATATCGCTGGAACGAGGTCAGAACGATGATGAGTACATCCGGGTTCTGCTTCTTGAGCTCGACCGCGAGTTCGAGTCCGCTCATTTCGGGCATCTCGATATCAATGAAAGCAATGTCATATTTGTGCTTGTTTTCGAGAATAAATTTTCCCGATTGGCGGCAGTCTATATTGAAGCTGACAGTGTTCACTTTTTCCCATGCGCACAGCAGCTTTTTTACTTGTTCAACTATTTCCGCGCTGTCATCGCAGACAAGTATATCTATCAAAAGAATCACGCTCCCGCAAATATTATACCACATTTTGTCAAAAAAGCAAACAGAAAAATAAAAAATGTCATCAGCGACTATTTTCTACTGCTTGACAGTCACCGCCTGAATTGAGTTTTGCGACCTCGGCAAATTAAACTCACGAAAAACATCGTTTTCGCCCAAAATCGCATCACTTTTGCAAAAATTCACACTTCCGGCGGCAAATGCGCTAAAATAATGTTGACCTTTGAAAAGAGCGTGAATGTGAAATCTATCTCCTACATAACTCCTATATAAAAGAAAGCAGGCAGGGCACACGCCTTGTCTGCTTTCTTTATTTATAATAACAGTATATGGGCATAAAAAATATTTCAACCGACTGCGCAGGTATTTTCTTACAACTCTGCACCGCGGCGGACTTATAAGGTATGTTCTTACACTTTTTTAACTGTGTTATTATGCCGTACAAAAAAATATTCTTTTGGCACTGATAATTATACGCAACAATCTGTCAAAATATGTCGCATGTTTGCTGTATAGAAAAATAACTGTTCGAAATATATCGTTTTTGCCCATTTTTACATCACTTTTTGAAAAATCAACACTTTTTGCTTGCATTGCGTTAAAATTATGGCGTACTCAAGCGAAGTACATAAATGAAGCCAACTACCTCCTATACTCCTATACGGCGGGAAGCGGGCGGATCTTCCGTCTGCTGCCTGACCGCCGGCAGCGCGGAGGCATGCGGCAGGCTGCGGCAAACCGCACCTGCAGATAAATTTAAGGGACGGATAATAATGCTAAAAGAATATGACGGACTTCCGGATATCGGCTCGCGCTATGTGCTCGAATGCCGATGCAAGAAAATCGGAGATGACGGCAGGGAGATAGGCGCCTGCGAGGACACCGTCAACCCCGTCAGCGGATTTATTTATGCCGAGAATGAAGAACAGGCTGTCAACTATGGCATAGACTTCATCATGAAGTATGCGGGAGATAACCTCTTGCTCGAGGATAACAGCATACTCCTGCTCGACGATAATCGCCCGATGGATCTGTACTATGACTTTTCGGCTGTCGAGGTCGGATGATTTCGACTGCCGGGCGAGAATAAGCAGAAAGTAATGCTTCGCTGATTTCACCATCCACGCAAAACGCAGAACACCCAACCTGCGTTTTGGAATTTCCATATTATCTTTTTTATCTCCACTTCCTCAACGATACGGGCGCCGTGATCCACCAGAGTCACGGCGCCTGTATCTATTTTATTTTCAGCAGTCGCAGGTCTTGGTGCGCTGGACTGTTCCTGCCGCGTGGTGCGGCGGAGCGTATACGGAATATACCTTGAGCGGGATACTTCCGCTGTTTGTTATATTGTGCCAGGTTCCGGCGGGGATGAGGCAGGCGTCGCCGCCGTTTGCCCTCTGACCGTCGCACATGGAACATTTCGTCGCGCCGAAGCTTATTGTCGCGCAGCCCTGCACGATGCAGACGAGCTGATCTGTGTCCTCGTGGATCTCCGCGCCGATGTCGCAGTTTGTGGGTATGCACATCAGCGTTACCTGCAGATGCTCGCCCGTCCATGCCTCTTTTCGGAAATTTGTGTTCTCTTTCGTCTCGCGGTCAATGTCCATGACTGTCGGCTGTCCGCCGCAGCCGCAGCGGTTTTGATTGTTGTTCATTTGGCACCTCCAAAGTTTTTTCGGTATATTCTATGCGCCGAAGTTCATTTGCGATACTGTTTTTCTTGAAACGCGGTCGCAGATGCCGTATAATTATTTTATATACAGCCGAAGTTTTCGGTCGGCTTTGTCCGTTGATTTTTATGAAACAGTTTTCGGAGGTGCGGTATGTACAGGCTCTTTATCGTTGAGGACGATCCGGGGATAGCGAACGCCGTCGCGGCGCAGGCGCAGGCGTGGAATCTTCAGACGCATATCGTGCGGGATTTCAGCAATGTCATGCACGAGTTCGCCGAGTTTTCGCCGCATATAGTCCTGCTCGATATCATGCTGCCGTTCTTTGACGGCTATCACTGGTGCAGTGAGATTCGCCGCGTCTCAAAGGTGCCGATAATCTTCGTCTCATCGGCGTCGGATAATATGAACATCGTCATGGCGATGAATCTCGGCGCGGATGATTTTATCTCGAAGCCGTTCGACGGCAGCGTCCTCATGGCGAAAATTCAGGCTCTTCTGCGCCGTACTTACGATTTCGGCGCTAATGTCCCTGTGCTCGAGCATCGCGGCGCACTGCTCGATACGGGTGAAAATTCGCTCGTTTTCGGCGACGAAAAGATAACGCTGACAAAAAATGAATATCGCATTCTGCTCTGCCTGATGGAAAATAAAGGCAAGGTGGTCAGCCGCGAAAAGCTGATGGAACGCCTTTGGGAGACGGATTCGTTCGTCGATGAAAATACACTCACCGTCAATGTCAACCGCCTTAGAAAGAAGCTTGACGCGGCGGGACTCAAAGATTTTATCGCCACAAAGTTCGGCGTAGGGTATATAATAGCTTGATTTCGGAGGGGTTATGAGCTTTTTCAAGGGTTATCTCAAAGAGCGGTGGAAGCGGCTCTTGATGCTTCTGCTTTTCGTCTGCATATTCGCGGTTTCGTTTTGGTTCTACCGTCTGCCCGTGCGCGCCGTGATGTATCCGTGTGCACTGTGCCTGCTTTTCGGCGCGGTGTTCGCCGCCTATGATATTACGAAGGCCTATCGCCGCCACAAGTTTTTTGAAGAGCTGCACCGCAGGAACACCGAACTTATATCTGCTTTGCCCGAGCCGGAGGGGATAGTCGATTTCGACTATCAGCAACTGATATCCGTGCTCAAGGAAAAAATAGCGGAGATAACGGCGCAGACGGACAGCCGCATACGCGACACCGTCGATTACTACACCGTCTGGGCGCATCAGATAAAAACGCCGATAGCGGCGATGCGTCTGACTCTTCAGAAAGAGGATGTGCCCGAAGCGCGCAGACTCACATCCGAACTGTCGCGTATAGAGCAGTATGTCGAGATGGTGCTCGTCTTTGTGCGTCTCGGCTCGGATTACAGCGACTATGTTTTTACTCGGCAGGATATAGATGAAATAATCAGAAGCTCGGTGAAAAAATTCGCCTCGGAATTTATAGACCGCAGGATCCGCCTCGAATATGACAGCGTTGATATTCAAGCCGTTACGGACGAAAAATGGTTCGCGTTTGTCATCGAGCAGCTGCTCTCAAATGCGCTCAAATATACCCGCGAGGGGAGCATAAAGATTTATTCCGAGGGAAAAGTGCTTTGTATCAAAGACACCGGAATAGGCATCGCGCCGGAGGATCTGCCGCGCGTGTTTGACAAAGGCTATACCGGCTGCAACGGCAGAACCGACCGCCGTGCGAGCGGGCTCGGGCTTTATCTCTGCCGCCGCATATGTCAAAACCTCGGTATTGATATCTCGATTTCTTCAACAGTAGGCGAGGGGACAACGGTTCGCCTCGATCTCGGGCAGTATAAACTGGGAAAAGAATAACTTCTTACAAAACCGTAAGATTTGAAAGGGGAAATGTAAGCCTTTTCTATGGAGGCGCATTTCCCTTTTCGGCTATAATAGAGCCACAAAATGACAGGAGGTCAACTACAGTGAGTATTTTGGAAGTCAACGGACTCAAAAAAGTCTATTCAACCCGTCTCGGCGGCAACAAGGTCGAGGCTCTTAAAAATGTTAACTTCAGCGTGTCAGAGGGCGAGTATGTCGCCATAATGGGCGAATCCGGCTCCGGCAAGACCACTCTGCTCAATATTCTTGCGGCTCTTGACAGACCCACTTCCGGCAGCGTTATGATCGACGGCAGGGATCTTTCAAAGATAAAGGATTCGGCTGTCTGCGCTTTCCGCAGAGACAACCTCGGCTTCGTGTTCCAGGATTTCAATCTTCTCGATACTTTCACGGTCGAAGATAATATCTATCTTCCGCTCGTCCTCGCGGGCAAGAGCTACGATGAGATGCATTCCCGCCTCGAACCGATAGCAAAGCGTCTCGGCATAACGGAACTGCTCAAGAAATATCCCTATGAGATATCCGGCGGCCAGAAGCAGAGGGCGGCTGTCGCCCGCGCGCTGATAACCGAGCCGCGCATGATTCTCGCCGATGAGCCGACAGGCGCGCTCGATTCAAAGTCCACCGATGAACTGCTGCGCCTGTTCACCGAGGTCAATGCCCTCGGACAGACCATTCTCATGGTCACGCACTCCGTCAAGGCGGCTTCCTCCGCAAAGCGCGTGCTTTTCATAAAGGACGGCGAGGTGTTCCATCAGATTTATCGCGGCGCCGATACCGACAGCCAGCTCTATCAGAAGATATCCGAGACCCTGACTCTGCTTGCGACAGGCGGTGAGCGCAAATGAAAAAGTTTTTCTATCCGCGCCTCGCGTTTGATGGGATAAGAAAGAACAAGCGCCTCTATCTGCCGTATATTTTAACGCAGATAGGCATGATAATGATGTATTATATCGTTATTTTCCTGCGCTACGGCGAGTCGCTAAAGGGCACGTTCGGCGAGGGTACGGTCAACATTGTGCTCATGCTTGGCGGCTGGGTTATCGCTATATTTGCCTGCATCTTTCTTTTCTATACAAATTCATTTCTCATCCGCCGCAGGAAGAAAGAGTTCGGACTCTATAACATCCTCGGCATGGACAAAAAGAATATCAGCATCCTGCTCTTTTGGGAGAGCCTGATAACTTCTGCCATATCGCTCTTCTGCGGCCTTGTGCTCGGCGTCGCGCTCTCAAAGCTCGCCGAACTCGGACTCGTCAAGGCGATAGGCGGCACTGATATCAGCTATGTTTTCCATGTCTCTCCGACTGCAATATTGCTGACCGTCGGCGTTTTCGCCGTTATCTTCCTGCTCCTCTTTATCAACTCTGTGCGCCAGATAATGGGCGCGAGCGCGGTGACTTTGATAAGGAGTGAAAACCTCGGCGAGAAGCCGCCGAAAGCTAACCCGCTTCTCGGCATCATCGGCGCAGTTTTGCTCATCGGCGCATATATTACCGCCGTTGTGATAACAGAGCCCCTGAGCGCGATACTTGTGTTTTTCATCGCGGTCATAATGGTCATCATCGGCACTTATCTTCTGATGATATTCGGCTCGGTGCTTCTCTGCCGCTTCCTGCAAAAGCGCAAGAACTACTATTATAAGCCGAACCACTTCATCTCCGTCTCCTCAATGACCTACAGAATGAAGAGAAACGGCGCGGGACTCGCGTCCGTCTGCGTGCTCGCAACAATGGTGCTCGTCATGATATCCTCGACCACCTGCCTGCTCTTCGGCACTGAGGACAGCGTCAACACCCGCTATCCGCGCGATATCGTGCTCTCGACAGGCTTTGATACTATCGACGGACTCGATGACGGCAATATCGAAAAAGTCGCCGCAGGCGTCGATTCCCTTGCCGCTTCGCATAAGGCGAACGCCTCAAATTTTGCGTCCTACAGATCCGTTGTGACTGTCGGCACGATTTCCGACGGCGGCAAGCTGATCGCAGGCGGCACGGGCGTAACAATCGGTTCAAACTCGAATGCGTATATCTGCTTCGATGTCGTGCCGATAGAGGACTACAACGCCGTCATGGGCACGAACGAAACCCTCGCGCCCGATGAGGTCATAGTCTATGGCTACAGAATGAAGTATAAATATGACACCGTGACTCTCGGCGACGGCAAGACCTACAAAGTCAAAAAGACAGTCGACAGCTTCCTCATTGACGGCGACTCCGCCGTAAATATTGCGTCCTCGATATATATTTTCGTGCCCGACTTCAAAAGTGCAGTCACGGATTTTGCAAAGCCCGAAAACCACAACGGGGTGCGCACCGTCAACTATAAGTATTTCAGATTTTTCGATACCGATCTCGATACCGCCGGCGAGAGAGCGCTGTGCAATGACTATATCGACGCGACAAAACCGGTAATGTCGTCTTACGGCAATATGATGTCCTTCTCGATAGACAGCCGCAATGTCGGCAGGGATGATTATTATTCTACCTTCGGCTCGCTGTTCTATCTCGGCGTCATGCTCTCGGTCGTGTTCATCTTCGCGGCTGTGCTGATAATCTACTATAAGCAGGTTTCTGAGGGTTACGAAGATCAGTCGCGCTTTGAGATAATGCAGAAGGTCGGCATGACTAAAAAAGAGATAAGAAAGAGCATCAATTCCCAGCTGCTCACGGTATTCTTCCTGCCTCTTGCGGGAGCGGGTCTGCATATGATATTCGCGTCCATAATAATCCGCAGAATATTGCTCGCATTTAACTTCAACAACCCCGTCCTCTTCGCCGTGACAACTCTTGTGTGTTTCGTCGTGTTCGCGCTGTTCTATACTCTTATTTACCGCGTCACCTCCAACGCCTATTATAAGATAGTCAGCGGCGCAAAGGAGAGAGAATAATGAAAAGAGCAGCGGCTGTTCTGCTGACTCTTGCGCTTATGCTCTCGCTCACGGCGTGCATGAGCCGCGGCAGTATGCAGCTCAAACGCGCGGACAGATACTTTGACGATCTGCGCGGCGCGTTCAAAATGTCCGATGTCACGAACAGCGCCAGGCTCATCGGCAAGCGCGAGAACAACGGCAGGGACTGGTTCACCGGCAGCTACACCGCGCAGTGTGAGAACGAGACCGGGCGCGATACCGTGTTCGGCGGCGCATCGGCGCGCGACAAGCTGATAAAAGTGAAAGCTTATATCAAAACCGAGTTCGGCAGCGCGGTCATCCGCCTGAGAATGAACGGAAAAGTGCTCGAATATACGCCCGACGCCGACGGCAGATTCGAACGCGAGTTCAATTTCCAAAACGGCGGCAACTATATAATGATAGACTTCGACCGCTTCACCGGAACAGTTCAGATGACAGCAGAATATGTATAACAAAAACGGCAGGAACCGTAAAAAAGTTCCTGCCGTTTTGAATTGTTAAAAATTTAAATATTCTTTGCTGAAGTGTGATAAAAATCTACATTATCATGATAGACTTCGACCGCTTTCGTTTGTCAGTATCCCCAAATGTCTGGGCTTTCAATTGTGCAGATTGCAAGAAATTTTTAAAATATATACAAAAAGATGCGATAAAACAAGTGAATATGTTGCAATATTGCTAATATAATGCTATGATTAGAAAAAACAAGCAGGAGGGTAAAGATGTATAACACAGAAAATCCGTATAAAAGCGCGGGGGAGTATCTGAAAGCGCCGCTGTTTGAAAAATATCAGCTCAGACGCGCCGCGGTCAAGACCTCGACCGCGCTGTTCCCGTTTATGCTCTTCGCCGCGATATTTGCGTTCATAATACTTATTCTCGGAAAAGTTTTTCCGTCCCTGCTCGACGGACTCTATTGGGTCTCGTATATGTCCGTCCAGCTTTTCGGCATAGGTATGTCGATATGTATGGCGTATTACGCGGGCGGATTTTTCTCTGCTCTCGTCTCGGGCGTTCTCGCAGTGTATTTCGGTCTCTTCTGCACCCAGGTCGCGGGCGTTGAAACAGTGGGCGGCTCGTCTGTTATCGGCTTTATGGGCTATTATGTGATAGCGTTGCTGAGTACAGTGTGCGTGACCTTCCTGCACAAAGTCTGTGTCGTCGTTATAGAATGGGCGTTCGGTCTGCTGTTGAAGCTTGCCCATTCAAAGATAAAAGACGAAGCAAAGCGCGAGGAGCTTATATGCACATTCCGCCCGCAGCTCAAAAATATGACCCTGCTCGGCGATTCGCTCGTTGTTATCGGGCTCTCTGCGTTCGCGGTGTTCTTCGTTATGAACTATGCCTACGCTCTGCCGATGACCCTGCTCGCGCATAAGCTCGCCGGAATAGTCGCCTCTTCGGCAAATATCATTCTCAAGGGCGCCGTGATAGGTTTTTCGCTCGGCTTCGATGTCGGCGGTCCGCTCTCGCTCGCGGTGTTCGACGAGATATTCAAGGGCGTGCTGGCGGGCTCAATGGAGAGCGCAAGGCTGCTCACAGTGTTCTCCGCGGCGATGATAACCCCGTCGTGGATATGCATGATTTATCTCTTCGTCGGCAAGAAGTTCAAGTCCTGGCCGATGGTCGTCTATGATGAAAACCTGCTCAACACGGGCTTCATTAACGAGGTGTTCCAGAATGTCAGGCTCATGGCTATGTCGCCGATGGTCTATTGCGTCAGAGAGCCGCAGACAACGCCTTTTGCACTCATCGGCGGTACAACGCTCACTGGTATTCTCGCCGCGGCATTCGGCATCTGCAACGAGTCATTCTTGACTGACTATGCCCGGAAATACGGGCTTCTCCGCACTTCCACAATTGTCGTTACCGATAAATACGACGCATTTGCGGGGCTGCTGCCTCCGCTCTATGCCGGCGGGGGAGCGAAAGTTATTCTGCTCTCGTTCGCGGCGGCGCTCGTCGGTTCGCTGCTCGGCGTGGGGATTGTAGTCCTGCTCAAGAAAGCGCGCTATTCAAAGCAGGAGAAGCGCGGCGAGGATCTCTTCCTTGCATACGGCTATGAGTTCACTCAGCAGGAGTGGAATGAGACATATAAGAAAAAGTCGAAGCTCGAACAGAAATTAGGTCTCGCGGGCGATATAGAAGAAAATGAGCCGGAGCTCGAACCGGCGGAATAAAACAAAACCGGGGTTGGCGAAATATCAATCCCGGTTCTTTTTGTCTCTTATTCTTTTACATATCTGTCGAATGTGAAAATATATCCGTTGCTCTCCTGCGCATCGGCGCGCGACAAGCTGATAAAAGTGAAAGCTTATATCAAAACCGAGTCCGGCAGCGCGGTCATCCGCCTGAGAATGAACGGAAAAGTACTCGAATATACGCCCGACACCGACGGCAGATTCGAACGCGAGTTCGATTTCCAAAACGGCGGCAACTATATAATGATAGACTTCGACCGCTTCACCGGAACAGTTCAGATGACAGCAGAATATGTATAACAAAAACGGCAGGAACCGTAAAAAAGTTCCTGCCGTTTTCTCTTATTTTATATATCCCGGTGCATCGCTTTCGGGAATGTACATCGTCTGATTGTAGCCGTCGGTGAATGTTATCTGCGCGATATAGCCGCCGAGAGAGGTGTAACACTGTCCTTGAGCGAGAGCGAACAGCTCGTCTGACTGCTTTTGATTTGTAATGCTCTTTATGAAGCAGTCATCCATGTCGCCGAAAGCTTTGGTCACCAACTTTATTTCTTTCGTGTTGAACATCGTGCTCATAATAAAAATCGGGTTTATCGCGGTGCCGCCGTATTTTCCGCTTTTGTTTATCTCCTGCGCCTGCAAAATGATGCGGCGACAATCGTAAATATTGACGCTCTTGACTTCGCGCTTTTGTCCGAGCGCGCCTGCCATGCCGTGTTCTTTGATAAACTTCAGCGTCTCGGTCATGTCGTCCGTGACAGCCGCAAGAACAGATCTGCCTTCAACATTTTCTTCATATCGACCGCCGTAGTATGCGGCATTGTCGTTGAGATAAATATATGCTACTTCCTTTTCGCTGCCGCGAAGAATATCCGTATATTTTTTCTTCGATATGTCGCTCCATATGCATTTGCCGAGCTTATCAAGCTCATCTGAGCTCAGCTCGCGGCAGAAGCTGCCGTCCTTGCTCGCTATTAGAACGCCATCCTTATTGCGCAGAGGATTGCCGTAGTTTCGAAATAAGAAATAGCCTTGCAGGTTCGACATATTCGGAGCTTTTACGTCTTCGCTTTTGAGCTTTTCGCGCTCTGTGTCGGAGGCGGCGAGGAAAAGATATTGCTGTTCCTTTACCCCGTCCGTGTCGGCAACGGCGAAATATGAGTTGAGGTCTTTTTCGCTTATATTCGTGAAAGTGCGCTCCATACTCCTGCCGTTCTTGAAATAATATTTGACGGAGAACTGGGTGTTTGTCTTTTCGTCGCTCTTCTTCTCGTTCGTTATGAGCTTGTGGATGGAGAGCACCGTGTTTATGTCCTTTTCCGTCGAGAGAGTTATGCAGTTTGTATAGGGCTTGAGAACCGTTGCAGTGCCCTTGACGGTGCGGAGTATACTGCCGTTTTGCGCCATTCCGCTCTCAAAGCTGAACGGCATCGACACCGTGACATACTCTATCTCTTCCGCCTCGGGAACGCGCGCGGTGTAGCCGAATCCGCCGGTCAGGAATATTGCGGTGATTATCGCCGTTGCGCCGACCGGCATTGCAAACTGCCAGAGATTCTTGCGAACCGCCTTCAAATTCCTGCGCGCAATGAATGTGTAGGCAAAATATGCCGCGAGCATGACGGCGATACCCAAAAGCGCGGTGAGCGCAGTATTAACGGAGGGGATAGTGGTTTTCAAAACCCATGCGGGAACGGAAAATCCGCAGAACACTATTATCGCCGAGGTAAGCGCTGTGAGCACACGGCTCGCCGCCGGAACTCCGAGCTCTTCAAGCTTCTTTTTGCCGAACATCCGCTGCGCGAGCACGACCAATACGGCGGTCAAAACTATCCAAAGCAGTATCGGAAGCCATGCGCCTATCCCGGGCAGGGACGAGCCGTCCTTGCAGTAACCGAAGTCGATAGGACCGAATCCGCGCAGCTTCAAGCTCATCACATCCGCTCTGCTTGTCCCGGGAACGCGGAACAGCGTGAACGGGCAGAATGCCATTATCCCGCGTCCGCCCCGTTGGATGGAGAAACTGAAATAGTAATGCTGCATATCCATGTCGCCGGTGTAATTCACGCCGGAGACTGCCGTCCTGCCGCGCAGAAATACCGAAGAAAGGGCGTCCCAAGCAGTCGAGAGAAGCGGCAGGGCGAGAATGAGCACTACAGAATAGAATATGCTCTCCGCAACGCTGCCCGTGAGCGACGCCGTCAGCGCGCCTATCGCAAAGCCCGCGAACATCATCGTCAAAAATCCGGAATACTGATAGAATATTACCGGGAGAACTTTTGCGGCGGAGCAGCCGGACGCGCAGCATATTATCGCGCTGATTATTCCGGGTATTATTATCGCCGCGCCGAGGAGCGTCAGCGAAGAAACACAGCGGTTTTTAAAGAGCGTCGAGCGGCTGAGATTGAAGCTGAACCACACATTTGACTGATTCTTTATGTTGATGAACCGCAGGGTATATGCCGCCTGTATCGCGCCGACGAGCACAATGCAGAATGAGATGAAAACAAGCGCATCGGGCGAGTCCCTGAACCATGTGAAAAAGACCTTTTCTTTCTGTTTGAACTGAAAATATGTGCATACTGCCGCCTGCACAGTGAATGCGAGAAAGGTCAGCGCGGGTATGACGAGATTTGAAGCAAAGCTGCGCTTTAAGTCGGCGGAAGCAATATTATTCAAAGACTTTTGAGATTTCATCGCTCTTGTCCTCCGTTTCCTGTAAGAATATTTCTTCAAGCTCCATCGGGAACTCGTCGATGAACAGCGGCTCCAATGCGTCGAGCTTTGCTCTCGCGTCGTCGATGTGTCCGCAGACGGTCACAACGGCGCTTCGGCCGTCGATGTCAAGCTTTTTGATGTCGATATTCCCGAATATCGAGCGCGTCGGCTCAAAGTCAAACTGAAGCCTGAATTTGCGCCAGGTCGAGGGGATATCGTCCGTGTAGCAGTTCATCTGCATACGCTTTCCGGATATCAGCACTATCCTGTCGCAGAGGTTTTGAAGATCTGCTATCGCGTGGGACGAGATGAGCATGGTGCAGCCGCTCTGAGCCATGTAGTCCATGAAAAGCTGCTTGCAGATGTCCTTTTTTGCGATGTCAAGCCCGTCGAGGCATTCGTCGAGCAGCAGGACCTTCGGCGACGAGGCGAGCGCTAACGCTATCTCCGTCTGGCGCTGCATTCCTTTTGAAAATCCGCGTATTTTCGCGTCGCCGTCAAGCTCAAAGAGCTTTAGCATACGCTCGAAGTTGCCGAATGAAAACTCCGGGTAGTAGTCTTTGTAGAAGCGAGCCGCGCTGTTCGGGGTCGAGCCGACGGGGAAGAAGAGATCGTCCGGCACAAAGAACAGCCGCGAGCGCACCTCATCGGAATTGTAGGTGGATTCGCCGTCTATAAGCACCTTGCCGGAGTCCGGCTTATAGAGCCCTGCGGCGCATTTTATAAGCGTTGTCTTGCCCGCGCCGTTGTAGCCTATCAGACCGCAGACGGACGAGTCACAGGCGGAGAAGGATATGTCCTCAACGGCGGTAAAATCGCCGTAGCTTTTGGTGACGTTTCTGAATTCAATCATGACGTTTGCCTCTTTGCTCCTTTCATTTGTTTTCGGCGTAGACCTGCTTTAGAAGCTCCTCGATATCCGCTTCGCTCAGCCCGTTTGCCTTCGCCGAGCGCAGAGCGGCCGAGAGCGCCGAAAGAGCCTGCTCGCGCACGCGGCTGTTGTCCGCCGCGTTTTCGCTGATAAAGACTCCGCGCCCGGGTTGGGAATAGGTCACGCCCTTTGCCTCAAGCTCCTGAAACGCGCGCTTTACGGTGTTCACGTTGAGCTTGAGCTCGGAAGCTAAAGAGCGGGTGGAGGGCAGACGGTCGTGCGGCTTGTACACGCCGCGCCTGACCATGAGCATCACCTGCTCCTCGATCTGTTCGTAGATAGGTGTTTTTGAGTGGAAATCGAGTATAATCACGATTTGTCCTCCGTATTAAAAAGTTAGCTAACTGAGCTATCTCAAATAGCTCAGTTGTATATTATCATCCTTTTCGGCGTTTGTCAACGGAAAAGTTTTATTTTTCTTTCGTCAATATTTCCAAATGTCGGGCGCTTTGTTTGTGCATATTGCGAAAAGAACGGCGATAGCGCAAAAATAAATCTTTGATTAAAGAGCCAAAAAAGTCCGACCCGACCGAATAAAACAAAAAACGGGATTGGCGGTCAGTCCGTCAATCCCGTTTCGTATAGCTTATTTTTTACATATCTGTCAAACGTGAAAACGTATCCGTTGCTCTCCTGCGCGGCGGAGCGCTCGACGAGCTTCCAGCCTGCGCGGCGGTCGAGGTCGGGGAAGAACTTCTCCGCCTTTCCGTCCGCATTTACGCGCGTTACATACGCTTCATCGCATGAGTCAATCAGCTCGTTGTAGACCGCCTCGCCACCCATGAGGAATACATTTTCGCCATTTTCAATAATGTCCGCGAGCTCGTCAATGCCGTGGCACACCGTGACATTCTCGGCGCTCCAATTTTCGTCTCGCGTCAGCACTATATTCTTCCTGCCCGGCAGAGCCTTCTGCCCCGGGAGGGAGAGAAATGTCGTGCGTCCCATTATAACGGTGCTGCCCATGGTCTTCTCTTTGAAAAACTTGAGGTCGGCGGGGATATGGAAGAGCATTCCCGTGCCCTTGCCGATGCCCCAATTTATGTCGGCGCAAACTATTGCTTTCATCTTGGCTCCTTATATCGCAACGGGTATCTTCTCGGTGAACTCGTGATATTTGTAGTCCTCAAAATGCACGCTGTCGGGCGTGAACTTGTAGAAATCCGTTATTGACTTGTCGAGGACGAACTTCGGCGCGTCGTATGGCTCGCGCTTTATCAGCTCTTCGACTATCGGGACGTGCCTGTCGTAGATATGCGCGTCGGCAATGACATGAACAAACTCGCCCGGCTCAAGTCCCGAGACCTGAGCTATCATGTGAACGAGCGTCGCGTATTGGCAGACGTTCCAGCTGTTTGCCGTGAGCATATCCTGCGAGCGCTGGTTGAGTATCGCGTTGAGCTTCTTGCCAGTGACGTTGAAAGTCATGCTGTATGCGCAGGGGTAGAGGTGCATCTCGCTCAGATCAGCGTGGACATATATGTTTGTCAGTATGCGGCGGCTGAGCGGGTTGTGCTTGAGGTCATAGAGAACTCTGTCAACCTGGTCGAAATCGCCCTCGGGATAGTGGTGCTTGACTCCGAGCTGATAGCCGTATGCCTTTCCTATGCTGCCGCTTTCGTCCGCCCACGAGTCCCAGACGTGGCCGTTGAAGTCGTTGACGTTGTTCGATTTCTTCTGCCATATCCAAAGCAGCTCGTCCGTTGCACTCTTGATGAAGGTCTTTCTCAGCGTCATCGCGGGGAACTCCTTTGAAAGGTCGTAGCGGTTGACAATGCCGAATTTCTTTATCGTGTGCGCGCTTGTGCCGTCCTCCCAGTGCGGGCGAACGTTGTAGTCTGTGTCCCAAGTGCCGTTTTCGAGTATATCCTTGCAGTTTGCGATAAATACTTCGTCTGCGTAGCTCATTTAGTCCTCTCCTCTTTATATTTATATTATTCCCGTCTGCCGAAGCAGGTCGGGGATTCCGTGCTCAAAGTCAACGCCGTAGCGAAGGTCGGTTCCGGCTTCCTTTGTCCTCTCTATGCAGCCGTGGGTGTAGTCAACGGCTATCCTCGCGCTCTCGGCGAGGCTCAGACCGTTCATGTATGCGCCGAGCAGCGCGCTCGCAAATACGTCGCCCGTGCCGTGAAAATATCCGTCCACCGTGTCCGAAAGGGCGTAGCTTATCTCATCTGTCGAGCGGTCGTATGATGCCGAGCCGACCTGTCTGCCGTCGAATGCAACGCCCGTCAGAACCACTTTTGACGGTCCGAGACAAGAGAGCCTGCGAAGCGTCGACTCAACATATTCTTTTGAGTAGGGGGCAGGGCGGTATTCCTCGCCGAGCATGAACGCCGCCTCCGTGAAGTTCGGAACGATTATGTCTGCCTTGGCGCAAAGGCGCGTCATTTGCTTTGCGAAGTCCATGTCGAACACCGTGTACATCTTCCCGCCGTCCGCCATCGCGGGGTCGACGAGCACGACCGTGTTTTTCTCTTTGAAATCGTCTATAAAATCGGTCACGATGTCTATCTGCTCGACCGAGCCGAGAAAGCCGCTGTATATCGCGTCAAATTTTATTCCGAGGCTCTTCCAATGCTCCGCGATCGGGCGCATGTCGCCCGTGAGGTCGCGGTAGGTGAAGCCCGTGAATCCGCCCGTGTGCGTCGATAGCACGGCGGTCGGTATGACCGAAACCTCAATGCCCATGGCAGAGATTATCGGTAGGGCAACTGTCAGCGAGCATTTGCCGAAGCCCGAAATATCATGTATTGCAGCAGCCCTTTTGAGTCTCTCCATGTGTATCACTCGCTTTTCATTATGATGTCCGCAAGCTCGTCTGCGGTCAGATTCGGAATATATTTTTCCACCCGGGCTTCTTCGAGCGCCGATATTATTTCTTCGCGCCGAAACTCCGTCCCGCGAAGCCGCGCTTCGAGCCTTGAAATATCTCCGATGTTCATGAAATCGCCGAAAATGCGTATGTCTTCTATCCGCCTGCAGACATTTTTCTTTTTTATATAAACCGTTCCGCAGCTAAGACGGGATCGCTCGGATTTTTGGAGCCGCTCGGCACCGCAGTTCCATTCGTCGGTCGAATATTTGCTGTCCCGAAGCTTCTCAATGGCTTCTATATCGCTTTCGCCGAGTTCATATATTTTCCCGCCGCGCTCCGTCATATATCCAGCCAGCATCGCGCCGATAATGTTGGGGCTGACTTCTTCTTTCGTGTATTCGGACAGATTTGCAACGCGGCTTCTGACTGATTTAACTCCGTGCCCGATCAGCTTGTTTTCGTCCGGTTTCAGCGCTTCGGACATAGCCTCAAGGTCGGCGTTTATCAGCAGTGTGCCGTGAAACAGCGACCTGCCGCCGCGCGAACACATCGCCGTGCCGGAGATTTTTCTGCCGTCGACTGTGATATCGTTTCGCCCGGATATCTCCGCCTCAACGCCGATGGAACGCAGAACATCTATAATCGGTCGGCACAGCTCAACTCTGTCCGCCTCGCCGTTTATAATGAACGAAAAATTGAGATTGCCGCGGTCGTGATATACAGCCCCGCCGCCGGTTATCCGCCGAACAACGGGAAGTGAGCGGGTGCTGACATAATCACCGTTTATCTCGTCCGCCGCGTTCTGATTTCTGCCGATTACAATGCACGGCTTGTTCTGCCAGAGCAGGAAAAAATCTTTGCTTTTTTCGCAGAGAAAGTATTCCTCCGCCGACAGGTTGAAAAACGGATCGTTGCTGTCGAGCGTCAGAATGAACACAAAAACTCATCTCCGAAAATCTGTTGTTTTTTATAATATCATTTTGCCTGATAAAAATCAATAATCAGCTCGAATGAAAACAAAGTAAAAAACAGAGGCTGTTCCGTTTTTACGAAACAGCCCCGTATTATTACTTAAACATTTTTTTGATAAGGTGCGAGTATAATTGTTATATCGATTGTTTGGTTTATTCACACGAAGTATCAATTAATTTGATCCTTTATGATATTATCTCGTTTTCTTTGCACTTTTGCGCTTTTTCGGCAATCCCTGCGCAATATGCGGAAAGGAGTTCCCTGTCTGCGAGGTCGGCTGAATGTTGTAGGTTCCGTATTTGTTCACCATGTCGAATGAGTCCTCGGGTTCGCCCATGACAGGGTCAGAGCTCGGGGTGGGGCAGTGGATGCCGTCAAATTTTTTGTCGTTTTCTTTATTCATTTTAATTTTATCCTTTCTGATAGAAAAAAGCGCCTTTGCATTTATTATCGTTTCCGCCCGACGCCGAAAAAATTTACTCGTTCACAAAGATTTAAAGAAATTTTTATATTCTCTTTAAACTCTATTGCAATTTTGCGTCTAATTATTGTATAATTATGGTATATTTTCAAAAGGAGTATCGCTTTTTCATGAAAGAAGAACACAGAAAGTATGCCGAAGAGGTATACGACATAATCAATCATGCTGCGAAGAACATCGGCGCAAGATTGCCGGGTTCGGACGGCGAAAAAAAGTTTGCTGCCTATATGGGCGATAAGCTCAGAGAGATCGGCATCGAGCCCGTTCGCGAAGAGTTTGCGGTTTCCCCGCGTGCGTCCATCGGCGGAATCCCCTATGCAGGTTGGCTCGGTCTCGCGCTGAGCGCCCTTGTCTATATCGCAATGGGCATCCCCGCAGTCTGGTACGGCATGGCTCTCGCTTCGGCGGCATGCATCGTCTGGCTTGTCTGTAGCGTTTTCCTTTATAAGACCTGGTTCGATATGTTCTTCAAGCAGGAAGTATCGCAGAACACCTATGGCGAGCTGCTCCCGGAGGACGGCAAGTATGACTACACCATCATCCTCTCCGGCCATACCGACACCAGCTGGAACTGGCGTCATTCCGAGCACGCTTCGAAGTTCGCTAAGACAAACCCCGCACTCGGCCTCGTTGCCACCTTCGTCAAGGTCGGCTTCGGCGCTCTCTGCTTCTTCTTCCTTGCAGGCACTTCGATTGCCGTCGCGACCCTCTACACCGGCTATTATTTCGGCGCAAGCTGGGCAGCGGAAGCTTTCGCTTCTCCCGCGTTCGTGAACTTCATGTTCGCTATGCGCTTCCTGCCCCTCGTCACCGCTATCGGCTGCGCGTTCCTTGTTATGTGGGCTGATCCCGATCCGCGCAACGCATCCCGCGGTGCTATGGATAACGCCTCCGGCTGCGCTATCAGCTATGCTGTTACAAAGTATTTCAAAGAGAATCCCGACAAGATGCCCAAGAACTGCCGCATCATCGACTTCAACTGCGGCTCTGAGGAGGCTGGACTCCGCGGTTCTCTCGCTTTCACCCGCGCTCATAAGGGCGAGGCCATTCTTGAAAACGCATGGAACATAAATCTGGACTCCGTCGCCGATAAGGACTATTTCGAGGTCGTTATCAAGGACGATTGGCAGTTCTGCCGCTTCGACAAGGACCTTGAAGCAATGTTCAAGGATACTTTTTCGGAGCTCGGCATTCAGAGTAAGTCGAACGGCTGCATACATAACCCCGTCGGCGGCTGCGACAGCACCCCGATGACCAAGGCGGGCATGAAGTCCGTTACATTTGCGGCTCAGGATCCGACCCTGACCTATTATTATCACACCTGGCACGATATGCCCGAGCGCTTCAGCGTTGATACCGTCGGCGACGGCTTCGATGTTGTCCTCGGCGTTATCGACAAGATCGACAAGTTCCAGCAGGCGAACGGCTTTACCGGTCCCCGCAGATAAAAGACTGTTTTGAGCGGCTGCCGCGACCCGTATTTGCGGTTTCGGGCGGCCGCTTGACTTATATTTAAGGAGGTAATAAAAATGAATCTTCAGTCAGTCATTGACAAGAAGAAAGAAGCAGCCGAGTATATGGTGAGCGAGATAACCCACATATGCAAGGACTTCGAAAAACGCGATCCCGGCTCCAAGGGCGAGCAGCAGGCATGTGAGTATATGGCGGACGTACTGAAAAACGAGTGCGGATGCGAGAGAGCCGACGTCGAGTCGTTCAAAGAGAACCCCGGTTCGTTCTTCGGCTGGATATATTTCACAATTACCTTCGTTCTCGCGGCGGTAGCTATTTCGTTCTTCTATCCGCTTGTCTCGATAATTCTTATCGTCGTCGGTCTGCTTATAGTCTTTATGCAGTTCGGACTCTATAAGAAATTCATCGATCGCTTCTTCCCCGAAAAGACCGGACATAATGTCACCGCAGTCAAGAGCTGCAAGGGCGAAGTCAAGCGCCGCATATTCTTCAACGGCCATCCGGATGCCGCTTGGGAGTGGCCTGTCAACTATAAGCTCGGCGGTGTCGGCTTTGAGGGTCACGCGGTTATCTGCGGCATCGGCGCTGTCTATTATCTTGTCATTTCCATAATGCTCGTCGCAAAGAACGGACTTGAGTATGTCTCATTCGATGCTTCCGAAACCCTCGGACTTCTTCGCCTCATTGGTCTCGTGTTCGTCCCGTTCCTTATCGGTCTTTATTGGATGTGGAACGAGAACCGCATCGTTGACGGCGCGAACGACAACCTTTCCGGCTGCTATATGGGCATAGCCATCCTCAAGGCTCTCAAGGAAGAGGGCATCGAGTTTGAGAACACCGAAGTCGGCGTTATCCTCACCGGCTCCGAGGAAGCTGGTCTGCGCGGCGCAAAGGCGTGGTGCGCGGCTCATAAGGGCGAGTTCGACGATGTCCCGACCTTCATCTTCTCTTATGATACGATTCACGATCCCAAGTATCTTATGACCAACTACCGCGACCTCAACGGCACGGTCAAGGCGGATAAAGATGTCTCTGACCTGTTTATGGAGGCTGCTAAGGAGCTTGATATCTCCTGTAAGAAGGGCTGGGTTCCGCCTCTCGGCGGCGCTACCGACTCCGCAGCGTTCGCGCAGGCGGGCTTCAGAGCGACCGGCGTCACCGGACTCAACCATAAGCTTGAGGACTATTATCACACCAGAAGAGACACCTATGACAACATGAACGAGCAGGGTCTTGCCGATTGCTTCGCAATCAGCGTCAAGGCGCTCGAGATGTTCGATAACGGCGCAAAGCAGTAAATCTTATCTTAAATAAGCTCACCCCGGACTGTATTTTACAGCCCGGGGTTTTATCTGTCGAAAAAGTATATTATTGCACGGTCTCAAGGCTCTCCTGTGTAAGGGGAGCTGTCACGGCTTCGCCGTGACTGAGGGGTTGTTGTAATGGAAGCTCAAATTCAAAACAATTCCTCCGGCGCACCGTGCCATCTCATTTTACGCAGGGGAGGCTTTGATTCCTGCAAAGCATTCAAAAATGGTTTTTGCTACAGACTGCCCCGGACTGTATTTTACAGCCCGGGGTTTTGTCTTTTATATATTATTTATCCCAAATCAGGCTCGGCGGTTATCTCGACCTCCGCCTTCTCGCAGCCCTCAAGTTCGAGTATGATTATCTCATTCTCGTCCTTGAGCAGGACTCCGGGAATGTACAGCGCGCGCTGGGGGCCTATCTCCCAGTAACGGCCGATGTTGAAGCCGTTTATGTATACGCAGCCTTTCTTGAACCCGTCAAGGTGAATGAAGCAGTCATTTTGGCTCTGCGCCTTGAAATGTCCGCGCATGAAGAGGGGATACTTACCGCCCTCGAGCGAAAAGTCTATCTTCTCGGGGTTGTCGAGCGGAAGTGTGACAACGTCGTAGCCCATGAGATTCTGGTTGCCGTAGCGGATGGCGTCAATGCCCTTGCGGTCGTAGAGGTGCTCGCCGTAGTTCACTCGTCCCATCGCGTCAACCAATACGCCTATCGTGCAGCCGTCCGTGCAGCCGTCGAATTTGAATGTGTCGTAGCCCTTGACTTTGTTCTCGTCGCGGCGATCAATAGTCGCCTTGTGCTCGCCGTCTATATAGACATACGCGGTGTCGTGAACGTTCGCAACGCGCAGCTCGCGCGGGTCATATATCTGTTCGAGCTTCGTCTCATAGTAAATCATGCCGCTGTTCTGACCGAAATATTCCATGCTCTCGGGCAGGGGAACGCGGTGGCACTCGCCGAGATTGTCGAGATTGCTCATAATCGAGGTGCTCTCACCGAGCGTCACTTTTCCGATATTTTGAAGCTCGGGCGAGGCGGGAAGCTCGGTTTCGGGCAGATTCTGCGCCTTGAGCAGAAGCTCTCTGACCGCGTGGTAGGCGGGCGTGTAGTCGCCCCATTCGGTCAGCAAAGCGCAGTAGTCGTAGCTTGTGACGGTCGGCTGATATTCGTCGTAGTAGTTTGCTCCGGCTGTGAAGCCGAAGTTCGTGCCGCCGTGGAACATATAGAAGTTGAAGCTTGCGTCGATATCAAGAAAAGCCTTTATCTCATCAGATACGCTGTCCGAGCCGCGGGTGTGGTGCTCCTCGCCCCAGTGGTCAAACCAGCCGCACCAGAACTCCGTGCACATCTTCGGCGCGGTCTCGTGGAATCTTTCAAGGGCGTTGAATATAACGGCCGTGCGTGAGCCGAAGTTCAGCGTCTTGAACAGGTCGGGGAGCGTGCCGCCGGAGAGCATACTGTTGTCGTCGCCGTCGGAGGTGAAGAGCATGACATTTGCGCCGCAGTCGAGCATGAGCTTTTCGATATATCTGAGATACTCCTTGTCGTTGCCGTAGCTGCCGTATTCGTTCTCGACCTGCATTGCGATTATGTTGCCGCCCTCGCTCTGCTGAAGGTCGCCTATCTCCTTAAACAGCCTGTGATAGAAGTCCGAAACGTGCTGCAAATAATCGGGATAGGCGCAGCGCAGGCGCATATTTCTGTCCTTGAGCAGCCATGCGGGCAGTCCGCCGAAGTCCCATTCGGCGCAGATATACGGGCCGGGTCTGACTATAGCATAGAGTCCGACCTTTTGGGCGGTCTTGATGAACCGCCTGATGTCAAATCTGCCCGTGAAATCAAATTCGCCCTTTTTAGGCTCGTGCATATTCCAGCAGACATAGGTCTCAACCGTGTTAAAGCCCGCCGCCTTGAGCTTTTTGAGCCTGTCCTCCCAATATTCGGGCATGATGCGGAAATAGTGCATCGAGCCCGAATATATGCGAAAGCTCTCGCCGTTCATTTTAAACTCGCCGTCTTTTATAGTGAGCATTTATCTGTTCCCCCTAAGATTTTTAGTTGATTATACAATAACGCCCGAGTGCAGTCAATAGAGATATCCGCACTCGGGCGTTAAACTTTATTTCAGCGCTTTCGGCTCGTCCGTAAGTCCCAAAAGGTAGTCCGCAGAGATGTTGTAGTAGAGCGCAAGAGTTTTTATATGGTGGCTCGGTATGTCCCGCACACCGCGCTCGTATGCGCTGTAATACTGGTAGGTCGTGTTGAGCACTTCCGCAATTTCTTTTTGCGTTTTTTCTCTGTCCTCGCGAATGTCGCGCAGTCTCTGATAATAGTATTTTTGCATAATTCCAGCAGCTCTCTTTTGTAAGTTTTGCTGAATTGTATCATAATATGGTTAAAAAAATACAGAGGGAGGTTTTTGGATGTTTAAAACTTTTTTTGACAATTTAAAGTACAGAAGAGAAAAAACATAGGAGGAACAATAAAGAGATTTGTAGTGAATAACATTATACCATATTTTGAAGTTACTTCTCTTTTTTATTGAGTCATATCATTTTAGCATATACAATTTACGAGACGATTTTTGTCAATTAACAGCTTGACAATTTCGACATTTTTTATTACAATATACACAGAGGAGTTATAAACGTTGCGGTCTGCTGTTTAGAACAAGCGATGCAAGCGGTATTTATAACTTCCGCAAATGAAGTGTCGTCAGACCGCAACAGCTTATCGAAGGCTTGTTGCGGTTTTTTTCGTAATATTCTGAAAGGTTGGGTGATTCCAATGCACAATTTAATAAATCGAACAAATTAAAGTATCAACTAACAGAGAACATAAAAAGGAGGATTAAATGTTATGAAAAGAAAATTTTCACGATTACTTCCAGTGATGCTTGTTTTTGTTATGATTTTTTCTACATCAGTTATCGCATATGCAAGTGATAAAACTGCTCCGTATGGTAATATCGAGCTTGAAGATGCATACTCTCGTATTGTAACTTATGCAAATGAGAACAACATTGAATTGGGAATGACCTATGACGACTTTAGAAATGGCTATGCTGGTCAATCCATAAGTGAGTATGAAAATTCCTATTATTCAGTGTTATTACCATCTCCAACAGTAGCGACTTGCTCGTCAAGTTCTGGAGGAGGAAGAAAATATTACTACAATACAGGATATTCTTGTCCTTCTCAAGCGACATACAGCAAATACAATCTATTAGATGTGGTGAAAAAAGGAGATGTTATATACGAAGCAAAAGGGGGCTTTGGTATTACGGGACATATCGCTATAGTTGATGGCATCTATACTAGAAGTGATGGAACAAAATATATTCGCTTGATTGAGGCTATTTCTAATAGCTACGGCGGTGTTACGAGAAGTATTTTGGATGATACCAGGGTCGATGAAAAAGGTGTCACAATTTTAAGAGTTAGCGGAGCAACTGAAAGCATTAAAAATGCAGCTGTTTCGTTTTGTAGAGGAGAAGTTGGTTCTTCATACAATTTAGATTTAGCGAAAGATACAAGTGCCAGTGAGACAGATTGGTATTGTTCTGAGTTGGTATGGGCTGCATACAAAAATCAAGGTATAGATATCGAGGTTGGTGGTTCTCACGGTGAACCTGGAGTTACACCGCATGATATAGTGAATAGTTCAAAAACTTATGCTGTTGCATACTCGACTAATTAAAAATCAAAAAGGAGATTTTTGTATGAAAAAATCAAGTATCTTTCTCTTGGTTGGTTGTGCTATGATTTTTATAGCTATTATGTTTTTTCTATATGCATTGCAACATCCAGAGCAATCGTTCCCGTGGGGAAATAGCGTAACGTATGTTTTGTACTTCGTATATCTACTTTCAACAATATGTATGTTTATTCTATCTATAAAAAATAAAAGGCACTAAACCGTTCAATGAAAAGAGTGAGGAGGTTTCAAAATGGTTCTTCTTCAAATTATGTGTAAAGTCCAAAGTACGGTATAAAAAAGCAAAGTGATGAATGGCGGGTTCTTCTTCAAATTATGTGTAAAGTCCAAAGTACGGTATAAAAAAGCAAAGTG
>OLQC01000080.1_pt1 | contig 104028 bp, 83 predicted proteins | sample 1672471 | NCBI WGS metagenome assembly OLQC01 (sample SAMEA3136689, study PRJEB25190) | human gut metagenome | biome: human gut; feature: human-associated habitat; material: faeces | place: Austria | collected 2013 | reverse complement strand
CAGGGACGCTGTCTCATTTTCAAATGAGACAGCGTCCCTGAGCAACTGTCTCATTCCCCCGGTCAGCGTCTCATACCAGCATAATGAATTCCTAATTGCATACTCGTTTGACGATATGCGATTCCCCACACGTGGTTTCCTGTCTGCAACCCGATGGGGGAGTGCGGCGTTTGCGAGGAAGACACTCCGGCCCATGATGCGCGCCATGGCGGGCATCGCCTCCCCGACGGAACGGATGACGCGGTAGGGAAGCCGCGGATCTAGAAAGCGAGAGGAGAGGCTATGGAAGAATTCGAGACGGACAGCAAGGCCGCTGCCCAGCGCGAGGATTCGGAATGGCACTTCAGCGGCGCGGGCGAGCCAAATGACGCCGACCGCAAGCAGGAGGCGATTCTCGAGAAGGATCGCGATGACATCGGCACCACGAAGGAGGAGAACCAGTTCAACTTCGGCGCCGGCGAGCGTCCGGAGATGCAGGACTGGAAGCATCCCGGCGAGTGGCAGTACATGGAGGATGGCATGCTCGTGACGCGCACCTCCGTGTGGTCGGCACCCGGTTGCCACGAGGGATGCGGCGTCCTCGTGTACTCCGATCCCGAGACCGGTCGTTTCATCAAGTGCGAGGGCGACCCGGACGATCCGTATAACCGCGGCGCGCTGTGTCCGCGCTGCCTGGCCTTCAAGCAGGTCGAGTTCCATCCGGATCGCATCCTGTACCCCATGAAGCGCGCCGGCGAACGTGGCGAGAACAAGTGGGAGCGCATCAGCTGGGACGAGGCCCTCGAGACGTGCTACAAGGAGTTCCGTCGCATCTCCATGACCTATGGCGGCGACTCCATCCACTGTCTGCGCGGTACGGCTCGCGATAACCAGTGGCAGGTCGGACGTATGGCCAACACCATGGGAAGCCCCAACGAGTACGGTTTCCTCTCCGGTACCGCATGCTATCTGCCACGTCTTTCGCTCATGATCATGACCTACGGCGGCATGCTCATCGCCGACTTCAGCCAGTTCTCGGCATTGCGCTACGATGATCCCGAATGGGTCTGCCCGGAGTGCACCATCGTCTGGGGCTGCAACCCGACCATCTCGAATCCCGACTTCTTCATGGGCCATTGGGTGACCGATGCCATGAAGATGGGCTGCAAGCTCATCTCGGTCGAGCCGCGTGTCACCTGGCTCGCCGCGCATGCCGACGTGCATCTGCAGCTGCGTCCGGGCACCGACACCGCGCTTGCGCTCGGCATGATCAAGGTCATCATCGACGAGGACCTCTACGACCATGACTTCGTCGATCGCTGGACCTATGGTTTCGACGAGTTGGCGGAGCGCGCCCGCGAGCTGTCGCTCGACGAGGTCGAGAAGATGACCTGGGTTCCCAAGGAGAAGATCGTCGAGGCCGCGCGCCTGTTCGCGAACTCGCATCCCGCCAACGTCGTCTGGGGCCTGGCCGTCGACATGCAGTCGCAGGGCACGCCGTGCGCTGCCGCCATCGCCGCGCTCTGGACCATCACCGGCAACCTCGATGTGCCCGGCGGCATGTGCTACACCGCCGCCCCCATGGGCGTCGACCAGCCCTCCGCGGGCGCGTGGGGCATCTACGACCTCATCGACGAGGAGACGCAGAAGAAGCGCGTCGGCTGGAAAGAGTACCCGATGTATCGCTACGGCCTTACCCAGGCCATGCCCGACATGTGCCTCGAGGTGTGCGAGGAAGGCGGCGTGAAGGGCGTCTGGATCCAGACCTCCAACGGCATCGCCTGCATGAGCTGCGAGACCGAGCGCTGGTACAAGGCCATGAAGAAGCCCGAGTTCATCGCCGCCTGCGATGTCTTCATGACGCCGATGATCCAGAGCTGCGCCGACATCGTCCTTCCCGTCCAGACCTGGGCCGAGAAGCATTCCGTCCGCGCGCACTACTACTTCCTGTCCGCCATTACCGGTGGCTGCGCCGCCGAGGGCGAGGCGCTCTCCGACTGCGAGATCAATCGTCGCCTGGCCCAGTACTTCGACAACGATGACGAGTTCAACAAGGCCATCAACCGCCCTGAGGGCAAGCAGCACACTTGGCCGTGGGAGACGGAGGACGAGGTCTACGACGAGATCGTCAAGCCTTCCGGCTTCACCTTCCACGAGCTCATGGAGCAGGGCCCGGTCTACCAGAAGTACATCTACAAGAAGTACGAGAAGGGTCTCATGCGTCCCGACGGCATGCCCGGCTTCAACACGCCGACTGGCCGTATCGAGTTCTATTCGACGCTGTTCCAGGCCTATGGCTACGATCCGCTGCCCTACATCGAGGAGCCCGGCATCGGTCCCGTCTCGACGCCCGACCTGTACGAGGAGTATCCGCTCATCATGATCACGGGTGCACGTACCACCTCGTTCTTCCATTCGGAGCATCGCCAGATTCCGTATCTGCGTCAGCTCACGCCCGACCCGTGGGTGCAGATTAATCCCAAGACCGCAGCCGAGCACAACATCTCGGAAGGCGACTGGGTGTGGATCGAGAACCATCGTGGTCGTTGCCGCCAGCGCGCGCGTGTTACCTACGAGGTTTCCGAGAAGGAGATCGCGGCGCAGCATGGCTGGTGGTTCCCCGAGCAGGATGGCGCCGAGCCTAACCTCTATGGTTTCCGCCAGTCCAACATTAACCAGCTGCTTGCCAACAAGCCCGGTCGCACCGGTTTTGGCGCCGACCTGAAGTGCACGCTGTGCAAGATCTATCGTTGCAGTGAGGAGGACCTGTAATGTCTAGGAACGGAATACTCGTCGATTACCAGTACTGCACCGGTTGCTATTCCTGCGAGGTTGCCTGCCAGGCCGAGCACGAGCTGCCGCTCGAGCAGTGGGGCGTCAAGGTCATGCAGAATGGACCGTGGCCCATCCGCGAGGCCGACGGCACGCCGACCGACCGCTTCGTCTACGACTTCATCCCGTCGTTCACGCGGATCTGCGACCTGTGCGCCGCCCGCCAGGCCAAGGGAAAGCTCCCGAGCTGCGTGTTCCATTGCCAGGCGAAGTGCATGGAGTTCGGTCCCGTCGACGAGCTCGTGAAGAAGCTCGACGAAAAGCCCGAGCAGTACCTCTGGGTACCCGCCTGCTCCAAGTAGTCGTCAGGGGGGGGGGTCGCATCTTTTGCGACCCCCTTTCGATTGTCCTATAAGCGAGGTCTTCCATGAACGCGCAGCAACTCAAATCCCAGATCGACGCGGCTCCGCTGGCCGACAGGGCGACGCTCGACAAGCTCTACCTGTACATGACGGTCGCCGACCTCATCAAGCCCGAGTACGCCGACATGCTCGCGCAAGCCGAGAGCTACCAGGACTTTCTCAATGCCGTCTTCATGGACGAATCGCGCAAGTACACGCTCGAGTGGGCTGAAATCGCCAAGCTCAAGCGCCGCAACTGGCTTTCCTTTTTCGAACCCGACATACTCGTCCAGAACCTCCGCATGAAAACCGACGGGCTTCCCATCCAGATGGGAAGCGGCGTCGTGCTCGCCCCGACGGGCAGTCGCGACAACATCGCCAACCTCTATGTCTTCAAGAACGGCGCGTTCAACCGCCAGGCCGCCGAGTTCGTGACCTCGATTGCCGGCACCTTCACGATTGCCGATTGGGAGTTCTTCGGGATCTACGGCCTCTACAAGTACCGGGGAAGCGTCATCCTCGAGGAATGGGAGCTCGAGGCACCGCCGCATCGCGTGTGACGGGGATTCCCGTTTGGGCACGGACGTGCCCGCAGACAGATGACAAACGGGTAGCAAGTCTGCCCTCTCCACAGCATCTCTATCTCCTCGCGTACAATGTCCTGAACGTCGGGTGTCCTCATGCGCCCGTCAAATCGGACTGGATAGGACATGACGCAGGACATGAACCGGCACTTCTCCATGAGTGCCCTTTTGAAATACACGTTCCCGACCATCTGCATGATGATCTTCACCTCGCTCTACGAGGTGGTGGACGGTTTCTTCGTCTCGAACTTCGTCGGCAAGACAGCACTCGCGGCCGTGAACCTCGCCTGGCCCGTCGTCATGATCCTCGCGACGATCGGCCTCATGACGGGCACGGGTGGCAGCGCCCTGGTTGCCAAGACCCGCGGTGAGGGCGACGACGAGCGCGCTAACCGCTACTTCAGCATGCTCGTCATCTTCACGATAGGCTTCGCGATCATTCTCGCCGTCCTGGGACAGTGGCTGATCGAACCTCTCATCGCGGCCTTCGGGGCACAAGGGGAGCTCCTTGACGAAAGCGTCATCTACGGGCGGTGGACGCTGCTCGCCCTGCCGTTTTTCGCGCTGCAATTCGCCTTCCAGACGTTTTTCTCCACGGCGGGCAAGCCCAATTACGGCTTCTTCGTCATCGTCGCCGCCGGTGTCGTGAACGTCGTGCTCGATTGGCTGTTCATCTGCGTCTTTGGCTGGGGTATCGCCGGAGGCGCCATCGCCACGGCACTGGGCCAGGTCGTGGGTGGGCTTGTTCCCCTCATCTACTTCCTGCGCAAGCACAACTCGAGTTTGTTGCGCCTGGTCAGGACGCGCCTGGAGTGGCGTCCCATTGGCAGGGCTTGTCTCAACGGTTGCTCCGAGCTCGTCTCCAACATCGCGATGAGCCTCGTGACCATGCTCTACAACTTCCAGCTCATGCGCTACATCGGCGAAGACGGCGTCGCGGCGTTCAGCGTCATCGGCTACACGGCGATGATCTTCGGTGCCATCTTCATGGGATACGCGCTCGGTAGTTCGCCGCTCATGAGCTACCAATACGGAGCGAAGAACCATGCCGAAATGCGAAGCATCTTGTTCAAGAGTCTCGGCTTCATCGGTGTCGGCAGCGTTCTCATGTTCCTGGCCGCCGAGTGGCTTGCCGGGCCGCTCTCCGCCATCTTCGTGAGCTATGACCCGGCACTACTCGAGTTCACTACCAAGGCGTACCGGATCTACGCCTTCGCGTTTCTCATCATGGGCGTGCCCATCTACGCTTCGGCATTGTTCACCTCGCTTGGCAACGGTATCGTTTCCGCCGTCATCGCCTTCCTGCGCACGATCGTGTTCGAGTGCGGTGCGGTGTTGTTGTTGCCGTTGATCCTGGGTATCGACGGCATCTGGCTTTCGGTTTCCGTCGGCGAGCTCGCCGCCGCCGTGCTTGCGACGTGCTTCATGATCGCGTTCAGGAACCGCTATGGCTATGGCAAACGCGGCGCTGCCAGGCAATAGCAAATGTGGCAAAACTGCCTCGGCGCGTTTTGTCACATTGGGTACGCTAGCCTTCGTCGAGGGCACGGATCGACTTGGGGATGTAGGCCACGAGGCCCAGCACGAGGCACGCGATGCCGTCCACCACGAAAAACGGAGCTACGCCCATGAGCTCGGCCGCCACGCCGCCGATGGCGATGCCGATGGGCGTCGCGAGCCCCATGGCGGCGTTGAGCAGGCCCATGGCGCGCCCCATCTTCTCGTCGGACACGTTGCGTTGCGTGAGGGTCATCGTGGGGCCGTTGAACCATGCGCAGGCCATGGCCATCACAGCGACGAGCACCACGAAGGCGACGAAACCCGTCGGGGGCAGAAGCCCGCACGCCGCCGTCGTCGCCCCCACGATGACGGCCGCCACGGCGATAAGTCCCGCGAGTCTCTTGCCGCCGCCCCATGCCATGAGTATGCCCGAGCCCACGAGCATGCCGATGCCGAATGCCGCCTCGACGAGTGAGGCCATGTAGCCATCACCCGAGAAATGCTCGTACGTCATCAGCGGGAACACGGCAGAGAGCGGGCCGAATATCATCATGCCGATGGTGACCATGACGATGAGAAGCAGCAAACCGCGTGATGCCGCGACGGCACGGAAGCCGTCGCGCAGGTTGGCGATGACATGCTGTTGCGTGGCCGTCTCGTCGATGACGGTGGGGACCTTCGCAAGCGCAAGTCCCGCAATGGCGAAAAGCGCTCCGATGAAATCGAGGAACATGACCGAGGAAAACCCCATGGTGGTGTAGAGGAAGATGCCGAAGGCAGGCGCGCCTATGCCGGCAATGGAGGCGAGCAGCTGGTCGAGCGTGTTGATGCGCAGGAGGTGCTTGTCGGGCACCAGCATGGGCATGGTCGCCATCATCGCCGGGCTGTGGAAGGCCTGGCCGACAGCACGCGCCACACAGACGAGGATAAGCAACACGAGCGAGACATCGCCTGCGAGGATGATGAATCCCGCTATCAACGAGATGAGCCCGATGGCGCCGTCGGCCACGATCATGATCATCTTGCGGTTGTGCTTGTCGGCCACGATGCCGCCAAAGGGGGAGAGAAGGCCGATGGGGAGCATCACGCATATGTTCATCACGGCAAGCACGAGCGCGCTGCCGGTGGATTCGGTCACGTACCATACGACGGCATATCCCGCGGCGTAGCTGGTTATCATCGAGACGGCCTGACCGGCCCATATGAAGCTGATGATTGCCAGCCAGTTCTTGGGAAGGGGCAAGCCGACGGCGCTCGTGAGGGGCGTGTCGGCGGATTCGGCAGGTTTTCCCGCCTGCGCAGGCGGGTTTGAAGAGATGTTCTTTGACATGGGAATCTCCCGGAACGTGAGTGTGCGGAATGGGAATGGCTAGCGTTCGGCACTTAGCCGAGAAAGACTAGATGACGAATTCTCCGCACATACATCCACCTCAAATCGAATCCGGGTTCGCCCAGTGTAGGGGAGGGCACGCACGCTGTCAAAGCCTCATGCGATCGACGTGGAGTGCCTTGCGTGCAGTCGAGTTGTATTGAACCATGCATGTTCCATATCAAATGATTATTGAATCACAATAGTGAAATCAAATGAGTGCAAATATGTGCGATTACAATCAAATTATAGTATTATGAAGGCGTGAAGATATCACATGAGTGATTTCTGTTCGAGGAGGTAGGGCATGGCCCACGAACTCACACCGCAGGACATCAAGGACATCCGCGCCAAGTACGGCCTCTCGCAACGCTCGTTCGCTCGTTTGCTCGGTCTGGGGGAGGCAAGCCTCGCGCGCTACGAGAAGGGCCAGAAGCCCTCTCGCGCCAACGCCAACCTCATCCGTGCCGCCCGCTTGCCGCGCTTCGTCATGGATTGCCTCGACCGTGACGGCAAGGAGCTTTCCGAGAAGGAGCGTCAAGGCGTCGAGGAAATCGTCTATGCAGAGGTCTACTTTGGCGAGGGAGATGAAGATATGGACATGACGGAGATCTACCACATCACGCTCACGCAAGAGGTGCTTACGGAGAAAGCTGCCGAGATTCTGGCCAAGCTATTCACGTTGAGATCAACTGCGCGAAAGCAGGGCGACGCAATGCGCGAAATGGTGTTTTCCGACATCATCAATCAGATCGCGTTGCTCAAGCCTACTATTGTCAGTTCCGAAAACTCCAACAAGAACAAACTGGCAGAGATTAAGGGCCAGCTCGACGCATTCGATAAACTCGCAGACCGCTATATCCCGCTGGCGGCCTGACGTGGGTAACTATCTTGCGGAGTATTCCGAAGAAGAGTTTTCCGAAAAGCTGATTGGCCAGCTCGAGACGATGGTGGCACCCGCTTGTCTGTCGCCGCACGATAGACCTCAGGCAGTTTTGCTCGGAGGCCAAAGCGGGGCAGGCAAGACCACTCTTCACCACGTGTTTCTCGAGATGTTCAAAAAGGATGTCATCGTCGTCAACGGCGACGAATATCGAACGCTCCATCCGCGCTTCTTTGCTTTGCAAAGCGCCTATGGCGATAAAGCCGTCGATTACACGGCGCAGTGGGCAGGCAAGATGGTGGAAGCCGTCGTCGAGGCGCTTTCCTCGGCCGGCTATAACCTCGTTATCGAAGGTACGTTGCGCACGTCTCAGGTACCTCTCGCAACCGCCACGCTCCTGCGTGAGCGCGGCTACGATGTCTCGCTTGCCCTCATGGCGGTCAAGCCGGAGATATCGCTCGTTTCCTGTCAGCTCCGCTACGAGCAAATGCGTCTTGCCGGCACCATGCCCCGCGCAACCGACCCTGTCCATCATCGCAAGATCGTCGACCAGATCGTGCGCAATCTCGCCGTGCTTGAGGATTCGGGTATGTTCGACCAAATACACCTCTACAACCGCAGCCGCGAGCATCTCTATCCGCAAGAGGGACTTGCCATGACGGCAAGCCAAGCGCTCGAGGAGGCGCTTTTCGGGGGCTGGTCCGAGGAGGAGCTGAAGCACTACGCTTCGATCAAGGCCGAGCTCGAGAGGCTTCAGCGCAGGAGTTAACGCGGGAATTTCGCCCTTGCGAGTTTTCCATGTCGTATCTGGCATATAATCCCAAACCATGACCGGGGAGCTTGGGTAATCCAGGCTGAGAGGGCGCTTGTGACGCCGACCCGATGAACCTGTGTGGGTAATGCCAACGAAGGGAGTGCGCCATGGCTACCATGGGCAATCAAGTAACGCAAATTGACTACGCACGTGCCGGAATCGTGACCGAGCAGATGCGAAGCGTCGCCGCGAAGGAGGGCATTTGCGCGGAAAGCGTGCGCGAGGCCGTCGCTGCCGGACGCATCGCCATTCCGGCGAACATCCACCACGCCGCGCTCGATCCCGAGGGCGTGGGTTCGTGCCTGGACGGCGTACCACTGCGCACCAAGGTCAACGTCAACCTCGGCATTTCGGGCGACCTGGCCGACGAGGAGGAGGAGTGGCGCAAGGTCGATGTCGCGCTCGAGCTGGGTGCCGAGGCGATCATGGACCTCTCGAACTCGGGAAAGACACGGGCATTTCGCCGTGCGCTCATCGAGCGTTCGCCGGCAATGGTGGGCACGGTGCCCATGTACGATGCCATCGGGTATCTGGAAAAGGCGCTCATCGACATCACGCCGGATGATTTTCTCGAGGTCATCCGCGCGCATGCCGAAGACGGCGTCGACTTCGTGACGGTGCATGCGGGCATGAACCGTCGGGTCATCGACTCGTTCAAGGAGACGGGACGTCTCACGAACATCGTCAGCCGGGGTGGATCGCTAATCTTTGCCTGGATGGAGGCGACCGGCAACGAGAACCCGTTCTACGAGTTCTACGATGACGTGCTCGCCATTCTGCACGAGCATGACGTGACGATCTCCCTTGGCGATGCGATGCGCCCCGGTAGCATCTACGATGCAAGCGACGCCGCCCAGATCGCCGAGCTCATCGAAATCGGCAAGCTCACGCAGCGCGCGTGGGATGCCGGCGTGCAGGTGATGGTCGAGGGGCCGGGGCACATGGCGCTCGACGAGATTGCCGCCAACATGAAGATGGAGAAGCGCCTGTGCCATGGGGCGCCCTTCTACGTGCTCGGGCCGCTCGTGACCGATATCGCTCCCGGCTACGATCACATCACGGCGGCCATTGGCGGGGCCATCGCAGCTTCGAGCGGGGCGGACTTCCTCTGCTACGTGACGCCGGCCGAGCACCTGCGCCTGCCGGATGCCCATGACGTGCGCGAGGGACTCATCGCCACCAAGATCGCCGCGCATGCCGCCGACATCGCCAAGGGTGTTCCTGGTGCGCGCGACCGGGACAATCGCATGAGCGATGCTCGCCGTCGCGTGTCATGGGGCGAGATGTTCGACCTTGCCCTCGACCCGCAGCGTGCCCGCGAGTTCTACGAGAGCGCCCCGCCCGTCACGGAAGGGACGTGCACGATGTGCGGCAAGATGTGCGCCATGAAGACCGTGAACGACCTCATGGACGGCCTGACGGTGAGCATCTGACGAAGAGCATCAATCGTTCATGACGTGCGCCCTGCCGGGAGGCAGCGGCAGGCGTTTGCCGCATGTTCTGCAGGTGGTGTCGGCCTCGTCGTTTTGCGTGTCGCAAAAGGCGCAGTATCCGACGGGGCGGACCTTGGCGTCAGAACTCGGCGGTCCGCATTTCCCGCAATGTATGCACGCGAAGCAATGAGGCATGACGATGCTTCTATTCGGGTTTCGTGGCCATGAGCGCACGCATGGGGTGAGCAAGCCCGATGACGCATACCACCAAGGCGATGACGATGAGAACAGGGAACACGGCATCGAACCCCATGGCGGGGAGCAGGAGCATGGAGGAGCTGAAGACGTAAGGTGCCAAGAATGGCCCTAGATTCATCATGGATGTCATGATGCCGCTCACGAAGGGTATGCGCTCGGGAGGCGTAATGTTTCCCGTCGCGTTTTGGGCGGCGGTGAAAAACGCAGATCCGGCAAATCCCAAGATGAAGACGCCCAGGGCGTAGACGACGGACGATGGTGCCAGCAAGCAGGGGATGAGTCCTATCACGATGAATGCGGCCGAGATTCCGAACAGTCGCGTCTTGAACCAGCGGACGAGATAGGGGAAGAGCACCCCGCAAAAGATCGTGCCAATGCCGCAACAGTTAATGACGAGCGCCGCCTCGCCCGGTCCGGCAAGGCCGCGCCAGTCGAGCACCGAGGAGGTCACGACCTGCACCGTCACGACGCAGGTCCACGCCGCCAGCGCAAATAGCGCATATCCCGTGATGGAACGTGGAATCTTTGGCTTTGCGACTGTCTGTGTCTTGACTTGGTCCGCGAGCTTTGCCCGGACAATGTTCTTGGCCTCGGGCATCCACAGCAACGCGATGATCATGGGAACAAAGCCGATTAGATACGCCAAGAACGAGTAGTTCCAGCCAATCTCGGTGAGGTAGCCCGCGACCGTCGTGTAGATAATGTTGAAGACGAACTGGATGGTGATTCCCAGCCCGAGCAAACGGGATCGCTGCTCGCCTTCGCAGAGCGCGATGATGCTGGCGTTTCCCACGGGAAACATGATGCCCAGGCCGATACCGACGATTACGCGCGAGAAGATGATGAGGTTGTAGTCGGTAATGTCGGGCATGAGGAAGGGATATGCGCCACCTACGGTCATGATGAGGATGCCGACGATAGCGGCGGGCTTGAAGCCGACTTTCGGGAGTAGTGCGCCGGAGATGATGCTGACGGGAACCGATACGATGCCGGTGATGCTGTTCGCGAGCATGATCGTGGTGATGTCCGTATCGGCAAAGTGATGCGAGAAAGCGGCAATCGATGGCGTCAGGATGGCGAACTCGCTCATGGTGCAGAACAAGGCGAGGATGCCGATGACGTTCATCGTGCTCAGAGATCCGCCTGATTTCATGTGCGAGGACATGACTCCTCCTTACAACGGCGCTATACATACGTGTCGGATGGTGCGTCCGCCATGGACGCACCATCCGGGTTCGTGATGCTGCTGAAGCTAGAGCTCTATGTCACACGGCGTCCAGAGCACCTGCTTGGGCTTGCGCTTGAGCTCCTCGGCCATCTCGTCGATGGTGCCGAAGCGAATGACGTCGGCCAGACAATTGTGCATGCACACCGGCTCGCGCCCGTCACGCAGACGGTTCACGCACAGATCGCACAGGTCGGTGGGAGTGGGAATCTTGTTCCAGTTGTAGCAATTCCCGGTGTTCTTGGAATCGTCCTTCTGCCAGGGGCCGTCGTCCAGGACGCGAATGCCCCACTTACCGACGGGGAAGTCATGCTCCTCCTTGCAGCTGACCTCGCAGCTCTGGCATCCCGTGCAGAATTCGTAATCGATAAGCAATCCGTATTGAGTCATGATCTACACCAGCTTTCCGAATTTCTCGCCGAATGCTGCCATGTCGACGTCGTAGCTTTCCTTGAGGGGCACCACGTTGCAGCACGCGCTCTTATAGGGGGCTCCCAGGCCGAGTGCGTTGTTGTGATGTTCGGGGATGAGGTCGTTGCAGTTGGACTGCCAGACCCCGAAGAGGCTCGGCTCGTTACCGTCCTTCTCGGGGAACCACCAGCCATGATCAACCTCGACGTGACCTTCGCCTACGGTGGGCATTACGCGCGCCTTGAACTTCGCGCTTCCGAACATGTTGGAAATCTCGACCCACTGGCCGTCGGATACGCCGATGCGCTCTGCGTCGGCCGGGTTGATCTCGATCATCGGGTTCGGGTCGAGCTCGCGCAGCACGGCCACCTGACGGTGCTCGGAGTGGAACGAGGAATAGCGGCGGTGACCCGTGGACATGATGAACGGGTATTTCTCCATGATCTCCTCGTGGGGAAGGTCGCGCTCATGCCACTTGGCATCCAGCTCCTCGGGAACCAACGGGTTGCGTTTGAGATCGAGGTCCTCGGCGCTCTTCTCGGGAATGCGCGGCGAGAGGTCGGGCTCGTAGTAGTAGGGCAGCGGGTCCATGCCGTTGTTCGCAAAGGCCGATGACCACAGCTCGACGCGTCCGGTCGGGGTCAGGAAGCCCGGTTGGCCGTCGGGACGCAGCTTGCCGGTCTCGTATTTCTTGTAGTAGACCTTGCGCTTGAACTTGACGAGTTCACGTACCTCGTTGAACACGTGGCGTCCCTCGAGGCGGTTCTTCTCGAGATAATCGTGGTAGTCCGGATACTTCTCGTAGGCGAAGCGCGCCTTGGGGTCGTCGGGGAACATCTCGGCCATGCGCTTGGCGAGCATGCAGTAGATCTCGAGGTCGGACTTGGCCTCGCCCACGGTGATGGCCTTGTTGCCGCAGCCGGTGGTGATGGAGGCGGCACCGTAGTGGGTGCGGTTCACGCCGCCATGCTCGGCTACCGTGGAAAGCGGCAGGAAGACATCGCAGACGGCCTGGATGGTCGGCGTGATGAAGCAGTCCGTGCCAAAGGCGAAGTCGATGGAGCGCAGCAGCGCCTTGTGCCAGCGGGTGGGCTCGGCCGAGTTGGTCGGGGCGATGAGGTTCGTGTTGGCGATCCACGCCATGCGGATGGGGTAGGGCTCTTCGGTCTCGAGCACGTCGAGCATGCAGTCGGCCTGGGCACCCGTGATCTGGTTGCAGTACAGGGGGTACATGTCCATGCCGACGCACTTGGCGCGCTCCTCGTCGGTCATCTGGTACCAGCCCTCGGTGATGAAGGCGCGGGTGTCGGTGTTGTGCTCCGACTGCCCGGACGCTGCGTCACCGGTGATGTCCTCGGGCATCGACAGGTCGGCGACGATGTTGCCGCCGGGTACGTCGAGGTTGCCGCACATGCAGATCATGGCGAGCACGCACTGGCCGGCCTGCATGCCGTTGGTGTTCTGGTCGAAGGCGAGGCCCCAGGCGATGGATGCCGGATGGGCGTTGGCGTACATACGTGCCACCGTGTAGATATCCTCGACGGGAACCTCGCAGATGCGGGCGGCATCCTCGGGCGTCATGTAGGCAACGCGCTCCTTGAACTCGTCGAAACCGTAGGTCCAGCGCTCCACGAAGTCATGGTCGTAGAGATCCTCGGAGATGATGATGTTGCACATCGCCATCGCGAGAGCCGCGTCCGTGCCGTTGCGCAGGCGCAGCTGCAACTCTGATCTGGTCGCCAGCCAGTTGACGCGCGGGTCGATGGTGACGAGCTTCGCGCCGCGCTTCATGAGGTCGATGACCGCATGGCCGAAGAAGCCGTCCGGGTTGGACGCCAGAGGCATCTTGCCCCACAAGATCATGAGCTCCGGCACGCAGTACTCCGGATCATCATAGCCGCCCTCGAGGCCGCCAGCGTAATCGAGTTCGGGGTACAAGGCACCGAGCACCATCTGGGAGGCCATCATGCGCGGCTGGTAGCAGGCATAGCCCGACTGAGTGTAGGCAAGGTTCGGGGTGCGGAAGATGGACAGCTGGAAGTCCTGGGAGAGCATGCCGTCACGGCCAGTGCCCACGAAGATGGCCATGGTCTCGCGTCCGTACTCGTCGGTGAGACGGCGCCAGTTGTCCATGATGATGTCAAGCGCCTCGTCCCAGCTGCAGCGCTCCCACGCGTCAGCGTTTCCACGCTCTTCCTTCGCACGCTTCTGGGGATAGATGACGCGCGAGGGATTGTAGATATAGTCCTTGAGTGCCACGCACCTGGGGCACAGGCGACCCTGGGTGATGGGATCGTTCTCGTCGCCCTCTACATGGTCAAGTCGTCCGTCCTTGTCCACGTAGAGCTTGATTCCGCATCCGACGGGGTGGCAACCCGGGGGAGACCACACCGAGGAGCGAATCACGGTGAAGTCGCCATCTTGGAACTTCCACGGCTTGCCTAGATCGTTTTTGAATTCCATGTCTTCCTCTTTCTCTTCTCGCGTACATTCCTGCAGATCGAACGGTTCTGAGATGATTTGCGTATTGCGGTGTCTCCTAGGCGTCCTGCTGCACCTTCTTGGCATCGCGCGCCTTGATGACCACCATGAGGGCGATGGCGCCCACGACGAGCACGATGCCGACTCCCATGAGCAGACCCGTGCACGCGCCCCATCCGGCACTGGAGACGATGACGCCCACCAGGCCAAAGAGGATGCCGCCCACGCACTGGCCGCAGCTCATGAGCGAAGACGAGATGCCGGCCAGCTCGGGTCGTGGTGCTATTTCGGCGACCATGGTGAAGAAGATGGCCGGAACCACGCCATTGGAAAGGCCGAACAGGATGAGCCAGGGAATGAGCATTCCCTCGCCGATGGAATAGGCCATCGAGAACGAGATGCCGAGCACGACGGATGCTACGACCAATATGGCCAGGCGCTGTGTGTTACCCGTTACCAGGTTCATGACCACGCCGATGGCTATACCGCCGATGACCACGGCGATGTTGGCGATGTTCATCATGGTGTTGGCACCTAGTTGGTCCATGCCCATGGTCTGCACCATATAGAGCGTCTCGAAGTTCATGACGCAGGCGGTACCCAGCGAAAACGCCGCGAAGGCGATCATGGAAATCCAGCACGACAGGCTCTTGAAGCCCTCGGACATCTTCGGCTTGGGCGCGTTGGGGTCGACCTCTTCCAGGTACGAGACCTTGGGGTCGCGTATGGCCAGAATCCAGATTACCGTGACGACGGCAAGCAGGACGACCACGAACCAGAAGACGTTGTGATAGCTCTGGGGGTCACCCACGTTGAAGAAGAAGCCGGAGGTGCCCATGATGAACATGGAGCCCAGGGGAACCCATACGGAAAACAGGCCCATGGGTATGCCACGCTTGGACGGCGGGAACCATTCCGAGATGATGACCGGAACGACTGATCCGATACAGGCGTAGCCGACTCCCTCGATAAGCCTGCCGACGACCAGAAGCTCGACGCTGGTCGCCATGGCGCTGATGACGGCACCGAGGGCAGCGCATGCCAAAACGAGCGTCGTGGCCCTGCGCGCTCCGAACTTCATGATGATGGCGGCTACGACGAAGGTCATGACGAGCCCGACGTAGCCGTTGAGCGACATGATGTTCGCCGCCATGCCGGTGTCGATGCCGAGCGCGGGAATCACGAGCGACATGGTTGCCGGCAGCTTGTTGCAGTTGACCGAGATCAGGATCGAGGCGATGATGGCCACGCAGGCGACGATCCACGCTCGTCCCGAGTTGAATATCTCGGTTCTTTTCTCCTCCTTTGTCATGGAGACTCTCCCTCCTCTTGTTGCCCGGTGATGGGAACTGCGCCTGGAACACGAGATGACTATATGAAGGAGGGGAAGGGAGCCTCAAGAAATGGATGCCGCGCAATGTTTCCCAATGGGGACTGGGATTGAAAAAGCGTCCGATGGTGTAGTACATTTTGCGCGAAACGTCTCACTTTCGAGACGTGTGATTGCTCGCATGACGCGAATCGACGGCTCCGGGGGAGGGATGCTCGTGATTGGCAACTTGGCATCGGACGAGAAGATCTATTCCCGCTCTTACCTCACCAAGCTCCGCGTGGCCGAGGCCATGAACCGGCTTTGTGCCGACACGCCTTTCGCACGCATACACATCGAGGACATCGTCCGGGAGTCGGGCGTGAGCCGTTCGAATTTCTACCATAACTTCGAGGATAAGTACGCCGTGGTCAACTGGATTGGCCACCAGTGCCACGAGGATGGGATCTTCCGCATCGGGCGCGACCTCACGTGGCTCGAGGGCCATATGATCACCACGCGCGAGATGGCGAAGTTCAACGCGCTTTTCGCCAGTGCGTCGGTGGGACGCGAGTACCAGTCGGCGGTGCCCTCGTTCGTGAGGGAGCGGCAGAAGAACCTCACCCAGACCGTCACGGAGTTCCAGCATCGCGAGATCACGGAGGCGCTCGCGTTTCAGATCGAGGCGTTTCCCTACTGCGAGTCCATTATGACCAACAAGTTCCGTTCGGGCGAGCTTCCCTACGAGATGCGGGAGTTCTGCGAGTATCTGGTGGCATCGACGCCGCGATTGCTCTACGAGGCCCTCGAACATCCCGTACAGGCTCTCGATGCCGATGTGGGCAACCTGGGCCATGCGGGTATCTCGGGCGTCTCGGAAATCCTCGATCGCTAGGGACATGCGACCGACATCGACGTTGGCCCTTCGCGTGTCAATGCGCGATGTAGTATCATGACCTCATACGCTATCGGCACGAATGCAGACGAAACGAGGTGAGGTGCTGAGCGCGTGGCCATGAAGAACGTCTTTCGTGTACTCAAGCGCGACATCCTGCGCCTCTTGAAGGTGCCGCCCGCCATGGTGGTCATCCTTGCCCTGCTCGTGCTGCCATCGCTCTATACCTGGTACAACGTCCTCGGCTTCTGGGATCCCTACGAGAGTACCGGGCATCTACACGTGTGCGTGGTGAACGAGGACGAGGGGGCCGATAGCGAGCTCACGGGTCATATCGACGTCGGCGAGATGATCGTCGACGAGCTGCACGGCAATGACCAGCTCGACTGGCAGTTCGTCGACTACGATGAGGCCATGGACCAGGTCAAATCGGGGAAGAGCTACGCTGCCTTCGTCATCCCGTCCGACTTCTCGGCAAAACTCCTGACGCTTACGACCGGCCATTTCGAGAAACCCGACATCGATTACTACGTGAACGAGAAGGTCGGACCGATAGCGCCCAAGATCACCGATACCGGTGCCAACACCCTTGACGCGACCGTGAACGCGACCTTCGTCGAGACGGTGAGTCTCAAGGCGACCGAGGCGTTGAACGCGGCCTTGGAGCAATCCGACGAGCGCGTGGATGGAGCGAAGTCCCTGGCCTCGGCAAAGGTCGAGGAGGCTGAGGCCAAACTCGAAAACGCGAGCGCGTCGATAGGCAGGCTTGCCGATCAGGCCGAGCAGGCGAAGGGGAGGGCGCAGAGCGCCAAGGCGTCCCTTGCCACCGCCCGCGATGCCATCGACAACGCATCCGGCGCGATGGATTCGGTATCCGATGCCGCCTCGACACTGCAGAGCAGCTACATGGGATTCGCGGCTGATACCGTGCCGCTCGTGACCGCGGCGATGAAGGATGCTGCGGATGCCTACGCCGAGGCGGCGCGGGCGATCTCCGAGCTGCCCGTGCAAAGCGACGAGGCAAAGGAACTGCTTTCCCAGCTGCGCGCGTCGGCCGATGCCGCGACTGCCCAGGCGGACCTCTATGCGAAGATACTGGCCGATGACGTGGCGCCGGCGATCGGCGAGAGGCTGGGGGCCCTTGCAAGCGCGAGCTCCCAGGCGGCAGGCGCGATTGCGGGCCAAAAGATCGTCATCGCGCAGGCATCGGCGGTCATCGACGACATGGTCGCGACGCTGGATTCCGCGGCCGGCTCCCTCGGCAAGACCCAGGCGCTTCTGGACGGCCTGGTCGACGAGATCGACCGCGTGCACACCGACGCGATGATGCTCGCGGGTTCCGACGTGCTCAAGAACCTCGTCGGCGAAGACGGGTTCGATGCGGAGAAGGTCGCGGAGTTCATCAGCGCGCCGACGCGTCTGGATACCGTGCAGCTTTATCCGGTCGACACCTACGGCGCGGCCATGGCACCGCTGTTCATGAACCTCACCTTCTGGATCGGTGCCTTCATGTTGATGGTGGTGCTGCGCCAAGAGGTCGATTCGAGCGGCATACGCAAGCTCACGCTCACGCAGCGCTATCTCGGGCGCTTCCTGCTCTATGCCCTGCTCGTGATCTTGCAGGCCGTCGTCTGCTGCGCGGGCCTGCCCGTTATCGGCATGCACGTGGTCAACCTGCCGGCGCTGTTCTTCGCGTCAATCGTCGCTGCGCTGTCCTATCTCAGCATCATCTACGCGCTTTCGGTGACCTTGCAGCATCTGGGCAAGGGCATCTGCATCGTCCTCGTCTTCGTGCAGATACCGGCCGCGACTGGCCTGTACCCCATCGAAATGACGTCCCCGTTCTTCCAGGCGATCTACCCACTGTTTCCGTTCACCTACGGCATCAATGCGATGCGCGAGGCCATTTGCGGCTTCTACGGGCTGCATTACCTGCGTGACATCTGCATATTGCTGGGTTTCCTCGTCGTGTCCATGGCTGTCGGCATACTCGTGCGCCCATGGCTCTCCAACGTCAATCGCCTGGTCGCACGCGAGATAAAGCAAAGTGGCATCTTCAACGGCGAGAGCGTCGAGGTGCCCATGCGACGCTTTCGCTTCTCGCAGGTGCTGCGCGCGCTCGCCGATCGCGACGAGTACCGCAAGGCGCTCATTCGGCGTTACACGCGCTTTCAGCGGATATATCCGCGTCTCATACGCGGTGCCGTCATCGTTGGCATCGCCGTGCCCATCATCGTCCTTGTGCTGTTCTCGCTCGGCATGACGGGCAAGGTCGTGCTCCTCACGCTGTTCCTCGGATGGACCGCGTTCGTCTTCGTGTTCCTCATCGTGGTGGAGAGCCTGCGCTCGAGCTTCGAGCGTCAGCTGCGCCTCGACAAGATGAGCGACGAGCAGCTACGCGAACTCTATCTGTCGCGCAATCATCTCGAACACGCCGACATCGTCCACGGCGCGACCATGCCCCAGATAGCAGACGCGGACGAAGACGACGAGCCCTCGTCGCAGCCGCAGGGCGGAAGGTACTCGGCATCGGGCGGTGATCGCGATGCATAACATCTGGACCCTGTTCAAGAGCGATTTGCGGCACCTCTTCGCCAACGTCGTGAGCACCATCATCACGATTGGCCTGGTCGTCATGCCGTCCATATTCGCGTGGTACAACCTGATCGCGTGCTGGGATGTCTTCGACAACACGGGCCATCTCACCGTCGCGGTCGCCAACGAGGACGAGGGCTACGAAAGCGACCTCGTGCCCATACGCGTCAACGTCGGAGACATGCTCGTCTCGGAACTGCGTGCCAACGACCAGATCGGCTGGCGCATCGTGAGTGAGGAGGAGGCGGTCGACGGAGCGAAAAGCGGCAAATACTACGCCGCGGTCGTGATACCCAAGGATTTCAGTCGCGACATGCTGCGTTTCTACATGGACGATTCCGAGCGCGCGCAGATCACCTACTATTCGAACGAGAAGAAGAACGCCATCTCGCCCAAGATCACGATGACCGGAGCCGATACGGTTTCCGAGAAGGTGAACACCGTCTTCGCGCAGTCCATCTCCGAGGTGATGCTCTCGGTCGCGGAATCCGTCTCGCGCTATGCCGATGACATGGACGTACATGGGCAGATCGCCGCCCTGGCAGATCATATCAACGCGATGTCGGAGGATACGAATCGCGTTGCCGACGTCGTGGAGATGTACTCCGGGACTCTGGAATCGGCTCAGCGGCTGCTCGATTCCGGAAGCAAGCTGATTCGCCAGGCGCAGGACGAGATCGTCTCCATGATGGAGACGGCCGACGCGAGTGCCGACGGGCTCACATCGGCGGCAGAGGACATCGCGGCCGCGCAGGGCAAGCTCGAGGAAGCGCTTTCCTCGGCGCAGGCGAGCTTCGACGAGCTACGTGCCTTGATTGACAGCTCCGGGCTCTCGCAGCTCCTCGACCCCGAGGTCGTGCAACGCATCGACCAGCTCGCCGCCAGCGCGCAGGCCAACATCCAGGCCGCGAGAAAGGACTACAACGAGAACCTCAAGCCTGACCTTGACCGCCTTATCGCCGCGGCAAAGGGTCTGGATGCCGATGCATCCCAGGCCATCAGCGGCATGAAAGAAGCGGAAAGCGGCATTTCGGCGGCGACGGACTCCGCCCAGGGCATACTGGGCGATGCCGTCGCGCAGATCGGCTCGGTGACGGGGGACCTGCGCGCATCGGCCGACACGCTCCATGGTCTGGCGACGAGCATTTCCGAGGCACTCGTCACCGGGGATCCGGCTGCGCTGCAGGCGGTGCTCGGTGCCGATGCGCAGAGCATGGCCGAGGCACTTTCCGCACCGGTGGGCATCGAGCGCATCGCGGTGTTTCCGTCCGAGAACTTCGGCTCGGCCATGGCGCCGTTCTACACCACGCTCGCCGTCTTCATCGGGTCGCTGCTCATACTCGTCGTCGTCAAGCCGAGCGTCTCGAATCGCGCGCAGGCGAATCTTCGCAATCCCAAGCCGCGCGAGATGCTGATCGGGCGCTTTCTCTCGCTCGTGTGCATCTCGCTCGCGCAGACGACGCTCATCGGCATCGGCAACATCTTCTTCTTGCAGGTTCAGGTCGTGCATCCGTGGCTCCTGATGCTCGACCTGTGGTTCTCGGGCCTCGTCTTCACGTTCCTGATATACGTCCTCGTGCTTGCATTTGCCAATCTTGGAAAGGCGCTCGCGATTTGCCTGCTCATCTTGCAGATAACCGGTTGTGGAGGGTCGTATCCCTTGCAGATCCTGCCCGATTTCGTGCAGAACGTGAGCCCGTTCTTGCCGGCGACTCACACGGTCGATGCCATGCGTGCGGCGATGTTCGGCATGTACAACGGTGACTTCTGGGTTCAGCTCGGCGAGCTTGCGCTGTTCCTGATACCAGCTGCGCTCATCGGCTTTGCACTGCGCAAACCGTTCGAGAAGTTCATGAAGTGGTACGTGCGCACCGTCGAATCCACGAAGATCATTGGTTAGGGTTTTCGGCAGGGGACGATGCATGACCAGAGCTCAGAAGCCCATTCGCTCTGGTCATGCACCGTCCCCACCGAGTTCCGTCTTCGTGGGTTCGGCGGCGTTATGGGGTCAGTTGTAAAGAAATCGCGTTAGTGTGAGACTTATGAGCTTCGGCTACACGTTTTTTGCGAAAGTGTGAAGCCATTGCGTGATTCGTTGCGCACTATCGAAAAAAACGTGCATGGCAACTACACCGAGTAGGCCCAGAAGTTACGCGCTTGCGCGATGAGCTTGTCGAGATCCCAGGGTTTGTTCGTGCGTTCCGCGCTATTGGGGTCGCGGATGATGGCGCGTTCGCTTTCGTCGATTCCGCATATCACGATGAAGTGGCCGGTTGTCGTGAAATCACCAGGTCCCATGATCGCGATGACGGGATGACCGGCACTGACACGGCCCTTGATCATGCCCTTGTCGGCGGGAAGCTCCTCGGCGTTCAGTCCCAGGCCCCGGGCGCCCTTCGTCATGAACTCCCAGCTGGTCGCGCCCTTGTCCACGAAGCCCATGCGCTCGCGGACTGCGCCTCGGTCATCGGCTCCATCTCCTTGCGGCCCGTGAGGTTCACGTACACCATCGACAAGCAGGTGGGGCCGCAGCCGCTCTTCTCGAGCGTGTCGTTCGCGTATGAGGTGGAAGCCCATTGCGGGTCGGTCTGGTAGAGGGCCGGCGTCGCCCCGCGCTTCCACTCGGACTGGGGAGTGCTCGATGCTGCGGCGGTGGTGGTCGCCTTTCCGTTTCCGCCGAGCATCGGCGCCATGGACTCTGCCGATGCGCTTGCGAAATACGATGCGCATAGAAAGCCGACGACGAGTACGCAAACGACGAGCAGTTTGCCCTTGCGGGCACCCATGCCGTGTCGTGCGGTACGTGCCGGAACCCTGCGTACCTGGATGCCGGAATGGCTCGTGCGCCTGCTGCCGACACCGACCCTGATGGCGGACATCGCAGGGTCGCCCGTGCGGCTACGGTACGTGTTCGCGTAGCGGCTGTATCTCATTGCGTCGTCGTTCATGCCCTCACCTCGCAATCCTCCGCGTTCCGATGTCACGATGATGCGTCGACATGGCATTTCGATGCCCATAGCAAAGCCTTAAGATTTCCTTACGTTCCTGTAAGCTGGGAAATGTGAGTGCGAAACGCTTCCGGGAAAAGTAGAATTACGCCCATGAACGATGATGACAAGATACTGATCGTAGACGATGACGAGGCCATCGCGCGCCTGCTCAGCGAGATTCTGCGGAGTGAGGGCTTTTCCACACGCGAGTGCCTGTCGGGACCGGCTGCGCTCGAGGCGCTCGCGCAGGATGATTTCCAGCTCGTCTTGCTCGACATCATGATGCCGGGTATGAACGGCTTCGAGACATGCCAGCGCATACGCGAGAACTCGGATGTCCCCGTGGTCTTCCTCACGGCCAAGAACGAGGAATCGGATTTGGTCCTGGGGTTTTCCCTCGGTGCCGATGACTACATCGTCAAGCCCTTCAAGCCCCGCGAGCTCGTCGCCCGGGTTCGTACGAGGATCCGCAGGAGCAAGGATCGCACAGTTGCGAAGAGCCCCGGCCTTTTCGATTGCGATGGATTGCTCATCGACACGACGCGCCATGTCGCGACTCTCTACGACGAGGAGCTCAAGCTCACGCCCAAGGAGTTCGGGGTTCTTTCGCTGCTGGCACGCCATGCCGGCAAGCCCGTCGCGATCAAGGACATATTCGAGGAGATATGGGACGAGCCCTACAACTCGTTCGACAGCAACACCGTCATGGTGCACATTCGTCGCATCCGCAAGAAGCTGTCCCAGGTCGATTCGTCGCGCGAGTTCATCAAGACCGTCTTCGGGGTGGGATACAGGCTCGAAGTCGATCGCGGGGAGAGCCGTCATGGCTAGGCTCAAGACGGAGCAAGCGCGCTCCATGTGGACGAGGCTCGTCTTGCGCTACGTTCTCGCGCTTCTCACGTTCACCGTCATCTATGCGGTTATGCTCGTAACGTTGGGTAACGGGATTTCCAGGTCACTCGGCAATTACATCGCCGATTCGACATCCGAATGGCATTACGTGTCGGTCGACGAGTTCAACGACCTGATGACCAGTGGCCAACTCAATAGCTCGAATCTGCAGGTCATCGAGCTCGGGTCTTATAGCAACTACCGGGATGCGCTGGGTATCGGCGCATCTGCGACAACCGGTTCCGCCATGTCCGGCGAGGCGTCAACGGATCAGGCCCTGGGCCTCGAGGACGATGCGAGCACCCTGACGCAGGACGAGAAGCAGAAGATTCTCCAGGAGAAGGGCCTTTCCGTTGAGGGGATTCCCGTCGTCGCGTATCGGGACTTGAGCACGTACAACGACTTCAAGGTGCTCAAGCCTCTCGTGGCCATCGTGCTCTATGTCGTGGGGACCTTCATCATCACCCTGCTCTTCATGCGCAGGCCGGTACGTGCCGTGGATAGCATCGCAGATGTGCTTGCGGCTCCGGGTCTGGTGAAAGGCGATGCCGTCGAGCTGCCCAAGAATCTCAAGTCGACGCAGTCCGAAATCGAGCTGTTGCAGATGCGCATCGTCCGTGACGAGATGGCGGCCAAGGCTGCGGAGGAGCGCAAGAACGAGCTGGTTACCTATCTCGCCCATGACATACGCACGCCGCTCACCTCGGTACGCGGATATCTCGAGCTCATCAGCGAGGCCGATGGCATGGAGGCCAATCGCCAGAGGGAGCTTGCCGGACGGGCGCTTGCCAAGGCAAACCGTCTCGAGTCGCTTGTGGAGGAGCTCTTCGAGATTACCCGCTACAACATGCAGAACATTCCCATAGAGCGCGAGGAGCTTGACGTCGGGTTGCTCTGCCGGCAGATTGCCGAGGAGTTCTACCCGCAGGCGCAGTCGCGTGACCTCGTCGTCGCGGTTGACGCCGAAGAGGGACTCACGGCTTTCTGGGACTCCTCCCGCATGGGTCGCGTGCTCGAGAACGTTCTCAAGAACGCGATGGCGCATGCCAGTGCCGACACCAAGGTGCTCGTTCACGCCGCGGCAGATGACGGTACCGTCACGCTTTCCGTGAGCAATCGCGGCAAGGAAATCGCCCCCGAGCATCTCGAGCACATCTTCGACAGGTTCTACCGTGGCGATGCGGCCCGTGGGCAGGGTACGGGTGGGGCCGGGCTCGGTCTTGCTATTGCCAAGGAGATCGTCGTGGCCCACGGGGGAAGCATCGAGGCCACGAGCGAGGACGGCCTGACCACCTTCACCATCCGCGTACCGCGATAAAAGACGGGGACGGGGCGGATGAGACAACGTCTCTGAGCAACTGTTTCATTTTTTGAAATTGGGCTAGAATAACGTGCTCGAGAGGATTCATCCACGATGCATGTGAACATCAATAGCAGTACATTCGCGATTTCCTGGCAGCGCTTTTTCTCGAAGCCGACGGCTAATCTCGCGTTGCGCATCACCTTTATGTTCGCCGGCCTCATCTGCATCGCGCTCGGAATCGCTCTTGCCAAGCTCGCGACCATGGGCACCTCGCCCATCTCGAGTGTTCCTGCCGTCATGACCGAGGTGAGCGAGCACTTTGGCATCCCGATGACCATGGGCATGTGGACCTTCGTCTTCAACCTGAGCTACTTTCTGCTCGAACTCGCCTTGCTGCGCCGCGCGTTCAAGCCCGTCCAGTTTCTCCAGATTCCGCTGTTCTTCGTTCTCTCCGTGTTCGTGGACGTCTGGCTCGGGGTATTTGGCCCGATGGCTCCCGAGGGCTATGCGCAGCAGCTCGTCTGGCTGCTTGCCTCCATTGCCGTGCTCGGATTCGGCATCAGGGTGCAGCTTGCCTCGGATTTGCTCATGACGCCGGGTGATGCGGCCGTGCAGGTCATCGCATATGTGTCGAAGATACGATTCAGCCGCTGCAAGGTCATCTGGGACGTGTCACTCATGAGCCTCGCCGCGCTCGTCTCCCTGCTGGTGCTTGGTGGCCTGTATCAGGTGCGCGAGGGCACGATCATCTCCGCGCTGCTCGTCGGGCCCATGGTGCGTCTCGTCGATCGCGCCTTCGAGCGCGTGTCCTGGCTGGTTCCGCCGGCATCCCACACTCTCATAGCGCCCCTCTGTCCCGCGGAAGACGCTGAAGCGGGATTCGAGCCGGCTCTCGGGGACATGACCGCGTCGGATTATGCCGAATAGTCACGACGGCCGAGTCGAACCGGAGGTCATCGCACGCGCATGGAGTTCCTGATCGTCTGCCCGCTCGTCTTCTTGGCGGGCCTCGTCGATGCCATAGCCGGCGGTGGGGGACTGATCTCCCTTCCCGCTTACTTCTTCGCGGGTCTTCCCGTCCATAACGCGATCGCGACCAACAAGCTTTCGAGCACGATGGGAACGACCGTTGCCACCATTCGCTACGTGATGTTCGGCTACATGGTGAAGTGGCTCGTCGTCCTCGGCGTCGCCTGTGGCCTGGTCGGCTCGTTTCTGGGGTCGAATCTCGCCCTAATCGCCGATGCCACGGCGCTCATGGTCTTCATGCTCGTGTCACTGCCCTTGGTCGCCTATATCGTGTTTCGCACGCGTGATCTGGACGGATTTGCCGACAGCCCGCTTTCGCGGACGAAGACCTTTGCCCTCACGGGGCTGATAGCGTTTGCGGTTGGCGTCTACGATGGCTTCTACGGGCCCGGAACGGGTACCTTCCTCATCCTGCTGCTCACCACGCTCGCGCATCTGCCGCTCGAGCAGGCGCAGGGAACGACCAAGGCGGTCAACCTCGCCACCAACGTCGCTGCGCTCGTCGTGTTTTTCGCAAGCGGAAACGTGCTCGTCGTCCTCGGCCTCGTCGCCGGCCTCTTCAACATCGCGGGAAACTGGATCGGGACCAGCCTCTTTCGCAGGAACGGTGCGGCAATCGTGCGTCCCATCATGCTCGCGGTCATCGTCCTCTTCGCCGTGAAGCTCGTCAGTGACCTCGTCGGATTCGGGGCCTAGGTCGAAGCGCTCGTCGCGTTGCCCGATATCGTAATCGCGCGGTCATGGAAAGTGTTAATCTTGTGTAACTTATTGCATGGCGCGTTCGACGGCTATTATTGACATTGTAGATAAAGCAATCCGCTTCGACGAAAGAAGGAATCATGTCTGAATCGACAAAGGCCATAGCGAGCCTCAAGAAGGCCGGCAACTACATGAAGCTGGCAATGCGCAAGAACGGCCCCCGCAGCTTCAAACGCGGACAAGGCGCCCTGATCAAGGTCATCTACAAGGCCGGGGAGGGTACGCTTTCCAAGGACGATGCCAAGAAGATGCTCGGCTGGAGGGGACGCGACGTGCGATTCGTCGCGAAGAAGGCCGCCGATAACGGCTACCTGACCATCGACAAGCCCAAGAACGGCTTCCAGATGACCTTGACCGACCTGGGTCGCGAGGTCATCAAGAAGCGCCTCGAGGCGGAGGACAAGGCCGCCGACGAGATTCTCGCGGGGCTCTCCGACGAGGAGAAGGCGCAGCTGACGTCGCTGTGCGAGAAGATCTGCCAGACCGCCGAGGACATGGGCGTGGATTACTCCGTCATCCAGAAGAAGCACGGTAAGAAGCTCTGCAAACGGCATCACGGCAAGGGGCATGGGTGCGGGCACCATCATGGCCATGCTCACGGGCGTCATCACGGCTCTCCCCAGTACCTTTTCGTCTTCGAGGACAATGGGGGATGCAATCACATGCATGGCCACAAGCACCATGGCCACAAGCATCAACACGGCCATTGCCATCAGGGCAAGTAGCGCCAAGGAGTTCTGTGCAGGACATGGCGGGCCGGGAACCTCTCGAGGCTTCCGGTCCGCCTTTCGTTTGGGTACGGCTCGGGTTCCTTCGGGGAGGCCACGGCCTGCGTCGTCTCGTCCCTTTTGTCGCGGTGCCGTTCTATACTGCATGCATGCAGTATCACGACTTCGGCAAGGGAGCGATCCATGGAAGAGGTTTACGAGTTTCTGAAGGAGACGGCGCCCACGTACTACCTGGCCACGGTCGAGGACGGCAATCCTCGGGTGAGGCCCTTTGGCACCATCGACTTGTACGAGGGAAGGCTCTACATCCAAACGGGCAAGAACAAGAAGGTCTATCGGCAGATCCTCGACCATCCCGAGGTCGAGCTCTGCGCATGCGCCGGCCCCAAGTGGCTGCGCGTGACCGGGGAGCTCGTGCCCGATGACAGCGTCGAGGCCAAGAAGCACATGCTCGACAACTACCCCGCCTTGCGTGGCATGTACGACGAGAACGACGACAACACCATCGTCTTGTACTTCAAGAACGCGACGGCGACCTTCGAGTCCCTGGCAGATGGCTCCAAGCGCACCATCGGCTGGTAGGGGAGACCTTGACTTGAAGTCCGCTTCAAGGAGTACGGTCATCCCGATTTCCCTAGTGAAAGGAACGTCATGGAAAAGGCAAAGGTCTACTTCACCCGCGAGATAAGCCCCGAAAACGTCGTGCGCATGTACGAGATGCTGGGCGTCAAGCTACCCGGCAAGGTCGCTGTCAAGGTGCACTCCGGTGAGGAGGGCAACCAGAACTACCTGCATCCCGAGTTCATGCGCCCCATGGTCGAGGAGGTCGATGGCACCATCGTCGAGTGCAACACCGCCTACGACGGCGCGCGTGATACCACCGAGAAGCACGAGAAGCTCATGGCCGCCCACGGGTGGACCGACTACTTCGACGTGGACATCATGGACGCCGATGGCCCCGACCTCGTCTTTCCCATCGAGAACGGGCGTGTGCTGAGCGAGAACCTCGTGGGCGGCCATCTGGCCAACTACTCGAGCATGCTCGTGCTATCGCATTTCAAGGGACATCCCATGGGAGGCTATGGCGGAGCGCTCAAGCAGCTTTCCATCGGCTGCGCCTCCAACGAGGGCAAGGTGAATATCCACACCGGTGGCGCCACGCGCAAGCAAGGCGAGTTCTGGGACAAGCACGCAGAGCAGGACGACTTCCTGGAGGCCATGGCCGAGGCGGCCGAGACCGTGGTGAACCACTTTGGCAGCAACTTGGCCTACATCAACATAGCCTGCAACCTGTCGGTTGACTGCGACTGCTGTGCCGTCGCCGAGGATCCCTGCATGGCCGACATCGGCATCTTCGCCTCCCTCGACCCGGTCGCCATCGACCAGGCATGCATCGATGCCGTGAAGAACTCGGATGATCCGGGCCGCGATCATTTGCTCGAGCGCATTAACTCCAAGCACGGCACCAAGACCATCGACGACGCCGCGCGGCTTGGCTATGGTACGAAGGAGTACGAGCTCATCGAGGTAGGTGCTGGTCTCGAGGTCGACGGCAGTAACTTCAGCGTGAAGGATTAAATCCCATTTATTCCATGAACGGCATGAAATAATCTGCGAACGGTGTATACTATGGGTATGCAATATGCGTTGCAGAGAATAGGAGCTATGCCATGGAATACGTAACGATGGTAACCTTTCCGGTCGAGAGCCAGGCATACGAGGCGTTTTCCCACCTCAAGAACAAGCCGGTCACATCGTCTTACACGATTCTCCAGATGGTCATTGTGAAGAACATCGATGGAAACGTCGTGCCCAAGGACGGGTTCGATTCGGGTCAGGACACGACGGATGACACCTGGATGGGCGGCCTGCTCGGAGCGGCCGTGGGCATACTCGGCGGCCCCATCGGTATCCTGCTCGGCGGTGGCGTGGGGTTACTCGCGGGAAGCCTCGTCGACGAGAGCGATGCCGCGGATAACACCTCACTGCTCGCCTACAGCAGTCGCTCGTTGCTTCCGGGGCAGACAGCCCTCATCGCGCTCGTGCAAGAGGATGATTCCGCGGATTTCGACATGCAGTTCGAGGGCATGGACTGTGCGGTCATGCACTGGGATGCCGCCGAGATCGCCGACGAGGTTGATCAGGCCGACCAGATCCAGAGGGAGCTCGCCAAGGAGGCCCGCGATAAGCTGCGCGCCCAGCGCAAGGCAGACCGGCATGAGGCCATCGAGAAGAAGCGCGCCGAGATCAAGCAGAAGTTCGAGGACTTCAAGAAGAGCCTCTAGAAGCGGATGCTTGCGACAATTCCAGGGTGGTTCCCCAGAGGGAGCCACCCTGTTTTCTTGTCAGGGCCCCTTCACGTGCGGGACGTCCTTAGGTCTTTGTGGTCCTTGCCTTGCCATTGCAACTTGCGTTAATATACCCCCATGGGGTATATGCGAAAGAGAGGGCCCATGAGTTCTGAGCAAACGGTTTCGTGCAATTGCCGACATAAGGACAAACCACGTAGCGACAAGCTGCAAGCTGACGTACAGCGTCGTCTCAACCGTGCCATCGGCCAACTCAACGGCGTGAAGGCGATGATTGACGACAACCGTTACTGCGGCGACGTGCTCGTTCAACTGTCTGCGGCCGAGAAGGCCGTGCGCCGCGTATCGGAGCTCCTGCTGCGCGAGCATCTCGAGACCTGTGTAGTCGACGAGATACGCGCGGGCAACGACGAGGCGGTCGACGAGCTTGCTGAACTCCTCAGGCGATTCTTCTAGGAGGTGGAGCATGCAAAGCACCATACGCTTGGCCATCGACGGCATGCATTGCGCGAACTGCGCGGCCAACATCGAGAAGCACTACCGGAATACGCCGGGCGTCATCGACGTCGCGGTGAACCTCGCCAACAACACGGGGCAGGTCACCTTCGACACGGACGCGGCGACGGTTGATGACATGCTCCGCGTCTTCGACGACCTCTCGTTCACCGCGGAGCTCATCGACGATGATGCCCCGCTGGTTGACGAGGAGCGCCGGGCAAGGGAGGCCGCACGCGCACGGCACGACCGCAACGTCTTCATCACCTCGCTGGTACTCACCATCGTCATCTTCTGCACAGGCATGCTTCCCGGGGCCCATATGGGCATCGGCGGTGCGCTCGCGTCGTTGTTCGTGTCGAATCCCACGCACGTCCAGGCCATGTTCGCCACCAACATCCTCATGCTCGTCCTCACCGTGCCCGTGCAGTTCGGCTGTGGTGCGCGCTTCTACAAGGGGGCGTTCGCATCGCTCAAGAGCGGGTCTGCCAATATGGACGTGCTCGTCGCACTCGGCACCACGATTGCGTTTCTCTTCTCGCTGTGGATTACGTTTCTGCCGGTCGTTCGCGGGGATTGGACGAGCCATGAGTCGATTGCCATCAACAACGGCATGCCGTACTTCGAGACCTGCGCGATGCTCATCACCTTCGTGCTCCTCGGCAAGATTCTCGAGACGCGCGCGAAGGGGGCGACCAACCAGGCCATCGAGTCGCTCATGAACCTCGCGCCGCCGACAGCCCGGGTCGATCGCGGGGGCGTCGTGACGGAGGTCCCGCTGTCCGCCGTCGTCATCGGCGATGTCGTCCTCATCCGTCCGGGCGAGAAGGTGCCCGTCGACGGTGTCGTGATGCAAGGCGCATCGGAGGTCGACGAGTCCATGCTCACCGGCGAGGCGCTTCCGGTTGCCAAGCGCGAGGGCGACGAGGTGACCGGTGGCACGCTCAACACGACGGGCGCGCTCGAGGTGAAGGCCGTGCGCGTGGGTGCCGATTCCACCTTGGCGCGTATCGTACGCGCCGTGGAGGACGCGCAGGGGTCCAAGGCCCCGGTCCAGCGCCTTGCCGACAAGATCGCGGCCGTGTTCGTCCCTGCCATCCTCGTCATCGCGGCCATCACCTTCTGCGTATGGTTCTTCTTCGTGCCGCCCAATTCGCCTGACGCGCTGTTGCAGCAGGCCCTGCTGCCCGCCATCGCCGTGATCGTCGTGGCGTGCCCCTGCGCACTTGGCCTGGCGACGCCCACGGCGCTCATGGTCGGCATGGGCAAGGGCGCGCAGCTCGGCATCCTCATCAAGGATGGCGAGGTCCTCGAGCGCGTATGCAAGCTGAGAAACGCCATCATGGACAAGACCGGTACCATCACGCGCGGTGCTCCCGAGGTCATCGCCTGTGATGTGCCGGCCGACGCGTTGCGCCTGTCAGCCGCGCTCGAGGCGAAAAGCGAGCATCCGCTGGCCCGTGCCGTCGTGCTTTACGCGGCGCGTAGTGGAGCGCTGGGGGAGGATGTCACCGTGCAAGAGCCGGGAAGCGAGGGCTTTGCCGTCGCGTTGTCGGCCGCCTTGCCGGAGCCGGAGAGCTTCGAGGCCGTTATCGGTTCGGGTGTGACCGGCATCGTCGAGGGGCATGAGGTCTTCGTCGGATCTCGCGTGGTCGTGGACGGCGTCGACGTCGGCGGCTTCGGTTTTGCCGACGCACCCAAACCCGATGCACGCGAGACGATCGAGACGCTCGCGAATGAGTATCACGTCGACTCCTACATGGTGACGGGCGATGGGGAAGGCCCGGCCCTGGCAGTTGCCGAGGCGGTCGGCATTCCCGCCGCACGCGTCTTCTACGGTGTGCGTCCTCTCGAGAAGGCCCAGTGCGTGCGAGACGTGAAGGAGGCTGGTGGCGAAGACGGCGTCACGGCGTTCGTCGGAGACGGCATCAACGACGCCCCAGCACTTGCCGCGGCCGATGTGGGCATCGCCATGGCATCGGGCACGGATGTGGCCCTTGACGCCGGAAGCGTCGTGCTCATGCACAATCGCCTGAGCGACCTGGTGGTCGCGTTGCGGCTTTCCAAGGCGACCATGCGCAAGATTCGCCAGAACCTCTTCTGGGCACTCATCTACAACTGCATCATGATTCCGCTTGCCGCCGTGGGCATCTTGGCGCCGGCGCTCGCGGGCGCTGCCATGGCCCTGTCGAGCGTGAGCGTCGTCTGCAACTCGCTGCTGCTCAAGCGCTTCCGCTAGTTTTGTGCCTTGAGCTCGCCGATTGCACCGGCGATGGCGTGCATGACGTTGCGGCGGCTCAGGGCGCCCACGAGCCTGCCTTCCCCGTCTATGACGGGCATCTTCTTGATGCGCTTCTCGGAAAGCGTGTGGACCGCCTTGTCGAGCGGCGTGTCCTCGCGCACGGAGATGACGCGTTTCGTCGCGATGTCCATGACGTCGAGGTTGAGCAGGCCGACCAGACGCGACGTGAGTGCCGAGTCATCCTCGAAACGGTAGATGTTAAGCGTCGAGTCGAGCAGCGATATGTTGTTGCTGCCAAGGTAGGAGGCGACATCGCCATCTGAGATGAACCCGACGAGCTTGTCGTCATCGTTGACGACGGGCACGCCGCTCGTGTCGTTTGCCGCCATGAGCTCGATGACCTCATCCATGGGCGTGCCGGCGAGGACGGCAAGAGGATTGCGGTTCATGGCATCGCTCACCTGGTACTGCGCCTCGACGGGCATGCTGCCGGTTTCCGCCGCCAGGTTCTCGCTTGCCGTGGCATCCACCGTCACGCCGTCGAAGCCGGCCGCGTAATCGACGGTTCCATCGCCGGCGGCCTGCATCTCGACCTTCGCGGCTCCTCTTTCTCTCGCCTTGTCACGCACGAAGAAGAGGATGATGAGCACGGCGATGACCATGATCGCTGCCGTGGTGCAAAACGCCATGTGGTCGCCGATGAACATCTGCTCTATGCCCGCCGATTCGGGAGCGAAGGCGGGGGCGAGTGCCGAGATGGACACGAGCATGGCCGTTCCGAGCGAGGCGGCGACCTGGTTGAGCGTGTTTGACAGGCCCTGCGCATGCTGGATCACGTCGTTGGACAACGCGTTGACGCCCCAGGTGTTGAGCGGGGTCATCGTGAACTGCAGACCGATGGTGAGAATCGTGTAGGCGAGCATGATGAAGACGAAGTCGGTGTCCATACCCAGCAGCGTGAGGCAAAAGGCTCCGAAGAGCGCGACGAGGGAGCCGGGCACGACGACCTTGCGCACGCCAAAGCGATCGAAGAGCCGTCCGCTCACGAGACCCATGAAAGCGCCGATCACCGCGCCGGGTAGCATCGCGACACCCGACATCGTGGCCGAGTAGCCGCAGACGCCCTGGATGTAAAGCGGCGTGATGACACCCGTGCCCATGAGGGCTGCCTGCACGATGACGATGATGACGACGGTCGTCGCGTACTTGCGCGTCTTGAGGATGTCGACCTTGAGCATCGGGACGGGCAGCTTGAGCTGACGACGCACGAAGAGGCCCACGAGCACGAGGCCGATGACGATGAGTACGCCGGTCACGAACAGGTTGTCGCTCGACGAGAAGGTCGAAAGGCCGTAGAGCAGACAGACGAGGCCCGTCGAGGAGAGCAGGACGGACAGCTTGTCGAAGCTCGTGCGCTTGAAGTCGCCGTAATTGCGCAGGAGCACGAGCGAGAGCACGAGGACGACGACGGTCAGGATCGTGACGATGCCGAAGAGCCAACGCCAGCCGACCGAGTCAACGAGCAAACCCGCTACCGAGGGACCGACGGCCGGGGCAAAGCCGATGATCAGCCCGATGGCGCCCATGGCAGTGCCGCGCTTTTCGCGGGGAAAGACAAGCAGGATGACCGTGAAGACCATGGGCATGACCATACCCGTACATGCCGCTTGCAACACGCGGCCGAGCAGCAGCACCCAGAAGTTGGGTGCAAGTGCCGCGGCGAGACTGCCTATCGCGAAGATGACGAACCCCGTGTTGAAGAGCTGGCGTGTCGTGAAGCGCCCGATGAGGAAGGCCGAGAGCGGGATAATGACCGCCTCGACGAGCGAATAGCCGCTCGTGAGCCATTGCACGGTGGTGGCATCGACCTCGAGGCTCGCCATGATGGCGGGAAGCGCGGGGGAGAGCAGTGTCTGGTTGAGCACCGCCAGCAACGTGCCCGCCAGCAATACGCCTATCATCACCATGTCTCGTCTGCTCACACCCAATGCCATGCCCATCAGCCCTTCGTCGCTATTCGTCTAAATTGGATTGATTTCATCTATACTAGCTAAGTTTTGGACGAGAAACGTTACAGCTAGATGACGCCTTGTGCGTCCGGGGGAGCATATATGCTGGGGACATTGGTCAACACGGCGACGATCGTCATAGGAAGTGCCGTCGGCGCGCTTGCCCGGCGCGGACTGGGTAAGCGCTATCAGGAGATTCTCTATGCGGCCATGGGCCTTGCCGCCGTCGGCATCGGCGTGAACGCCATCGTGACGAGCATGTCGCAGAGCATCTATCCCGTGCTCTTCATCGCGAGCCTCGCCATCGGCGGCGTGCTCGGCACCGCAATCGACATCGACGGTCGCTTCAGCCGCTTCGTCTCCAAGCGCTCCAAGGACGGGGAGGGGCTTGCCCAAGGCCTTTCCACGGCAATCATGATCTTCTGCATCGGCGCGCTGTCCATACTCGGTCCCATCAACAGCGCCCTGTACGGTGACGAGACCTACCTGCTCACCAACGCGACGCTCGACCTCGTCACCTCGATGGTGCTTGCGTCCTCGTTCGGGTTTGGCATCGCGTTCGCTGCCATCGTGCTCTTTTGCTGGCAGGGTGCCATCTGGTTGCTCGCGGGTTTTCTCGCGCCGTTTCTGGACGGCGGCCTCATGGTCGAGATCACGCTCGTCGGCGGTTTCATGATCCTCGCCTCGGGCTTGGGAATCCTCAAGGTCAAGGAGATTCCCGTCATGAACCTCCTGCCCGCGCTCTTCATTCCGCCGTTGTGGTTTGGGGCGGTCGCGCTTCTGGGGATGTAGGCATCCTCGTCTTCACGACGCGACGGTCGTAGGTCAAAAGGCCGTTGACCTCCTCCTCGACATCCGAAAGCTGTGTATAGACATAGCCGGATAGTCCCCGCGCCTCGAGTGCATCGGCCTGCGCAATCGATTGCTCGACTGCCTGCGTGAAGTCCGCGACGTCGTCGAAGCTCTCGTATCCGTACGACCGCTCGATTGCGCTGTGGCCCTCGACGCGAAACGCGCTGCCTCCGAATTCCGAGATGACGCGAGCACGCCTGTCATCATGGCCCCGACCCTTCGGGATCCGAAGGTCGCGGAAGTAGTTGTGCTCGCTGACGTAGTCTCCGCCGCCTTGGTCGAACCAACCGCTCGCCTGGTCGTATGGGCGCGTGTCATCGATCTTGGCAAGGTCTGCGGTCATCTCCCGTGCGCAAAATTGCCCCCATCCCTCGTTGAAGACGGTCCACGTGGCGATGCACGGGAAGAAGCGGAGGTGCTCGATGGTGGCGCGGGCCTCCTCGAGCCATGCGGCGCGGGTCTGCGCGTCGGCGGAGCCAAATCGCTCGAGCTTCTTCGTGTCGTCGAAATGCCGGGCGATTTCCGGAGACACGGTGGGAATCTGGCTCGTGTAGAGAGGTGGGTATTCTGCCGCCCCTCCGTTGACCATGTCCTGCCACACGATCATGCCCAGACGGTCGCAGTGATAGTACCAGCGCGCCGGCTCGACCTTGAGATGCTTGCGCAGCATGTTGAAGCCGAGCTCGCGGGCCGTCTCGATGTCGTGGAGCAGCGCCTCGTCGCTCGGTGCGGTAAGTAGCCCGTCTGGCCAATATCCCTGGTCGAGAACGCCCTTGAGGAAGAGCGGCTCGTGATTGCAGCAGAAGACGGGAAGTCCGTTGCCGTGCCCTTTTACCGTCTCGATGGAAAAGCTGCGAAACGCGCAGTAGCTGCCGACGGCATCCTCGCCGTACGAGATGCCGAGGTCGTAGAGATGCGGGTCATCGGGACTCCAGAGGTGCGGTTCATCCACCGTGACCTCTATGTCATGGGGGCCGGGACCCCGTACGTCTGCCGAGGCCGACGCGATGAGCTCTCCCTCGTCGAAGATGTCGACCGAGAGAGTGCGCTCGGCATCGCCGATGGACCCGGCAACGTGCACACGCGCATGCAGCGTGTCATCGTCGCAGCGCAAGTCAAGCTTCTCGATGTGGGAATCGCTGACCTCCTCCATCCAGACGGTCTGCCATATGCCACTCTGCGCCGTATACCAGATGCTTCCACGGTCGAGCCTCTGCTTGCCGCGCGGCTGGCCGCCCGTCTCGCTCGGATCGCGTACCGCCACATCGATCGTGGCGACGGATTCCGTATCGCCCAGGACCAGGAGGGCATCCGTGATGTCAAAGGTAAACGGCGTGTAGCCACCTTGATGGCTTCCGACCGGATAGCCATTGACGATGCACTCGCACGAGTAGTCGACGGCCCCGAAGTGGAGCAGATAGCGCTTGCCGGGCCGCTTGAGCATCGAGACGCTGCGCCGGTACCAGATGGTCTCGTGTGGCTTGAGCTGATGGCCCACACCGGAAAGCGGTGCTTCGGGAGAGAAGGGAACGAGGATCTTTCCGGTGTAGACGGGCTGCTCATCGTCGCCCTCGTGCTGGTCGGCACGTATCGTGCATTCCCACCAGCCGTTGAGGTTGGCGTACGACTCGCGCCTCATCTGGGGACGGGGATATTCCCGCAAGACGGCATCGACGTCAAGCGATTCGCCCCAGGGCGTGAGCAGAGGCGTGAGCTCGTCATCGGGATGCGTTTGCAGAGCGCTCGCAGCCGCGCGCTTGAGATCGAACATCGTTCCCATGCCTCCATTCTTTCCGACGCGCCAGCGGGGGAGACGGCGCGCTTGGTGGTACAATCATACGCGATATAGATTATTTGCCAGGCGGACAATCGAAAAACCAAAGTACGCGAGAAAGGGCCGGCCATGGACATCGCGTCATCGGAGCACCACAAGGCGTCTGGAACCATCGATCACTACCATGTCAGCGTTCCCGGCAGAACCGAGCTCGCGGGCAATCATCAGGATCATCAGGGCGGCTGCGTCATCGCGGCGGCCGTGGACCGTCGCATCAGTTGCGATGCGCATGCTAGCCGCGGCAGTTGCATACGCGTGCGATCCCGGGGCTACGAGGAATGCGTCATCAACCTCGCCGACCCCAATTGCTGGACCTCGCGCGCAAGCGAACGCCATACGGCCATCTCGCTCGTACGCGGCATGGCGGCGCAGCTCATGCAACAGGGTGTCGAGCTGCGAGGTTGCACGCTCGAACTCCAATCGGACATCCCGGCCGGCGCGGGGCTTTCCAGCTCTGCGGCCTTCGAGCTGTGCGTCGGCACCGCGTTGGCGGTGCTCGGGGGCTGGAAGATCAGCTTGCATGGGGCCACGGCGGCGGGGGATGTCGATTACGCCAGCAAACGTCTCACGCCGTTGCATCTGGCCCAGATGGCCCTGCATGCCGAGCGAGCCTTCTTCGGCAAGCCCTGTGGCATCATGGACCAGATTGCCTGCGCGTACGGCGGTGTCATACACATGGACTTCGCAAATCGGGTCAGCCCCGCCATGGTCCCCCTCGTCCTGCCGCCGTCATGTGACGACTACACCTACGTCCTCGTCAGCTGCGGTAGCGGCCACGAGAATTCAACCGAATCGTTCGCGCAGGTCGCCCAGGACATGCAGTCGGCTGCGGATGTCTTTGGCGTCGCCCAGCTGCGTGACGTCGGCATGGAGCGCTACCTCGACGATATCAGTCTCGTGCGCGAACGTTGCGGCGATTTGGTCGCCCTGCGTGGGCTCGCCTTCTTCGAGGAGTTCGCTCTCGTGCGCCAACGCTTCGAGGCTCTGGAAGACGATGACGCCAGGCGCTTCATCTGTCTCACCAACCGCTCGGGTGTCGTATCGGCCCAGCATTTGCAGAACGTCGGCTTTCCCGGCGAGCACGAGGACGCCATGATGACGCTCGCCCTGTGCCAACATGCGCTCGGAGAGCTCGCGGGGCTGGGGAAGGGCAAACCGTTCGGGTCGGCGCGCATACACGGGGGCGGATTCGGCGGCACCATCCAGGTGATCGTCCCCAACGAGCGCGTCGAGGCGTTTGCGAATCGTGTCAACGGCATGCTCGGCGAGGACTCTTGCATGCTCGTGCACCTTGGCGCACCGGGCATCAAGGTCGAGAGGTCCGCCGCGTAGGAGGGGTAGATGGCGACGTGCATGCAGATTCGCCTTCCACTGGCGTGCCTTCTCATCATGTTGTACTGCCTTGCGCTCTTCCTGCGCAAGCAACGTCTGCCCACGAAGGCCTCGCGCGTGTTCTCATGGATGGGCTTCGTCGCCGTCTTGAACCTGTGTGCCGCGACGGCCATGGAATATGCGGTCAATAACCGCGCGCTCGTCCCCGAGGGACTCAACCTGGTATGCCATCTCGTCTTTTTCGTCACGCTCGTGTCGTGGTGCGGGCTTCTGCTCGTGTACCTCCTCATGCTCATCGAACGGACGGGAGGCGTCAGCCAGCGCGTTCTGATCATGACGAGTTGCGTCATATGCCTGCTTGTCGTCTGCGCCGAACTTGTCTTGCCCCTCGATTACGTCGACACGTCGCATGGCTCGCACTCGTCTGGCCCCAAGGTCTACGTGCTCTATGCTATGGTCATGTTCACGATCGTCACGTTGGCCGTCTTGCTCGTTCGCCATCGTGCGACGCTCGGGCATGCCAACGGGATGGTGTTCGCGGCATCGCTGGTCGTGCTCGTCGTCGCATTGGCCGTGCAGATGGCGTGGCCCCATGTGTTCGTCACGAGTCCGGCGCTCGTCATGGTCATGATCGGGCTCATGGTCACCATGGAGGACGCCCGTCTCTACGTGTCTCCCAAGACGGGGCTCTACAACTTTCTCGCCTGCAGCACGATCTTGCAGGAGAAGGTCGCCGATTCGGATGAGATCGAGCTTGGCTGCTATCTGTTCTTTGGCGAGGAATCCGAGGTCATGCGCGTGATGAAGGCGGCCAACGAACAGGTGGCCTACAAGGGGAGCGGGCTCATGTGCGCCACCTTCACGGATAACGTCCTGCTCGTCCTGTCGCCATCGCGCTGGCGTGCAGCCGATCCCCTGCCCGACGTTCTGCCCGCGCTGCGCGGTCTTGGCGAGGACGTGCGTTATGAGGCACACGTCCTCAAGCTCGAGGACGTGCATGAGATTCAGCAGGTGCGCTACGTCCTGCGCGATGTCTACAACCATTTTTGGTCAGACTGTCTATATCTTGACGAATTGACGCACCTCATGAGACGCCAGGCATTCACCATGCAGGTCAACGCCATGATCGAACGCGAGGAGCCCTTCTCGTTGCTCATGATCGACCTCGACGACCTCAAGGGCATAAACGACACGTACGGCCATGCGATGGGCGACAAGGTGCTCCGCAACGTTGCCAGGGTATTTTCCCAAGTCATCCGATCCTCGGATATCGCCTGCCGCATGGGTGGCGACGAGTTTGCCATCGCGATATCCGGTACGACCGACGAGGACACCTTGCGCGCCATTCTCGATCGCATCGAGCACGGTCTGGCTCAAATCGACGTGCTGCCCGAGCGAAACGCGCCCGTGAGCGTGTCCGTCGGCGTGCGCATGCACGATCCTGCACAAGGAGGAGTCGGTTTCGCGGATCTCTACGCACAGGCCGATGCCGCCCTCTACGAAGCCAAGCGGCTGGGAAAGGGACGCTCGGTCTTCTACGAGTTCACGGATGTGCCAGTAGAAGCGGGCGCGAGCGAGACAGCCTAGTCTACTGGAATGGAGTAGACCGAGCCCGCGCCGTAGAGCTTGCCGAAGAGGTACTTGTTGCCCGCGGATTCCTCGGATATCCAGATGCGCCCGTCGTGTGTCTCGATGCCCTCGCTCATGGGCGGGGCGACAAGGTCGGACACGAGATCGCCTGTGTCAAGAAAATACAGCGGCACCTCGCGACCGTCGACCAGGAAGGCGTCGCCTCGCTGCGCCGTCTGCGCATCGTAGACGCGTAGATGCGACGAGGTGAGCCCGTATGAGCTCGAGAGCATGATGTTTCCATCGGGAAGTACTGCCATGCCCTGGACTGCATCCGGGATGGAATAGACGTAGGCCGCCTGCGTGGCAAAGCCGTACGGGGCGTTCACGTCCGCGGGGTAGGCGAAGATGACACCCGCGTTCTCGTTGCCACTCGGAGCGATGAGGTGGTGCGCGTCGGGGGCGGGGTAGCTCGGGATGAGGTGGAAGGTGCCCGCGTAGAGCGTGTCGTTCTCGACATTCATGAACGCCGGCGTTATCTCGAGGTCGACCGAGCTGATGACGTCCACCGTGCCGCCCGCGCTGACGGTGGCGAGGTCAGCCGCGTCGAAGACGAGGTAGCCGTCCTCGCACGCCAAAAAGGCGTAGCGGTCCGTCGTCGTGATGGCCGAGCCATGGTCATCGTAGATCGTCCCGTCGGGAAGCTTGGCGTAGAAGCGTGCGACGCGACCGTCCGCATCGCGACGGTAGAGGGGAGAGGCTCCGCCACCGGCATCGTAGCCGCTGAACAGCCAGCATGAACCCTCATCGTAGTAGTCGAGGTCCTGGCACACGAACCCGTCGTGAATGCCGGGGATGTTGAACTCGCGCTGCGCCTCGGAGTAGTACGTGTGGTACGCGACGCGCACGTAGACGTTGATGACGACGAGGGCGAGGACGAACACGCCCGCCACGATGCCGATGACCCACAGTGCGATGCGCTTGCCCTTGCCCTTCGTCATAATCGTCTGTCCCTTGCGCTTCTAGCTGCCGAGCACCTCGAGTGCGTCGGCGACGAGCTCGCCGCCCGTGAGACCGCGCGGGTCCTTTTCGATGGCCTTGGGATACAGGGCCTTGAAGGTGCACACCTCGCGGAAGTCGTGGAGATGCTCCGGTGCGGTCACGAGGATGACGGGGATGTCGGTCTCGTCGCGGACGATCTCGTCGTTCATGACCTTGTCGACATAGCGGAAGAACTTACGCGCCTCCTCCTGCTTGACATCATTGCGAGACTTCCAGCCGTGATAGGGCGGCAGGTGGTCCTCGAGGCTATAGTAGTCAAGCGCCGTGACCTCTCCGTCGAACTCCGGGAAGGTCTCGGCGAAGTAGTGCTTGACGTCTTCCGGGAACTCCTCGAAGTGCACGCCCTGGTCGTTGCCGTCGAGTATGGCGAAGAAATCCGCGTTGAGGAGCAGCAGCTTGAAACGTGATGCCGTATCCTCGATGATCTCACCGTTGAGCTGGGCGAAGTCGTAATCGTCGCCGACGACGACCTGGGCCTTGGGCGTCATGTCCATGTTGTAGACGTAGCAGGTCTTGGTGTTGAGGAAGAAGGCGAGGCCCTTCTTGGCCTCGAGCCACAGCTCCATGTCCTGACGTCTGGACATGTAGTCGAGCTTCTCGAGGATGGGCTTGACCTCGCGCTCGTCCCAGCTGGCGAGCAGCTGGCGCTTGGCCTCCTTTGCCAGGTCCTTGAACTCGATGCGATCCCAGTTGTTGCGGCGCATGTCACGCTCGGTGTGCTGGACGGGCATGTAGATGGAGACGGCAGGTGGCTCCTCGAACTCGAAGTCCGTCTTGATGGTCTTGAAGTCCGCGGGGTCGATCTCGTCTATCATGTGTATGCCCTCGACGAGCTCGTGCATTCTTTCCTTATTCATGGGGAGCCTCCTTCTCTCGCCATATATATATTCTATAGTCAGGATAGCACGTTTATGGGCTATTTGTATCCGTTCACGGAATAATATGAGAATGTTATTGAAATGTATGAATGATATTTTGCTCGAGTATACGAGAGGTCAAATGATCTGCCCCCTTGTCCCAGTCCCCTCCTGTTATACTCTCGGTTCATGAACGATCCCGTCATCGAGCGAAGAGGTGAATCCATGCGCGCATTGCCGGAGCAGAAGCTGGATCCGAGAATAAAGAACGTCTGGCGCATAAACGATGCCATTTGGATCATCCTCGGTTTTGTCTGCTGCTTCGTCCCGTTTGCCATCGTCGTCGCGGTCGATCCTGGCGAGAGCTGGGCCGGTGTCGTCTGCATTGCGCTTGTCGCCGCGCTCGTCGGCATGCTCTTCATCTTCCTCGTGATCCTGCCGCCAATCCGCTACGTTCGCTGGCGCTACGAGCTCTCCGACGAGTACCTCGACATCGCCAAGGGCATCATCTGGCGCAAGCGCTACATCATCCCGTTCATTCGCGTGCAGAACACCGACACGCGCCAGGGCCCCATCTTGCGAGCCTTCAAGCTAGCCTCAGTCACGGTTTCCACCGCGGCCGGATCGCACGAGATTCCCGGTTTGGACACCCAGAGCGCGGAGGAGCTGCGTGATCGTGCCGCCGAGCTCGCTCGCCTGGCCCGCGAGGACGTGTAATGAACGGGATGGATTCGCGGGACCAGGGCGTCACGGCGGTTTCGGAACCCGCCAGGCACCAGGTACATCACAGCTATATCTGGCTCGGGACGCTGCGCGTCGTCCTCGCCGTGTTCGTCGTCGCCGTCGTCTCGATGCTCTCGAGCATCATCGGTGCCATTTCCGAGGGGATGCACGGCGGGGGAGCCGAGGTCGGTTTCGTGATCGCGGTGACGGCGGGTATCTCGCTCGCTGCTTTTGTCGTCTTCGTCGCGATCGTCTTTCTCGTTCACTGGCTTGCCTACAAGCGGCTGTACTACGTCTTGGGTCCTGACGAGTTCAATCTCTACAGCGGCATCATTACCAAGAAGCGCGTGCACGTGCCCTACAACAAGGTGCAGTCGGTCGACCAGAAGGCGTCGCTGCTGCAGCGCATCGCTGGCGTGCGCACGCTCTATATCGACACGGCCGGCGGCGCCAACAACAAGGCCGTCGTCGTCCCCTACGTCACCAAACACGATGCGGAATGGCTTAGGAGCGAGCTCTTCGCCCGCAAGGATGCCTCGATACGCGGCGTGAGCTACCGGGAATCCGCCCGCCCCCAGACGCAGGGGACGCGGCCGCAAAGACCAGGCGCACCCGTGCCGCCCCAAGACGAACGCGAGGGACGCAACATACTCGACGTGGGCCAGGAGGCGTGGGATGAGCTCGGCGGGGTGTTCGCCGGCGAGGCTTATGACGGCGGGCGCGTGAGCTACGAGTACGGCCTTTCCAACAAGGAGCTCGTCTTGGCCGGCCTCTCTAACAACACGAGCTTCGCGGTCCTGCTCATGGGTATCGTCATCGGTCTCGTGCAGATCGTGGGATCGATATTCGACATCTTGCCCAATTCGGCGGACGATGCGATTTCCGCGGTGGTGGCCGAGGTCGGGTCGCAGGTTATCCAGTCGGGCATGGTCGCGCTTGCCAGCATGGTGATCGGCTTCATCGTCATCGTGTGGGTTCTCTCCGTCATCGCGTCGTGCATCGGCTATGGCGGGTTCAGGGCACGTCGGCGCGAGAGTCGTATCGAGGTCGAATACGGTCTGCTGCAGCACACCTTCCAGGGCGTCGACATCGAACGCGTCCAGGCCGTCGTGGTCACCCAGTCGTTCATCCGCAGGATCTTCGGTTACTGCGAGGTGTCGCTTGCCAAGGTCGACGCGAATGCAGAGGGCGATGACGGCAAGAACGCGCGTGCCAAGCGCGGCATCGTCATCCATCCTTTCGTGAAAACCTCCAAGGTCCCGCAGATTCTCGCCGGGCTCGTCCCCGAATTCGAGGATGTCCCGACTGACCGGCGCAAGGTCGCTCCCGTTGCGCTTCGTCGTGCCCTCACGCGTCGCTGCATCGTGCAGGGCGCCGGATTCTGGCTCGCCGTCATCGTGGCCGTCTTCCAGCTCACCATGGGGTTGTGGGTTGACGATGTAGCCGTGAGCATCCATGCACTCGGCATGACGTTTTCCATCGGTACGCGCGATCTTCTCGATTCGACGTGCATGATTTGCTACATACTCGCCGCCATCATCGTGGTCGTGAGTGCCATCGGAGCCGTCCTGTGGGCTCGCTCGTCGAGCTTCGCCTTCAATCGCCGCTTCATGCAGGTGACCAACGGCGGCTTCTCGACGTCGACCGTGACCTTTCCGCGTCAGAAGATCCAGTACGGTTACACCAAGACCAATCCGCTGCAGCGCATGGCGCACACCGCGACCATCAAGGCACGCACCGCAGCCGGCGTGGGCGGTACCACCTACGCGCTCATCGATGTGACGCAGGAAGACGCCGAGGCATGGCTGGCATGGCTCGAACCACGTGGCGCAAAATGAGACAGTTGCTCAGGGACGTTGTCTCATTTTCGCATGAGGATGGCACCCAGGATGAAGGGAAGCCAGAAGCAGATGAGCCGGTAGACCATGATGACGGCCAGTCCGGTCGCCTGCTCGATGCCGAAGATCGTGAACGCGACGAGCGCGGCGGCTTCGACGACGCCCACGCCCTGGGGGATGGGCGAGGCCATGGCCGCAAGCGTGACGACCACGTAGATGCAGATGACGGCCGTGAAATCGTCCATGCCGAAGGCAAGTCCCACGAAGGCAAAGCAGATGATCTCGCAGATATTGGCGACGACGGCCCAGGCCAGTTCGATGACGATGCTCGGGACCTTGTGCACCATGTCCTTGGCCGATGACGAGTAGGTATCCACGAGCTTCTTGACCGAGGTGTCGATGTCGTGGCGGTGCAACCGTGCGAGTACCTTGTCGATGGCGTGCTCGATGGGCGCGATGATCTTGAGCAGGAACTGTGGATGCAGCGCCGCGAGCGCCATGGCGGCGACGATCGCGCCCACGGCCACGACAGCGCCGATACCGAGGATGAGCCAGCCTGTCTCGAGCTTGCCCATGACGAGCAGGATGGCAAAGCCGATGATCATGATGATGACGAAGGCGGCACTGATCGAGACCTGGCGTAGCAGGGCGGCGCCCGTGGCGCGTCCCGATTCGATGCCGCGCTTGGTGGCTGCCTCGATGACCACGGAGGTCCCCGAGATGTTGAACGAGGGAATGATCGTGTCCATGAAGAAGGTCTGGAAGACGAGGATGACGTTCTCGCCGATGGGCATCGACGTGCCCGCCGCCTTGAAGCACCAGGTGAACGAGAGTCCCTGCGTGAAGTACTTGCCGAGCTGGAAGACGAGGCCGGCGAGCAGGAAGACGGGAGTTCCGCGCTCGATGGTCTGGATGAGGTGTTGCAACTGGTCGCCGCGCATGAAGAAGACCGCGAGAAAGACGATGACGGCCACACCCGCGAGCAGGGTTATGAGGTCCTTCTTCTTCTTCTTCATGCGTCTCCTCATGTGACGAAACCGTTCATCTGCATTCTAGAGCAAGAAGGATGACGTGTGAGACAGACGTACCTGTCCAATGTGTCTCACACGCAACGCATCCCATTCGAAAAAACGCCCGGCTCGGCGTGGTGCCGAACCGGGCGCGGTGACGCATGACGCAAGGAAACCCTACGGACGCTGGCCCATGCCACCCTCGAGCGTGAGCGTCTCGCCGCTCATGAATTTGAAGTCTGGGTTGGCGAGCTGGACGACGACGCGGCCAATCTCCTTCTCGACATCGCCGTAGTGACCCATCGGCGGCATGTGGACGTTGGCCTCGAACGCCTCGGGATAGGCCTCCTGGAAGTTCTCGAGCGCCGCGGTCCAGGCAAGCGGGCAGACCACGTTGACGTTGATGCCATCGGGACCCCATTCGGTGGCGGCCACGCGGCTCATGCCACGAATGCCCTCCTTGGCGGCGGCGTAGGCGCATTGCCCGTAGTTGCCGAAGAGGCCGGCACCGGACGCGAAGTTGATGACAGAGCCCTTCGTCTCCTTGAGATGCGGATAGCAGGCCTGCATGTAGTAGAAGGTCGCGTAGAGACCCGAGTAGATGGCCAGGTCGAACTGGTCGGTGGTGTGATCGGCGAGCGTGACGCCGGAAGCCGAGGCCTGCGCGTTGTTGACCAGCACGTCGATGCGACCGAACTTCTCGATGGCGGCGTCGACGACTGCCTGCACGGTCGCCTTGTTGTCGGAACCGGCGCTCACGTCGGCGGCGACGGGAAGCACCTGGATGCCGTAGGCGGCCTCGAGCCTTTCCTTGGCGTCCTCGAGCTTCTTCACGTTGCGGCCGGTGATGACGAGGTTGGCGCCCTCCTTGGCGTATGCCGTGGCAATGCCGTAGCCGATGGAGCCGGGCTCGCCGTTCTTGAGCGCGGCGAAACCGCCGCCCGTGATGATTGCGGTCTTACCTTCCAGAAAACCCATGATCGTCCTTTCGCGAGATGTGCAATTGACACATTATATCGTTATGGCGTGGGCCGATGCGGCCAGAGCCCTCATTCGCGTTTGGAATGAGCGACTAGATGAGCACCTTCTCGAAGTAGTCGCGTCCCATGCCGCACAGGGGGCAGCGCCAGTCTTCGGGAAGGCCGTCCGGATAGCCTTCGACGGTATAGCCGCACATCTTGCAGCGCCATGCGACCTTTTGCTCCGAGGATGCCGTCTCCTCGACCTCGACGATCTCGTCCTTTGCCGGGTCGTCGCCATCGTTGTACGAGGCGGCCTTGGCGGGTGTCTTGCCGCGCAGCACGCGATGGTAGTAATCGTAGGTGATGGGCGTTCCCTCGCCCACGACCTCGGCGCTCTTGACGGTGCCGATGAACACGAGATGGGTCCCCACGTCAATCGTCGAATCGACGGATACCTCGAACGTGGCGAGCGTGTCGTGCGTGAGGCGGGGGAGGCCCGATTCGCATATGTCATGGTCGAATTCGGAGAACTTGTCGATGTCCTTGCTGGATTTGAAGCCGAAGGTGCCGATGAGGTCCATGGTCGTGTCCTGCGAGAGCACGCTCGCGCAGAAACGCTTGCTGGTGGATACAGCATTCGCCGTCGCGTTCTGCTTGTTGATGGACACGAGCAGCTGGGCAGGGTCGGATGCGACTTGCAGAAGCGTGTTGACCACGCATCCGCATAGCCTGCCATCAGCGTCGATAGACGAGATGATGTAGAGTCCGCTGCTCAGAGAGCGGAACGCCTTGCGGTCGATTTCCATAGCCATTCTCCTTTGGAGCGCCTTACATGGCGCGAATCAGCGCGGGACATCCACGCGCGTTGACCATATAGGCGCCATGATACCCGTTTACGCGCTAGAGGGCGTATGTGAGAACGCAGATTATCGCGAAAACCGCGATGACAGCCCAGAACAGCCCATCGGCTGTCTTGTCGCCGATGAGCTTGCAGAACTTCTGGCAGAAGGGGAATGCGAACCAGACGTAGCCGAGTGTGACGAGTCCCAGGAAGATATCGTTGACGAGCCAGGCCTGCTGGAAGATGTTAAGGGGGAGTTGCGAGTTGTCCCAGTAAGGATACTCGCCCAGGGCGTCCGGCTGGTTGACGATCCACCCCATGATGCACTCGAGTGCGGCGCAGAGCACGACCGCCATGACGAAGAACTCGAGGGCGGCGCCCCACATGGTCTTTCGTCTGCCCACGAGCCGTATCTTGAGCGGAAGCAGCAATATGGTTATCGCCGCGGCACCGGCGCCGTAGACCCAGTAGGGCACGTAGAGCTCGTCGAGGAAGATGGCGTAGTCTGCGTCGACGATGCCGAAGAGCGCATCCATCGAAAGGCAGTAGGGAATCTCCATCCAATGTCCCACGACGCTGAAGAGGAAGAAGTACATGATGATGCCGCGCCAGAAGGCCCAAGTCTTTGGCTCGAAATAGGCGGTCTCGTCCTCCTTCGTGAGCGCGAGCTGCGAGAAGAAACACTTGGTCTTGCGCCACAACGACGACGCCTTCTCGTCGAGCTTGCGCGCATGACCAGCACCGGGCAGTTTGACCGGCGACATGACGAGCGTGTCCTCGTGGGCGATGGCCGTGCCCTGCAACCGCAGACGTGACGAGACAAAGCCACGCGCCCTGATGGCAAGGGATTGCCGCCTGGCCGTCGCGGCTTTCGCTTTCGTGTTCGTCATATCGCGTGCGTCGAGGTTCTTGCCCATGTATCTCCAGACCGGTCTCATGTCGTTTGCGTATATCCAAACGGAAGTATATGAGCCTCTCGCCCGGCATCGGCCTTTGTGGAGCGCGAACCAGAGTATCCCCACCTTTCCTTCAAGGGGTATCTACAACTCCAATTGAGTGGAGTATCCCCCGGTAACAGGTGGGTTTCGGCACATAAACGATTTGCAAAACGAGACTTAGATAATGTGTGCTGGGAGGGTGCTGTCAAGAAATGTGTGCCTGCGGTTGCGCTCTCGATCATCACACCACAAAACCGGGCGATCCCCGGAGTCGATGCCAAGAGTTGTGCTCTGGTGGTCGCCGCGACGAACACCAGAGCACATTTTGGGACACGATGCCGCATACCAACGAATTAGATTAATCCGGATTGGTAGGGACGATTACAACGGGGGCTGCTTAAGGGGCAGCGCTTGTTGCAGAGCGTACATATGCCAGAGGCAGTCGTGTCACTGTTTTTGCCGTTAGCGCTTTCGGAGGAGCCTTCGCTGCTTCTGCCTGTGGAACCTAGGCCATCAAGCCCATCTTTCGATGCGGAGGGGACAGCGTCGGCTCTGCCTCCCTTACCTGTACGATTGCTCTGGCTCCATTCGGGCTGCATCCCGGCGGTTGCCTCGGCAGTCGCCTCGTCGTCGTTGCCGCTCTGGACGTCGCCTTCTATGGTCGACGTCAACTTGGCAAGCGCGTTCGCACCAGTCATTTCAAGCCCCAGTATTCCCAACATGGTGACTGCCGCCACTCCCGTATTGATGGCCGTGCGCCGTCCCGGATCGTAGGGAATCCTGAAGACGGCGGCCATGGTGGTCCAGTGCAGCGCCAGATGAACAACTACCAGGCCGCACAGTGCATATGAGCAGCCGACATGAATCATTGCCCACATGTTGTAAGCGCCTCCAGCAAGATTGACGTTCAGTCCCATTAGCAGGTGGCTGATGAGTATGGAGCTGAGCAGCAGCATTGCGGCGACGAGCGCAAGCGCGCAATCGACCGCCATTTGCGCCACGGAGGTGCGCTTCATTCGCCTGCGTGCGCCTATGGCGCGAGACGCGGCGGCAATCCACTTTTGTGAGAGGAGCAGATGGGCGACAATCGCGACGAAGAACACGATGCCCGTCACTTCATGCAATGTATTGCCTGTCAACTGGTAGAGCATTTCGAATATCAGCAGCGCCGTCAGGAGACCGTCTAGCGCCAAGCGCCTGCGCTTCTCAGTCATTGGTAGACCTCGTTTTCGGTTCGACTCTCGTTGTCCGTGAGGCAAGCCTACCAACGAAACCTTAATCAAAGATTGAATCCTTCCCTCACGCTATGTTTGCCACGCTGCGGAAAACCCTGCGGTGATTCGCTCGCAGGAAAGACTGTCACACGCGCCATCTATAATGGGAAGGTGCGTTTGGACTCCAGACTAGATTGATGTGACGTATGGACGCAAATCAAAAACAGGTGGCAAGGAAGTTCGTCGAGTGCTGATTTGCGGAATGATGAGTCCGCCTCTTTCTATATGCGACACTAATTCGTCTCTTGACACAAACAGTAAACGACAGTAAAAACATTTTAGAACAGTAAACGACAGTAAAAACATCCGCAAACAGTAAAAATGCGAGGCATACCATGGGCAAGAGCAATCCATACACGCTTACATTCGGCAAGGAGCCCACGCAGCTCATTGCACGAGCGGCGCAGTCCCAGCAGATAATTGACTCGTTTCTTGGCGAACCGAGTGCTCAGCAGGTGTATATGGTCACCGGCATTCGAGGATCGGGTAAGACGGTCTTCATGACTGAGATTGCCCGCAAGATTGCCAAGCAGAAAGACTGGATTAGCGTCGAGCTCAACCCCGAAAGAGATTTGCTCACTAGTCTCGCCGCGAAGCTGTCCAGCGAAAACGAGCTCGCGCGCATCTTTCAATCGGCCGAGATCAACCTCTCCTTCTTTGGCTTTGGACTAGAGGTCAAAGGCGCTGCTCCCATCACGGAAATCGAGACCGCACTCGAGAAGATGCTCTTGAGCCTCAAGAAGAAGGGGAAGCGTCTGCTGATCAGCATTGACGAGGTGACAAACACTCGTCAGATGAGGGAGTTCGCTGCCGCCTTCCAGATCTTCTTGCGCCAGGATCTTCCCGTCTACCTTTTGATGACTGGCTTATACAAAAACATTAGCGCGCTCCAGAACGAGAAGAGCCTGACGTTTCTCTATCGCGCACCAAAAATTAACCTGGGTCCCCTCAACATCGGGACCATTTCCGAGGATTACCAGTCCGTCCTTGGCCTGGACGAGGAGGAGGGGCTTGCCCTTGCGAAGCTGACGAAGGGATACTCATTCGCCTTCCAGGTGCTCGGGTATTTCACATGGGAGCATCCGGACGATTCACAGGAGAGCCAACGCCTCGCCCGGCAGTATCTTGATGACTATGCTTACGAGAAGATTTGGTCCGAGCTTTCGCGTAAGGATAGGGAAGTCCTCTATGGTATCGCCAAGGTAAAGTCGGGCAGCATAATCGAAATACGTGGGCTACTTGGGATGACTACCAATGAGTTTAATCCGTATCGGGAGCGGCTCATCCGCAAAGGCATCATTTCCGGAGAAGAGCGCGGTTACGTACAGCTGCTCCTGCCGTTTTTCGATCAGTATACTCTTGCTAATTATGACCTTGGTTAGAGCCTGGCGGCACGCGAGACCCTTGGTTCCTCTTATTTCCTCTGTAAAGCGAATAAGCGCGATCTGCGGAAAAACGATGGGATACTGGGACAAATGACCTGTCCATTTGTCCCAGTATCTGCAAGCAGTTGATTACTGAATTCCCTCGATGTGGGGGATGGTCGCGAAACCTGCTTCGAGTTCCTCATCGGTGGGGATGTGGTCGGTCATCTCGCCCCTGTTGTAGGCCTCATAGGCGTACATGTCGAAATAGCCCGTACCCGTGAGGCCGAAGAGAATCGTCTTCTCCTCGCCGGTCTCGGCGCACTTGCGTGCTTCCTCCATGGCCTGATAGATCGCGTGTGCGCTCTCCGGCGCCGGCAGGATGGTCTCGAGGCGCGCAAAGTCCTCGGCCGCCTTGAAGACGTCGGTCTGCTTCACGGCGACGGCCTCCATGTAGCCGTCGTGCTTGAGCTTGGATACGATGGGGCTCATGCCGTGGTAGCGCAGGCCGCCGGCATGGTCGGGGGAGGGCAGAAAGCCGCTGCCCAGCGTGTACATCTTGACGAGCGGACAGGTCTGGCCCGTGTCGGCGAAGTCGTAGGCGTATTTGCCGCGCGTGAGCGACGGGCAGCTTGCGGGCTCGACGGCGATGAAGCGCGTGTCGGGCTTGTCGCCGCGCAGCTTGTCACGCATGAACGGCGCGATGAGGCCGCCGAGGTTGGAGCCGCCGCCGGCGCAGCCGATGACGATGTCGGGATATTCGCCGAGCTCCTTCATGGCCTCGTAGCTCTCCAGGCCGATGATGGACTGGTGCAGCACGACCTGGTTGAGCACGCTGCCGAGCTGGTAGCGTCCCTTGTTCTCGGGGACGTTGAGGGCGCGCTCGACCGCCTCGGAGATTGCCGTGCCAAGTGAACCCGTGGAGTCGGGATTGTCCTCGAGCATCTTCTTGCCGATCTCGGTCGTGTCGGAAGGCGACGGCGTGACGGTCGCGTTGAAGGTCTGCATGATCGAGCGGCGGAAGGGCTTCTGCTCGTAGGAGCACTTCACCATGAAGACGTCCAGGTCGACACCGTAGTGGTCGGCCGCCTCGGAAAGCGCGGTGCCCCACTGCCCGGCGCCGGTCTCGGTCGTGATCTTGTCGAGGCCTTGCTCCTGGGCGTAGTAGGCCTGGGCAAGCGCCGAGTTGAGCTTGTGCGAGCCGGAGGTGTTGTTGCCCTCGAACTTGTAGTAGATTTTCGCTGGGGTGTTGAGGTAGCGCTCGAGGTTGTAGGCGCGGCACAACGGGGAGGGACGGTACACCTTGTACATCTCCTGCACGCCTTCGGGGATGTCGAAGTACGCCGTCTCGTCGTCGAGCTCCTGGTCCACGAGCTTATCGCAGAACACCGGGGCGATGTCGTCATGCTCGGCGATCTTGCCGTTGGGCAGGCGCATGGGCTCGGGCGGCTCGGGCATGTCCGCGCGCAGGTTGTACCATTGCGTCGGAATCTGCTCCTCGCGAAGGTAGAGCCTGTAGGGAATCTCCTCGGTCTGCTTCTTGTTTGCGTCTGCCATGGTCTTATCCTCTCTTTCCTTCGGACTTTCGTCCACGTTCCTGCCTTGCCAATCGTTCTCGCGCATCTCATGTTTGGGAAATAAAAAAGGCCCCCGGATTACCGAGGGCCTTCAAGGTATGTGATGAGAAGCGTGAAGTCCGATAACCCGATTACGATATTCGACTACGCCACCACCAAGCACCGGCAAACGCCTGCGCGTTGGCAAAAATGCTATATGCGTGTACGTAGCTCACATTCGTCCTTTCGGGTTGCGCCGTACGGTAGCACAAAACGAAGTAATCAATGTTGTAATGTCCAGATTTTGCAGTGAAAAGAGGAAAAAATTACTGGCGAACGGTAGAAAATTAATAGTGAACGGTTATTTTTGCTATATACTGGTTCATGAAAATAGGTATGCACGCGATTCTGCGCGGGAAGGAGCTCGCCATGTGCTCGGGAATTAGGTTCACCGATGATAAGGGCAACATGTACTTCGCCCGCAACCTCGATTGGAACTGCGGCTATGGCCAGAAGGTCACCGTGACTCCCCGCGGCTACGAGCGCCGATACGCCTTCGGGGTCGAGTCGCGGCAGGATTACGCGGTCATCGGGCCGTGCATCGTGATCGGAGGCGTTCCGCTCTACTTCGATTGCGCAAACGAGAAGGGCCTCGCCATCGCCGGGCTCAACTTTCCCGGCTACGCCCAGTTCGAGGCAGATGCCGTCGAGGGTAAGACCAACCTCGCGGCATACGAGTTCCCCCTGTGGGTAGCCAGCAACTTCGCCACGGTAGACGAGGTGGAGGAGGCACTGGCCGACGTAGCCATCGTCGCCAAGCCCGTGAACGACCAGTTTCCGGTCGCGCTTCTCCATTACCTCATCGGTGACAAGGACCGTTCCATCGTGGTCGAGTACATGGCCGATGGCATGCATGTCCATCACGACGACGTCGACGTACTCACCAACCAGCCCACCTTCGACTGGCATGTCGAGCACCTGCGCAGCTACATGAACCTGAGCCCGGAATACGTCGCTGACGTGCAGTGGGGCAAGCAAAAGCTCGCACCTTACGGGAGCGGCGGGCAGCTCGTGGGGCTGCCCGGCTCGAGCTATTCGCCCGATCGCTTCGTGAGGGTCGCCTACCTGAACAGCCACTACCCGCAGAAGTCCGGGGAAGCAGATAACGTCTCCAGGATGTTCCACACGCTCGCAGGCGTCGCGATGATCGACGGCGAGGCGAAGATGGAGAACGGCGAGTTCGAGACGACGGTCTATACCGGCGGCATCTCCATGGCAACGAAGACGTACTACATGAACACCTACGAGAACCCAGCCATCGAGGCCTATCCCATGGACAAGGCTGACCTCGACGGTTCGGAGTTGTACGTCTTCGCCTAGGAAGATGCGCCGTAAACATAGGGGCGCCCGTCCACTTGACCGGACGGGCGCCCCTCGTCTGCAAATCGATGGACTCTAGCTCTCGTCGTCCTTCGGCATCCACTTGCGCATGATGGCGACGAGCGACTCGATTTCCATGGGCTTTGCCATGTGGTCGTTCATACCCACCGAATGCGCGTGCTTGACGTCCTCGGCAAAGGCGTCGGCCGAAAGCGCGATGATGGGGATGCGAGCCAGGTCCGGCCTGTCTATCGAGGCCGCACGGATGGCCGTCGTCGCCTCGTAGCCGTTCATGACCGGCATCTGGATGTCCATGAACACGAAGTCGTAGTAGCCCGGCTCGTGCTCGAGCAGCATGTCGACCGCCACCTGGCCGTTCTCGGCATGTTCGACCTCTGCGCCGGTGAGACCGATTATCTCCTGGCCGATGGCGGTTGCCATGATGTTGTCTTCGGTCAGCAGGACGCGGTAGCCGTCGAAGGCGCACTCCTCGAGCATCGCCTTGGGATCGGCCTGCTCGGCGACCTCGCCGCTGAGGAGCTCCTTCATCACCTGGATGAGACGCGAGCGGAACAGGGGCTTGGAGATGAAGGCGTCGACGCCTATCTCGCGTGCCTCCTGCTCAATCATGGACCAGTCGTAACCGGAGAGAATGATGATGGGCGGAGCCTGCTTGACCCTCTCGCGAATCTCCTTGGCGACTTCGAGGCCGCTCATGCCGGGCATGCGCCAGTCGAGGATGACCGCCTTGAAGGGGTCGTCCGATGCATCGGCATCGACCACGGCCTGCACGCCCGCCGGTCCGGACATCTCGAAGTTGGCTCGCATGCCGATGTCCTCGAGCAATGCGCAGGCCCCCTCGCAGGCGACGTCGTCGTCATCGACCACGAGCACCCTGATGTCCTTGAGGTCGCTGAGGTCGACTGCCGCACCGTCACGGAGCTTGAGGTGCACCGTCACGGTGAACGTGGTGCCCTTGCCCAACTCGGAGTCGACGTCGACCGTGCCGTTCATCAGGCTGACGACGCTCTTGACGATCGCCATGCCCAGGCCCGTGCCCTCGATGCCGGTGGTGCGTGAATCGTTGGCACGCGTGAAGGGCTCGAAGATGGTCTCCATGAACTCCTTGCTCATGCCGCAGCCCGTGTCCGAGAACACGAACTCGTAGCAGCCGCTGTCGTGCACGCGGCTCGGCAGCTCGGAGATGCGCATGGAGATGCTGCCGCCCTCGGGCGTGAACTTGATCGCGTTGCCCATGATGTTCACGAAGACCTGCTGCAGGCGCGTGAGGTCGCCGATGACGTGCTCGTGCTTGATGTCGACGACGTCGACGCGCAGGTCGAGGTTCTTGGCGACGATTTGGGGGTTGACGATGGTCAGGAGCTTTTCGATGGAGTCGGAAAGCTCGAACTCCTCGTCTGTGAGCCCGATGGAGCCCGATTCGATCTTGGCCATGTCGAGGACCTCGTTGATGAGGCCGAGCAGGTGATGGCTCGCCGAGGAGATGTTGGCGAGGCATTCGCGCACGCGCTCGGGGTCGTCGGTATGCATGCTCGCGATGGCCGTGAGGCCCATGATGGAGTTCATGGGCGTGCGTATGTCATGGCTCATGGAATTGAGGAAGTCGCTCTTGGCCTGTGATGCGTGCTCGGCGGCCTGGAATGCGTCCTCGAGGGCCTGGCGCGATGCGAGCTCGGCGGCCTTCTGCTCCGTGACGTCCTGGATGGTGACGAGTATGTCGGTAGGAAGCGCGCTGGCGTCACGGGCGATGCAGAGCGTGGAGACCTGCAGCCATCGCTCCTCGTCGCCTCGCATGACACGATACTCGCACTGGAGATAGGGGATGCCGGGCAGGAGATGCTCGCGTAGCGTCTCGATGTCGTTCAGCTCGCAGAGGCGTTCGATGTCGCTGTCGTTTGCCACGTCCTTCCAGTACGAGCGCAAATAGCTGAACTTGCCGTCCGTGGGAAGGGAGTCGTCCAACCCCTCGCGCTTGAGGTACTCGTAGCTGTCGTTCACGAGGTCGATGGCGAGCAAGCGGCTGAACAGGTTCGTGGAGGCGTCGATGATGCGTGTCGCCTCCTGGCGTTCGAGCAGCAGGCGATCCTTCTGCTTGCGTGATTGGAACACGAGCACGACGATGAAGAGCAGGCAGGCAACGACGACGCCCGCAACAAGGATGATGCCCGCCGCATTGGCGGACGACACCATCTTTGCCGTGACGGATTCGGGGAAGATGCGCAGGATCATCCAATCCGATGAGGCGAGCTGGGCGACGTACACGCTACCTTCGCCGGATGAGGCGTTATAGCTGAAGTTGAACGAGGAACTCTGGGCGAGGGATTGCGCGAGCTCTTCGGGGGTGATGCCCTTGAGCGAATCGCTGAGCTTCGAGTCGAGTACCGAGTAGTCGATCTCGTCGCTCATGCTCGACTTCGCCAGGACGTTGCCGTCACGATCGCAGAGGTAGGTGGCAGTCTCGACGCCGAAGAAGCTCGTGCTCATGTACTGCGCCATCGTCGCCTCGTTGTAGACGCAGGCAAAGACGGCAACGGGCGTCCCCTCGTAGAGGATGGGGGCGTAGAACGCGATGATGCGATGCTCGTTGAAGGCGGCGTTCTCGACGGCGCAGATGCCGCTCTCGCCCTGCATGCCCTTGATGTAGTACTCGCGGCTGCTCACTTCTTCGGTGCGGCCGTCGATGTTGTGCCCTATGCCATCGGCGGTGATGAGAAAGGCATAGTTGAACTGGGTCGAGTTGATCATCTGAAGAGCCGTGTTCGGGTCGACGCTGGGGCTGGTCAGGGTCTGCCCGTACACCTTGGCCGCCGTTTCGACCGTGGCAAGGCCGTTGTTGAGCAAGTCGTTGACGCGTCGCGAGGTCTGCTCGGTCGTGCCTTCGAGGTAGTCGGCGTTTTGCTGCGTGATGCGCTCCGTGTTGACGTTCATGAATATCAGGAGCGCGGCGATTACGATGACGATTGCCGCACATGCGGCAAGGATCCTGTTGCGCCTGATGTTGAGTGACTTGTCGATGCTCTTCATATGCTGTGACCCAGCCTTTCAGGTGGTGGGGTACCATTCTGGTCATTATCCTTCATCCGGCGGCTGTGGTCGAGAGCTTTTCACGCAAGCGAACGTCCTTTTCACCCAAAGGGCATGCCCGCCGCAGGCGCCGTTTATGTCCACCAGCATGGGAGAGAGACGACTTTACAGAGACTTTACATTCCCCTTACGCCGTCCGTACATTGCCTCCGTAGACTTCACCTTGCAGTAGACATTAGGGGAGAGGGACGTAGGTGGACGTCAACGAGATAATGAAGGTCGTCTTGGGCCTTGCGGGAGGCCTGGCGATCTTTCTGTACGGCATGAGCACGATGAGTAGCAGTTTGCAGGAGGCGGCGGGCGAGCGAATGCGCTCCATCCTCGCCGCCGTGACGAAGAATCCGGTCATGGGCGTTCTGGCCGGCGCGTTTGCCACCGCCGTGCTGCAGAGCTCTAGCGCCACGACGGTCATGGTCATCGGATTCGTGAGCGCGAGGCTCATGGGCCTTCGACAGGCGATTCCCATCGTCATGGGCGCGAACATCGGAACGACCATCACGGCGCAGATCATCGCGTTCAAGCTCTCGGATTACATCTTGCTGTTCGTCGCGGCGGGCTTTCTCGTCATGACGCTTGCCAGGGGCGAGCGGATGAAGCTGTCAGGACGGGCGATATTCGGCTTTGGCCTGCTCTTCGTCGGCATAGAGACCATGGGATCGGTCATGAAACCCCTGGCGGAGAGCCCCGTCTTCACGGAGATGATCGCCCAGGTCGCGGGCGTGCCCGTTCTCGGCGTCCTCGTGGGCACGGTGATGACGCTCGTCGTGCAGAGCTCGAGCGCGACCATCGCCGTGCTGCAGAACTTCGCCGCGCAGCCAGGTGCCGACGGAGCGAGCGTCCTCGGTCTCGAGGGCGCCATCCCCATCCTGCTCGGGGACAATCTGGGGACGACCGTCACGGCGCTTCTCGCCTCCATCGGGCAGTCGCGGGATGCCAAGCGCGTCGCCCTGGCGCACTGCATCTTCAACTTGTCCGGCTGTCTGCTCTTCGTCGGTCTGACTGGCCCCTTCGCGGCAGTCGTTGCGGCCATTCCGCCCGCTGGCGAGGGAGTCGAGATCATCGCGCGACAGATCGCCAACGCGCACACCTGCTTCAACGTCGTGATGACGCTCATCTGGCTTCCGCTCGTCTCGCTCATGATGAAGCTCGTCATGTTGATGCTGCCCGAGCGTCCGGTGCGTCCGCATGACATCGCGGCCTCGTCGGAATCCCTCGGCTCCGGGGAGTGTTCCATGGCATGAGCGTGCTGAGGTAGAATTGACGTGTTTTGATGGCGCGAAGGGAACATGCATGACGACACGGGAGTCCGCCGCACTCGTCTTCTACGTCGAAGACGACGAGAACATCCGCGACCTCACGCTCTATGCGCTTCGCCAGGCCGGATTCGAGGGAAGGGGCTTTCCCGACGCCGACGCGTTTTTCGCGGCATGCGCCGATGACGTTCCCGCCCTCGTGCTCCTCGACATCATGTTGCCCGGCACGGACGGTCTGGGCATACTTGCCCGGCTGCGTGCCGACACGCGCCTTTGCGACGTTCCCGTGATCATGCTCACGGCCAAGGGCACCGAGCTCGACACGATTAGCGGGCTTGACGCCGGTGCCGATGACTACCTCGCGAAGCCGTTCTCGATGATGGAGCTCATCTCGCGTGCCAACGCGCTCTTGCGTCGCGCCCGGCGCTCGTCCGTGCCCATGCGGGGCGGCGGTCTCGTCTGTGGTTCCATCGTGCTCGATCCCCACGCCCGGAAGGTCGAGGTGGGAGGAAACCCGGTCGACCTTACGTTCAAGGAATTCGAGCTCCTCAAGGTGCTCATGGAGAATCCTGGTCATGCGCTCTCGCGTGCGCAGCTCTTCGAGGAAGTATGGGGCTCGGAGTTCATCGGCGCGACGCGCACGGTGGACGTCCACATGCAGACGCTGCGCCAGAAGCTCGAGCAGGCGAACCCGGGTTCGAGCTCCGCGCTCGAGACCGTCCGAGGCATCGGCTACCGCATGCGTCTCGAGGACGAGGCATGAACGCCCCCGTTTCCGCACGCCACGCGCGCAGTCTCTCGCGCAGCATCCTGGTGACGGTGCTCGCCTTCACGCTCGTCGCCGTTCTCGCGACGGCCATCGCCCTGGTGACGGTCGCGTACTTTTCCGAGGAGGAGCATTCGGAAGGTCTGCTCGTCGAACAGGCGCGGTCGTGCGCCCAGGTACTCGAGGAATATCCCGTCGATGCGCGTGTCGGGGTTCTCGAGCAGCAATTTGCCGGCCCCGAGCGATTCACGCTCATCGATCCTGCCGGTAATGTCATCTTCGACACCGCGGTCAGGGATGGCGCCCTCGAAAACCACTTCGAACGTCCGGAGATGCTCGCCGCCGAGCATGCCGGCGAGGGGGTGCTGGTGCGCCATTCGGATACCCTGAACAGGGATACCGTATACGTCGCCGAGCGTCTTTCCGATGGCTACTTCGTGCGCGTGAGCGAGGAGCGGCTCTCCCTGCCGGCCTTTCTCGGCTCGATGGCCCTGCCCGTGGGGATCGTGCTCGCTATCGCCGTGATTCTCGTCATCATGCTCTCGCGTTTCCTCACGTCGCGCATCATGCGTCCGCTCGACGAGCTCGACGTACACGACCCGCTTTCCGGGGACGCCTACGAGGAGATGCGTCCGCTCCTGTTGCGCATCGACGAGCAGAAGGAGCAGCTCAGGCGACAGAACGAGGAACTGAAGGAGGCAGACGGCCTGCGTCGCGAGTTTTCCGCGAACGTCTCGCACGAGATGAAGACGCCGCTGCAGGTCATTTCCGGGTCGGCCGAGATGATAGCCAGCGGATTGGTCGATCCCGACGACGTGGAGGAATTCGCAAGGCGCATCTACCTCGAATCGCAGCGCCTGCGGGCGCTCATCAACGACGTCCTCACGCTCTCGCGCCTTGACGAGTCGTCGTTCGCGAGTGCCGCGCGCGTTCCCGTCGACATGCTCGAACTCGTGCAGCGCACATGCGAGCGTCTGCGCCCCCTTGCACGCGAGCATGGCATCGACCTTGAGTTTGACGGTGCCGAGCTGCGCACGCTGGGCAACGAGGCGCTGCTCGAGCAGGCGGTTTCGAATCTCGTGGAAAACGGCATTCGCTATTCGGATGACGGGGGTTCGGTCGGCGTGCGCGTCGAAACCGGCGAGATGTCCGGGGAGCCGTGCATTGCCGTGCGCGTGAGCGATGGCGGCATCGGCATTTCGGAGCAGGATCGCGAGAAGATCTTCGAGAGGTTCTATCGTACCGAGAAGAGCCGCTCGAAGGAGACGGGGGGTACGGGGCTCGGCCTTGCCATCGTGAAGCACGCCGCCCTCTATCATGGAGGGGACATAGACGTCGAGAGCACCTTGGGCGTGGGGAGCACCTTCACCCTGCGCTTGCCCCTGGAGCCTTCGGGTCGCTAGCCGTCACATGCGGGACGGATTCCGACCCTAGTTCAGCCGACGCAGTTCCGCACGTGACTTTCCCGCCCGCTTGGCTACGTAGAGCGCCTCGTCGGCAATCTGGTAGAGCTCGTCGAAGGTGACGGGGAAGCGCGTGGTCGCGGCCGCCCCGATGGTGATGGAGGGGTGCAGGTCCTCGGGCATGTCGGCCGGACGCTCGCGCTTTGCGTAGAGGCCCGCCGAAAGCTGATCGAGCACGCGGGTCAGCGCCGGATCGCTGCCCAGGCCGGCGGCGAAGATGGCGAATTCGTCACCGCCGAGGCGGGCGATGATGTCGTCCTTGCGCATGTTGCGACGCAGGAAGCGCGCTATCTCCTTCAACACGCGGTCACCCTCGGGGTGACCGAAGCAGTCGTTGACTTGCTTGAAATCATCTACGTCGATGAGGAAGAGGCAGCAGCCCTCCTGGCACTCCTCGCTGACGAGCGCCTGCTCGATGCGAACCATTGCCGCGTTACGGTTGAATATGCCCGTGAGGCCATCGAGCTCGGCCATCCTGCGTAGGCTCGCCTCGCGCATGACCATCGCATGCGTGTCGAGCAGGCGCCCGACGTGACGTACGGGCAGGCCGGTGGCATCGTCGAAGATCACGAAGGACTGGTAGCGGCACCAGATGGGGTTTCCCTCGGCATCGGGCAGCGACGTCTCGATGTCGATGAAGTCGCCCTTCTCGATTACCTCGCGCAGGGATTCGATGTCGTGTATCTCGAGGGCGACATCGCAGTCCTTGTCGCAGCGCTTGCGCAAGATGAGGTCGCTCGAGAGAGGAGGCCGCCCGAAGCGCGTCTCGAAGTCGCCGAAGAGCTCGCCGGTCTGTTCCTGACAATCGATGTCGAACACGACGTCGCGGGAGAGCATGGTGAGCATGTCGACGCGTTCTTCGGCACGTTCGAGCTGACGCTGGCTGCTCACCTTGTCGGAGATGTCGATGATGGTGACGTAGAACCAGGCGATGCCGCTATCGTCGACGATGTAATGGCCACGGTCATCGACCCAGAGCTCCGTGAGATCGGGACGGTTGAGACGGTAGGTGACAGCATCCCTGTCACCTACCTTGATTTGCTCGTCGATTTCGTAGAGGACGCGTTCGCGATCGTCGGGATGCACCATGCCGGGAAAGGTGTTGCCCGTGATGGCGCAAAACTCGTCATAGGTCTTGCAACCGAACATGTCCAGGACGTCATGGCTCACGTAGTCGATGGTTCCCTCATCGTCTGCGCGGTAGCGGAACAGGCCCCCTGGTATGCGGTCGAGGAACTCCTGGGAGACTTCGTCTTCTATGACGCATCCGTCATGCGAACCCAGCTTGCCCTCGGTAACGCGGTGAAATACGGTCACGTCGCCCCCATCCATGGCGTTTTCGTCAGTGACTTTGCTATGGTACTACTTTGGGAGGGACGGATACCCTGTCAACTGCAACCAAATATGACGGTCCGGCATTCGTCATCCCGCCAAAAGACGCGAACTTTGCCACGTGAGGCAAACGTGCGCTTCGTGTGCATGCTCTGTTTTTCGTCCGCTTTTCATTCGTCAGCGAGTACAATGGAGAACAAGGTGAAACGGGCCGCCCGATGCGACCGTCTTCATGCGGTAGGCGCAAGGGCGCCCACATTCAAGTCAAAAGGAGGATTTGAATGAAAGAAGTCCAGCTTTTCATCAACGGCGAGTTCCTCGACAATGGCGATCGCGAGATGCGCGATAACGTCAACCCGGCAACCGAGGAGGTAATCTCGCGTTTTCCCATGGCGACCGAAGCCGATGTCGAGGCGGCAGTTGACGCGGCGTACGAGGCGCAGAAGTCGTGGGAGAAGGTTCCCGCCATCGAGCGTGCCAACTACCTGATGGAGCTCGTCGAGCTTCTCAAGGAAAACCAGGAGCTCCTGGCCCGCACCACGTCCGAGGAGATGGGCAAGCCGCTCGCGCAGGCCATGGACGAGGCCGGCTGGCTGCCCGCCTACGTGCAGTACATGGCTGCCCAGGCACGCCACCTCAAGGGCCAGATCATCCCGTCGGACCGTCCCAACGAGAACATCTTCCTCTACAAGATGCCCATCGGCGTAGCCGGCCAGATCATGCCGTGGAACTTCCCGCTGTTCCTCATCGGCCGCAAGGTCGCCCCGGCGCTCATCGCCGGCTGCACCGTCGTGCTCAAGGCATCATCGGATTGCCCCAACGGCGCATACGAGTTCGCCAAGATCGTCGAGAAGTCGTCCCTTCCCAAGGGCGTCATCAACGTCATCACCGGATCGGGCGCGCTCACGGGCAACGCGCTTGCCTCCAATCCCAAGATCTCCATCGTCACCATCACCGGTTCGACGGAGGTCGGCAAGAAGATCATGAAGGCCGCTGCCGATAACGTCACCAAGGTCTCGCTCGAGTTGGGCGGCAAGGCGCCGGTCATCGTCATGAACGACTGCAAGCTCGACGAGACGGTCGATTACGTCGTCGCCTCGCGCGTCATCAACACCGGTCAGGTGTGCAATGCCGCCGAGCGCGTCTACGTGCAGGAGGGCATCGCCGAGGAGTTCACGAAGAAGGTCATCGAGAAGATGAAGACCCTGACCTACGGCCCGGCGCTCGCCGGCACCTTTGACATGGGCTCCATGGTCAACAAGGCCCAGCAGGAGCATGTCGATGAGATGGTGCAGTCCGCCATCGCCGAGGGCGCCACGGTCGCCTGCGGTGGCCACAAGGTCCAGGTCGATGGCAAGGGCTGGTTCTACGAGCCCACCGTCATCACCGGCTGCACGCACGACATGCGCATCATGCGCGACGAGATCTTCGGGCCCGTGCTGCCCATCACCACGTTCAAGACGCTCGACGAGGCCATCGAGATGGCAAACGACAGCGTCTACGGTCTGACGAGCTCCATCTACACGACCGACTACGACACGGTCATGCGCGCCATGAACGAGATCAAGTTCGGCGAGACCTACGTCAACCGCGAGCACTTCGAGGCGTTCCAGGGCTTCCACCAGGGCGTGCGCCAGTCGGGCATCGGCGGCGAGGACGGCGAGCTGGGTGTCGAGGAGTACCTCGAGACGCACGTCTGCTACGTCGATTGGGATACCAGCCGCAACAAGGCGTAAAGCGTCGCGCGACACAAGGTTACGAAAGGGGAGCGTCCTGCGGGGCGCTTTCCTTTTTGCCGGCATTCATCGCGTGAGAGCGCTTCTGTAAAATGACGAATGGGCTTCTGGTCTGATTTGTCGTGGGAAGGGCGAGGCAATGGAGAACGTCGCCGGGGTGGAGCGTAGGGAATACCGGACGGGACAGGGAAGCATCGTCTATTGGACGAGTGCGCATCCCGCTCCCGATTTACCCTGGCTCGTCTTCCTTCCCGGGCTGACCGCGGATCACCGCCTCTTCGACAAGCAGGTCGAGTACTTTGCCGACAAGGCGAACGTCCTGGTCTGGGACGCGCCCTCGCATGGGGAGTCGCGGCCGTTTCCCCTCACGTGGACGCTCGATGACTGGGCGCGCTGGCTTTTGGACATCCTCGACCGGGAGGGGGTCGAGAATCCCATTCTCGTCGGGCAGTCCATGGGCGGGTATCTCTCGCAGGCATTCATCGACCTGTTTCCCGGCGTGGCGGTTGGCTTCGTCTCGATAGACTCGTGCCCCCTCAAGCGCATGTACTACCAGGGCTGGGAGCTGTACTGCCTCAAGCACACGAAGCTGATGTTCGAGCTCTTTCCCTGGAAGACGCTCGTGAACCAGGGCGCGAAGGGTAATTCCACGACGACGTATGGTCAGGCCCTCATGCGTGACATGATGCATGACTACGACAAGAAGGACTACTGCGTGCTTTCGTCGCATGGCTTTCGCGTGCTGGCCGACGCGGTGGAGGCAGGCCGTCCCTATGAAATCGACTGTCCGTTGCTCGTGATCTGTGGCGAGAAGGACGGTGCGGGGTCCGCGAAGCGCTACAACCGTGCGTGGGAAAGGCGCGAAGGCCATGTCGTGCACTGGATTGAGGGCGCGGGGCACAACTCGTGCTGCGATAGGCCCGATACGGTCAATTCGCTCATCGAGGAGTTCGTCAGGCGGGTCAAAGGCTGAATTCATTCCCAAACCTTGACACTCATGCCCTGCGATGTAATATATATTTTGCATGTACGATATATATTACATTACCGAAGGCGAAGCAGGGAAATCCATTGGAAGACGAAAAGAACGAGCGCATGCGGGCAGCACGCACCAATCGCGGTCTTTCGCAGCAGGAGCTTGCGGATGCGGTCGGCGCCACGCGCCAGACAATCGGGCTTATCGAGGCCGGTCGCTATAATCCCAGCCTCAAGCTCTGCACGGCCATTTGCAAGGAGCTCGGCATGACGCTTGACGGTCTTTTCTGGGACGAGGGGAGATGACGATGTATCTGATCCGAAAGTGGAACGAATACATGGGCCCGAAGGACGAGCGCCTTGAGGCCGAGGAAAACAAGTCGATGAAGGTCGCATCCTATATCTTGCTCGTGGGGTCAACCATGAGCCTGTATTACTGGATCATGGTGAACCAGGTCGCAAACACCACCGATCATCCCGTGCTCACACCCCTTGGCGCGTCCGTTGTTCCCGTTGACCTTTTGCTGATACTGACGATTCTTGCCGCGGGCTTTGCGTCAGTGGGCATGCAGATTCGCGGTGGGGCGTTTTCGAGCTACAAGCGCTATGCCGAGGTGGATCGCATCCCCTGGGACTACGTCGCCAGCTTCGCGCTATTCTGCGGGGCGGTCCTTGGGGTTTTGACGTGCGGCATGCGCATCCTGGCGGAAATCCAGATCGTCGGCATCGAAAACGTCGCATGGTTCGGTGACCTTGCCATCGGCGTGGTGTTCTTTTTCATGGGCTTCGTCGTCGGCTTTGTTGCCATCTCCCTCACCATCAACGATGCCATCAAGCGTCGCCGCCTGCTCGAAGACGAGCTCCAGGATTGACAAAATGCGATTCTAGCTAGTTTTGCCAAGCGGGCTTTTGCCTGTGATTCGTGGTAGCCTTTAGTGTCGTACAGGGTCGCAAACGCTAGCGGTGTCGATCGCATCGGAGGTGTCTCCTGTGTCGTGTCTTGTGTCGCACTTGAGCTATCGGCCACCATATCGGTTCCCGGAGTTGCTCGCGTTCTTCCGGGACCGCGCGCTCGCTCATGTCGAGCTGGTCGATGACGTGTCGTATACCCGTACTGTCCGGCTTGAGGACCGTGACGGAAACGTCGCATGTGGGTGGGTACGTGTCGAGGACGATCCCGCTGGCAACCAGCTCGTCGTCACGATGTCCGATGAGCTCGTCCCCGCGGTTTCCGAGGTAATCGCCCGCGTGCGACGCATGTTCGACACGGATAGCGACCCCGTGGCGATTTCGCAGGCGCTCTCGCCGCTCGACGAAGCAGTTCGCGGTGTGCACATCGATGGAGTCCGGGTGCCCGGTTGTTTCGATACGTTCGAGATAGCCTGCCGTGCCGTAATCGGACAGCAGATTAGCGTGAGAGCGGCCAACAAGCTTGCGGGGCGCATCGTCGAGCGTTACGGCGAGAGAATCGAGACGGGAATCGAGGGGCTCGACAGGGCATGGCCCCGCGTTACGGATGTGCGTTCGCTTGCGAGCATCGAGGACGCGTTCGGGGAACTCGGCCTGATCAAGACGAGGTCGCGTGCCATCGACGCGATGGCGACGGCCATTGACGAGGGAGAGCTCGATCTGGATATCGGCGCCGTGGCAGAGGAGCAGATGGAGGCGCTTCTTCGGATACGGGGAATCGGTCCGTGGTCTGCCAACTACATCGCCATGCGCACCATGAGTTATCCCGACGCGTTTCTCGAGACCGACGCGGGGGTTGCGCACGCACTGCCCGAGCTCACGCCGAAGGAACGGCTTGCGCTGGTCGAGGATTGCCGCCCGTGGCGCAGCTATGCGGTGTTGGCGCTTTGGGACTCCCTTTCAGAATGACGTACACGAGTAGCCAAGGAGGCATGTATGTTCTATTGCAGCGAATGCGAATCACCCGTGGGTACGCTCACGATAGCGAGTGACGGGCAGGCCGTCTGCGGTCTGTGGCTCGATGGGCAGAAGTACCACGGCGCCACGATCCCCGAGAAGATGGTGCCCGACGATGACGCGGCGGGCTTCGCGGAGCTCAGGGCGTGGCTCGAGGCCTACTTCGCGGACGATCCGCAGCCAGTCAGCGACGTGCCGTTGGCTCCCAGGGGAAGCGAGTTTCAGCAAGCCGTGTGGAAGAGGCTCATCGCGATTCCTCATGGCGAACTCACGACATACGGTGCGATCGCGTCCGAGCTCAAGCGCGAACGGGGCAAGGCGTCTGCCCTTGCGGTTGGTGGCGCGGTCGGACACAACCCCATCTCCATCATCATCCCGTGCCATAGGGTCGTCGGATCGGACGGAAGCCTGACTGGTTACGCAGGTGGCATCGAGCGCAAGCTCTGGCTACTGGAACATGAGGGCGTGGACACGGGGGAGCTCTACGTTCCCAAGCGCGGCACGGCGCTGTAGCAAGTGGCTCGTCTGCGCGTTCTGTCGTGCATCATCCGCTTGCAAGAAGCGTTGTCCTTCGGGCTCGACCTATACCCGAAGACGGCGTGCGACCAGCAGGATGGACAGGGCTGCCAGGGCGGCGAGCACGAGCGTCGTTGACATCGAGACGTCGCCGGTCATCGCGAGCGAGGAGTTCAGCGTATCATCGTCGTCTTGTGCCGGGGCCTTTCCGTCGTCCTCGGTCGTGCCCCCGATACCTTCATCGACAGCGTCCTTGTAGGCCACCGCATAGGCGGAGAAGCGGTCGGTTTCGAACGTCAGTGTCTTCGCGTCGGCGTCGAAGGAGGAGGGGATCACGCTGGCCTTGCCATCGTGTACGCGTATGACCTCGTAGGACCGCGTCTTTTTCGACGTATCGCCCGTTGTCGAATCGGGCAGCGTCAGGCTCACGACGAGAGGCTCGTTTGCCTCGTGGACCTGGACCGTCTTGCCGTCGACTTCGTAGAAAAGCGCCAAGTCGATTTCCTCTGCGAGCGTCCAGTCTCCTAGTGCCCCGGCTATTGCCGCGGCATCGGCGTCCGTAACACCGCGAGAGGATTCAAGCCAGATGCTTGCCTCCATACCACCCTTGACGAGGTCCATGGCCTCATTGTCGAGAACCTTGCCCGCAAGGACCGCTCCCTTGTCCACCAGCCGCGCGCGAAGCGCGTTTCCGGATACGTCGGTGACGTCCTTGACGTCACCGATCCTGATCCAGGTCGGCGTCACGACAACCGGACTGTCGGGCATGACGAACTCCGCGCGATCCGCCCCTTCGTACGTGAAGGTGACCTTGTCCTGTGGCAAGGCGCTCCAAAAGTCCACCATGTAACCCTCGCGTTCGCCGGAATAGACGGTCACCTTGTCACCCGCGGCATACTGCCCCTGTCCGCTTTGCTGCGCGTAGCTGTTGCGGACCATGACCGGATACACCGTCTTGCCATCGCGCGTGTCCTTGCAGGCGAGGCCGAAGGAGGCGAGGCGGTTTGTCCTGAACCGGAGCGTGTCGTCGGAAGGGTCGAAGGTGGCGGGAATTACTTGCGCCTTTCCGTCGTAGACGCAGACAACCTTGTATTCGCGCGTGATCGACGGGTCGGCGTTCACCGCCGAGTTGGGAAGCGCGAGGCTAATCTGCACCATGGCATCGTCTTTGGTCTGGGCAGCCCCCTTGACGGGCGCCTCGCCGTCTACCTGCCAGTAAGAGGTGAGCTTGAAGCTGGTTATGGGGAGGTAATCGTCCAATTGCGCCTGGATGAGCGCGGCATCATCGTCGCTTACTTCGCGGGTCGATTCCAGCCAGAGGTCGACGTCCTTTCCGCTTGCAATCTGCTGGAGCGCGTAGGCGGGGAGTATGGCATCAGCGACGTAGTCGCCGGGCATCACGAAGTCCGCGCCCAGATAGTTGTCTGCCGCCACGGTGACGTTGCTGACGATGCCCGGTCTTGGTGTGGGCGTCCTTACCATCGTTCCCGGCGATGTCGATTCCTCATAGAAATCGTTGCCGCAATAGCGGGCGTAAAACGTGTATTCGGTGTCAGGTTGCAGCGAGTCGAACGTGGGCGAGCTCTGCCACCACACGGGCGTACCACCCCCGGCAGTGCGCACATATTCCACAGGTCCGTAGCCGACGTCTGGCATCGCCTTGAGCGTCACCGAGGTCGAACTGATGGCCTCGGCGGTCGGCGTTGGTGGCTTGCTTGCCACGGGCTTGTCCCCCTCGAGGGTGCCCGTGCCCTTGATAAGTCCTCCGTTGTTCTCGATCGCCCCGTTGTTGACGAGGCGGCCATTGACCACGAGCGTGGTGTTGGCATTGCTCTTGATGGTGTTGTTGTTTGTAAGCGTGACGCCGACGGGAATGGTGAGCGTAGCGGACGAATAGAGCTGAAGCACCTTGTCGGCAGCTATGACCGCATCTCCATCCAAAACCTGATTTCCTCGAATATAGTAATTGCCGTCGTTAAGGATGATCCCGCTCTCGAAGCCCCGTTCGTTCCCTATGAAGTCCCGGTCGTTCGTCTCAATGAGGGCGGTGCCGTCAGGGCCGGTCGAAAGGCTCATAGCATTGCCGATGCAGGGGTTCTGCCTGTCGCTCGACCCGCTTGAGTTGACGTTCGCGATGATGCGGCCGCCCGAAACGACGATGGAGCCAACGAAGTTGTCCGCTCCTCCGCCGATAGCTGCAGCCAATACTCCGGATGGCTCAACTGTGATCGTGCCGCCCGTGATCCTTATGGTGCCACCCGAGCCACCGCCGGAGTTTCCGATAGCTGCCGCCGCGCTTGCCATCAGCATCTTTCCAGCCCCATAGGCCGTCACCCAGCCGCCGTTGATGGTTATCGTGCCGCAGTTTCCGTAGGTGGTGAAGTAGGCATTTCCCCAACCGGCACCTCCAATGCCTGCGCATGCCGACGAGCCTTGCGCGGACACGATGCCACCATTGATGGTCACCGAGCCGCAGTTGCGTTCCGGACTGTCCCTGTCGATGGCATATCCGCCTATCCCAGCGCTCCATGAGCCGCTGGCATTAAGAGTTCCCATCTCGTCCTTCACGGTTGATTGCGCATAGATGGTGAGGGAATTTCCCTCCGACACGGTGATTCCCTTGGTGGCGTTGAGCGTACAGCCCGCAGCCAGGATGAGGTGCACATCGCCCTTGACCACGAAACGCTCCGTGGCATCTACCGTGTTTTCGGCTATGTACCAGCCACTCGTCCACTCGTTCTTGTCGGCAGCCACTACGGTTGCCTCGGGACAGGTCTGCTGTACGCCATTCGCATCGATATACGGTGAATCAATATACGGTATGTTCTGAACGGTCATGCGGGTAGATGTGCCTTCTACCTCTACTATAGCCGCGAGGGGTTGCTTCCGGGCGCCTTCGTCAGCCGCGTTATCTTGTGACGCAATGCTATCTGGTACGGAAATACCCACGTCTGCATTTAACTCGACCGCGTCTTCGGTTATGTCGGCGCTCCCGATGCCATCAGACGGCGTCTCTGCCTGTCCGGCGCTGGGGAGGGGGTCGGGGCTCTCGGCATACGCCGCCATGCTCGCGGTGGGACAAAGCGAAAGCACGAGCGCGAAGGAGAGCGTTGCCAAGGCGATTTTTTTCATAGGTGATCCTCTGCACTGCCCTGCAACGAGGAAAGGGCAACGGGAACAAGATGGATTCCATTCTACCATGCGGCCCTTGCATCGCAGACCCTGCGGCGTGTGGCTAGCCCGACCGTGTTTGGATGCGATTTGCGCAGTCGTGCCTCACATAAAATAGAGTATTCGGGATTTCGATACATGTAAAACGCATGTATAATGCAATCAAGAATGAGAGACGAGGAGATGCGTCATGACCGCATTGCAGGTAAGGGATTTTCCAGCGGAGCTCTACGAGGAGCTTCGTGCATACGCAAGTGCGAATCACAGAAGCATGGCACAGCAGACCATTGCCGCCGTCGCCCAGATGATCCATGGCGGCGATGGGAAGCCCGTCGCGCCTTGCAAAGTGGATGCCTCGCGCATGTCCAAGCGCGAGGAGATACTGCACAGGGCACAGACGCGTCGACAACGCAGGAGGGACGTGGTGCCCTCTCCACAGGAAATGCTTCGCGAGGCCCGCGACGAGCATGACCATGACATCGACACCCTTTTGCAGGAGAGCCTCGGGGGCGAGCTATGATAGTCATGGACGCAAACGCGGCGCTTGCCGTTGCAATGGGACTCGATGTCGGGGATGCCCTCACGCTGTTGCGCGACGAAGATGAGGAGATTATCGCCCCGACCTTGCTCACGGCAGAAGTCTGCCATACCCTGAGCAAGTACGTGCAGGGTGGCTACATGGAGGTTCGCGACGCCGTCGATTGCGGACGCGACGCCCTTTCCCTTGTCGACAGGTTCGTCGATGACAGCGCGCTTTGGGTCGAGTCCCTTTCGGAGGCCGTTCGGCTCGACTATTCGTCATATGACATGTTCTATCTGCTTCTCGCGCGTCGCGAGTGTGCAACGTTGTTCACCCTTGACCGCAAGCTTCAGGATCTCAGTAGCAGATGCGGCATCAATTGCGTATGCTCGATAAAGATTTGACTATCCCGTTTCCTATCCTCTCTTGAGCGAGATGTGGCAGAGCACGGCCACGACGATGAAGCCGATTCCGCCGATGATACCCGTGGGTGCGGGCCCGACGAAGGGATTGGCCGTCCCGGCCATGAACATGAGAGGGGCGGCAGAGCATCCGTTGAGCGCTCCGTGGGCGAACACCGCCGGAAGGCAGCTCTTGGCCCGGAGGGTAAGCCAGCTGAAGAGGTAGCTCAACGCCACGCACAGGCAGCACATCGCGAGGATGCCGAGGATGGGCCAGCCGGGGTAGCCGGGCCCGTAGTTATGGCCGAGCACCGTTATCGGCGCATGCCAGAGACCCCAGATGATACCGCTTACCGGCACCGCGATACGCACGCCGCATCTCTCTGACAGATGCGGAAGCAGGTAGCCCCGCCAGCCCCATTCCTCGCCGAAGCACGTCACGCAATTGAGCAAGGGCGCCACGATGACGAGGGCAAGCTGGGCATATCCAAGTGCCACTATCTGCGATGAGGACATGGTCATCGGTTGCCCCGCCGACTCCATTTGCCGTGCCGTTTCCACGAACGATGACATGGACGTGTCGAACTGTCCGGGATTCAGGGCGAAGTACGCGCCGGCGCCAATCGCGACCAAGGCGATGGGCCCGAACCATCCGATGAGGTAGTACCTCCACGTCTGCTTGAAATGCACGGGCTTGATCCACGCATTCCGAAAGCCCTCGTCGGTAAGCAACCGCGTGATCGCGACGCCTATGGCGGGAAAGAACATTCCCGCACCCACGAACAAGACGGTGATGGGATCGCCAAGCGGGTTTTCTCCCGCGCTCATGAGGGGAAGCGCACGTGGATAGACGGTTGCGAACCAGAACGCCCACGTGAGCGCGAATGTGATGACGCAGTACGTCGTCACGCGGCGTTTTGCCAGACGCTCGCGGATGCGCCTCATCGCGGATCACCGCCTTCGCAAGCGCAGGTGCCGGGCACGCAAGTCCCCGGTGCGATCTCAAGTGGCTCTGCGTGATAACGCTCGACGCACCAGTCCTTGACGCCACAGCAGGGGCACGTGAGCTTGCGGGTGCGTGGTGTGTGTCCGGATATGAGGAATGCGCCCAGGCGTGGACGAAACTCCGCCTTGCAGGCAGGGCAGAGATAGGTCGCATGGGCACCGTAGTGAAAGACCTGCCATAGTCCTGCCGCGATGACGAACGCCAAGGCAATCGGGAACGACCACCAGATGCCGGATACGATGCCGTATACCAGCGTGCCAATCCATGCGACGTCCATGCAGATGCCCACGACGATCATGGTGATCCACTGGCGCTTCCGTGCTCTCTCGTCACTCATTCTCATATCCATGGCCGCTTGCGATGTCATGGTGATGTGGCCGCAGAGCTCGAGGTCAGATTGCATGATCTTGATGCCATCGAGCATCGTCGTGCTCTGCGCGATTTCCTCCTCGAGTTGCGATGCGCGTTCCTCGAGAAGCGTCTCGAGAATCGCCCCGCGGTTCGGGCTTTCGAGGATACCCCTGATCTGCGAGAGCTTGAGCCCAAGCGTCTTCAGCATGAGGATGAAGCGCAGGCGCTCCGCGTCCTCATCGGCGTACATGCGCCTGCCGCCTTCGGAATATCCCGAAGGGGCGAGCAAGCCCTTCTGGTCGTAGTACTGCACGGTACGCACGGTGGTTCCGCATACATTGGCCAGCTCTCCGGTCGTGTAGGTCTTGTCTTCGGTCATGGATTCACCTCCTCAGGACCGAGTTCTACAACGTGACGCCGCGTCACGAGCAAGGGGTAATCGAAAGTGTTTCGAATTTTCTCATGAAAAGTAGATGTGCGGAGTTTTTCGCTATCATGCACGAGCACGCGTCTGAGAGGAGAGCAGATGGATTGGCTTGACGAGGTCCGCGCTCGAGACAAGCGAGGCAACCAGGTGCTGTTCGCGAAGGATTCTGCCTTCCTGGAAGACCTGAGGAGCATGATTGCCAGTCAAAGTCACAGGGTCTTGGTGCTCTGGGCGCTCGACTTGGCCGACGAATCCGTCACGCAGCTCGCATCGAGGTATCCCAATGATTCGCGACCGCGCGAGGCGCTCGATGCCGCACGCGCTTGGGCGACGGGCGAAATCAAGATGCGCCAGGCACAGCAGAAGATCCTCGCATGCCATGCGGTCGCGAAGGATATCGACAACAGGGAGGATATCGCCATGTGCCATGCGGTGGGCCAGGCATGCTCTGTCGTCCATACGGTCGGGCACGCGATCGGCTACCCCCTCTACGATTTGACGGCGCTTGTCCGAAGGCACGGAATCGATGACTGCGCTGCGGTCGTCGAGGCGAGGAAGAGCGACTACGTTGAGCGGTTGATCTGGTGGAGCGGGCACCCGAGCGTGCATGGAGGTACTTGGGCGAGCTTCATAGAGGGATAGCGGTGTTGCTCTGAATGACCTTTTTGATGCTAATTCATCAGAGTGTCATGCATGGCTGTACGGATGACGAGAGGACGGTTCGCCGATTTGGCGCACCGTCCTCTCAATCTGGGGGGGGGATATGAGGGTTGTTGGCTGGACTACACCCTCGGGGTAAACATCACGCTATTGGGCTTTTCGGTCATGAGCTTGGCCATCTCCTCGACAGTGCCGTACTCCATGATGCCGGCCTGGCAATGATGCACGCACTTGGGTAGACGACCTTCGGCAACACGGTCGGCGCACAGGTCACACAAGGAGGTGGGCATGGGCAGATGATTGAATTCCCACTTGCCGTTTCCGAGGTCACGAGGGCCGTCAGTGAGGATCTTGATGCCGTACTGGCCATCTGCGAGGTCATGCTCGACCTTGCATGCGACTTCGCATGCGTGGCAGCCGGAGCACCACTCGTAGTTGATAAACAGAGCGTTCATATAGCTACCTTTCTATCTAATCCGGTAGGGCGGGTATGTCCGGTTACCTGGACATACCTTTCTCACCCTCGCGACCTGCATACAGTGCATTGTTCTGAGCGTCGCCGTTGACGTCGGCATTCTGAACCTTGGCGGTGTTGGGCTGTGCCATCTCGTATTCCCAACCGCCGAGCCTGGTGACCTGGTAAGTCGGCAGGACATCGCTGTTCTCATCAGTGCACTTGTAGATGTTGCACATCAGGCAGCAATAGGGAGCACCATAACCAGAGGAACCGTATTGCATCTGGGAGGTGAGGTTGTTGATGTTGGAGTCAAAGACACCAAACAACGTGGGCTCCTCGCCTTCCATCTCGGGGAACCACCAGCCATGGTCAGCTGCGATAACGCGAGGATCGTAGCTGGAGTCGAGGACGACCTTCTGGCGGCAACGACCGCGATGGTTCTCGATCCAGACCCAGTCCCCTTCCTTGACGCCGTACTTGGCGGCAGTCTCGGGATGGATGCGAACCTGGGGCTCAGGCTGAATCTCACGCATACGAGGGAACATGCGGTGCTCGGAGTGGAAGAAGCCCCAGATACGCGCGCCGGTCGTGAGAACGAGGGGATACTTCTCCTTATACTCGTCATCGACCTGATCAGAATAGGGGGATTCGGGCGGCTCCTGGAAATACGGCAGGGGAGGAATGCCCCACTGCTCGAATGCGAATACCTGAAACTCGAAGCGACCGGTTGCGGTGTTGAAGCCGGGCTCGCCATCGGGACGAGAGAGACCCTTCTCGTACTTACGATATTGCAGATCGGGATAGCTCCAGCATTCCTCGACGAGGTCCTGGAAGTCCTTGCCAAGCTTGCCGCCCCAGTCCGAACGCTCCCTCAGGAAGAAGTTCAACAGGGAAATGTCATCATGGATGCCAAAGCGCTCGAGCAGCTCCGGGTTGGTCTTTCCGACGATTTTGACGATGAGCTCCTCATCGGAAACCGCCTCGCCCGGTGCATCCATGACCTTGGTGATGGGGCGCATCGGCGTGTACCAGGTGCGGAAGGAATTGCGCTCCGGGCACATCGCGATGGGCAGGACCAGGTCAGCGCAAGCCATGGCGGTCGGGGTCATGAAGATATCGGCGACGCCGACAAAGTCCAGGGTCCTCAGCGCCTTGTAGACACGAGGGGCCTCCGCACCCATGTTTGCGATGGGATTGGTGGACTGGAACCACATCATCTTGATGGGGTAAGGCTCGCCAGTCTCGATCGCGTGCAGAATCAGGTCGGACATTGCGGTGGCGGAGAAGCCGTAGGTGTGCAGCGGAGAGACATCGTCTCCCAGACGCTTTGCGCGAACCTCCGCGGGAACTTCCTGATAACCGCAGTTGTAGGCCATATCGGTGCGATAGGGCTGGTCGACCTCGATGTTACCACCGGGGACGTCGTAGTTGCCGGTCATGCCAACCAGATTGTTGATGGCCTGAGCGCAGGGGATGCCGATGGGGGACTGGTCAACCTTGAGGCCCCACTGCATCGAAGCGGGCTTCGAGGTTGCATACAGGCGAGCCGCACGACGGATGTCCTCGGCGTCGACCCAGCAAATCTCCGCAACCTTTTCGGGAGTGTACTCCTTGACGGCCTCCACGAGCTCTTCCCAGCCGTAGCCCCACTTCTCGACAAAGTCATGGTCATACAGGTCCTCTTCGATGATGACGTTGGAAAGACCCATGGCCAGCGCCGCATCGGTGCCGGGGCGCAGACGCAGCCAGACCTCGGCGCGCGATGCCATCCAGGTAAGCTTGGGATCAACGGCGATCAGTTTTGCGCCACGCTGCATGACGTCAACGATCCAGTGGCCCAGGAAGGCATCGGAATTCGAGACGACGGGATTGTTGCCCCAGATGACGACGCATTCGGGAATCTGATACTCGGGGGAGTTCTCATAGCGAACCGGGCGAGTCTGAGACATGTCGGCAATCAGGGCGCCGCCATTCTGGCAGAAGTTCAGGGTAGAGCGCGGCAGCATGCAGCTGTCGCCGGAAAGAAAGCCGAGGCAGAAGTTGGGAGAACCAAATCCCCAGTAGCTAACCACAGGTGCCTGCCAGCAGACGTTACGGCCGGTACCCATCATGGTCGCGATTGCTTCCGGGCCGTAGTCTTTCTGGATGCGCTTGACGTGCATGTCGATGATATCGAGCGCCTCGTCCCAGGAGATGACTTCCCAGGTGTCTTGACCGCGCTCTTCCTTCGCACGCTTCATGGGATGGGTAAGGCGGGTGGGGTTTTCGATGAATTCCTTGAAGTCAAGGCAGCGGACGCACAGACGACCTTGGCTAAACGGGCTGTTCGGATCGCCCTCGACATTGACGAGCCTGCCATTCATGTCAGTGTAGTAGATAACCTGACAGCCATTGTGGCATCCAGGTCCGCCCCAGGCGGTGGTACGAGTAGCGGTGAGGTCACCCTCCTGCCACTGGTACACATCGTCTCTGTAGAGCTCCTTGTTGTACTTAGGTGCCATACAAATCCTCCTCAAATTGTCTCTCGAAACTCTTGAACAAAATGCAATGCTGAGTCCCAACGACGATTCTATGGAGTCGTCAAAAGATAAGCATGATGCAGGTGTGTTTGAAAAAACGGCATGGATTGAGCAGTCTGACCAATGAACTGATCTAGTGCGGTTTTTAGCATGTGGAGGCAGTCATAAGCGCATTTAAAGCATCTAGGAGCGACCGTGTGCTACCAATGTTCAAAATGTAACGAATGCGGCAGGTTTTCGTATAGGGCCGCGATCCTGTGCAAGACCTGCGATACGGAAGTGCCGGCGGGTACGAAACGCTGTCCCGGATGTGGCGCCTCGACGCTGGGAAACATATATGCCGGAAAGCTTGTCCGTGTTGACGCGCCCGTTCGCAAAACGCGCGATAGGGGCGAAGCGTGAAGGGGCAGTACATCAAGATTGTGGTTGCAGCATCTCTGATCATGTGCACCATGATCGCCGGAACGGTTAGTTTCGGTTTCTTTATGGAGCCGGTTACCAGCGATCTCGGTCTCGAAAGGGGCAAATTCTCGGTCTATTTCAGCTTGATCAGCATCGTTGGGGCCATAACATTGCCTTTCTACGGAAGGATGATTTCGAGATTTGGCACGCGGCCCCTCGTTATCGCATGCGGTCTTTGGACAGGCGTTGCGATGGCCGCCTTATCTCAATGCCATAGCCTGATTTCGTTCTACGTTGTCGGTTGTCTGGTCGGGTTGGGCTTTTTTGGCTGTAGCTACGCGGTCGTGCCCGTCATAGTTTCTTGCTGGTTTGTCGATAAGCAGGGTTTTGTCATGGGCGTTGCCTCCACGTGCGGTGGTGTCTCCGGCATTGTCGCCAGCATGGTCTTTCCATCTATCATCGGTGCTCTTGGTTGGCAGGTGGGTTATGTGTGCATGGGCGTCATGGTCGTGCTCTTCACGGTTCCCGCAGGCGTCTTTCTGCTTCGCTCCAAGCCAGAGGGCATTGGCCTCGAGGCCTTGGGTGCAAGGAATGTCGACCAGAGCGAAAAGCCTTCTGAGGAATCCGCGCAAGAGGGCGTAATGCTTTCCCAGGCGCTCAAGATGCCCGGTTTCTGGGCTTGTATGGTCGCATTCTTCCTCTTTTCCATGACCGCCATGATCACGCAGCATCTTCCTGCTCATATAGTTGGTCTGGGATATAGTTCCGTAATGGCCGGTCTGGCCATGTCGGTCATGTCTGCTGGCATATTGCTTACGAGCATGCTCGCCGGCCCAATAACCGATCGCTTGGGTCCGGCAAAGTCGGTTGCAATCTTCACCGTGTTCTATGCAGCGGCCTTTATCGCCCTGCCTTCTCTAAGGGCATTTGTCCTCATTTGCGTTTGTCTAGTGCTGCTTTCCATCTGCAATGTCAACATGACGATTTTTGCGCCCCTAGTTACTTCCGCAGCGTTTGGTCCCAAAGATTATGCGTCGATTTGGGGACTTGCCAGCATGGCAAACGTCGCCGGTCAAGCAGTTGGCGCTCCGCTGTATGGCCTCGTGTTTGATGCTATGGGAAGCTATTCGATGGCCATGTACGGCGCAGCAGTTGCCGCGATTATCGCCTGCGCGCTTGTCATTCTTGCCTTGAAGGCAGTGCGCAAATAAGGGACTATCGCTTTTGCTTCTTGTTGACGGCCTTCGTGGTTGTTGCGTAGTGGTACAAATCTACCGAGAAAGAGACGTTTTCGAACGTGGCATCTTCCAGGAGGTTGATTTCTCCGACCTCTTCGATTTTTGCAATGCGGTATTGAAGCGTATTCCTCTGGATGCCCAGATCCTCAGCCGTCTTCGTCCTATTGCCATGGTTTTGCATGAGGCATCGGAGCGTTGGGTACAGTGGGGCTGTCGATGTCCTGTCATGACCAATGATCTTTTCGATGCAGGGATGACAATGCAGCAGCCAGTTGCTTTGGCGGGCGCAAAGATCAATCAGGTAATACGACCGACAGTCAGCGAAGCGAACCAGGGTCTTTTCAGGCCAAAGCATATCTCGTGCACGTAGTGCAAACTGGGCCTGTTTTACGAGCTCATCGAGGGATACGTTGTCGTCTGCCGATTCGCTTGAGCCAACCGCAAGCGAATACTTTCGAGCGTATTCTTCGATACGTTCGAACATCTCATCCTCGAGACTTTCGTCATGGTTGATGAACAGGACAAGAGTTCGAGAGTGAATGACGCCTATTCCGTCGGGGACGATTATCTTGAGATCATCTTCAATCATGCAAAGCTGGTAGTACCTCAGAAGCCCTTTCTTTGCAGCCATGGTCAAGATGGTGAAGCGGGGCTTGATTTTGATCCAGCTTTCGCTGAGTCGCTGCTTGAATTCGTCGGCATCGCTCAGGTTGCCGCGGATGACGTCCTGGAGCAGGGCGTAGTAGTTTCCGGAGCTGTCTGACCAGGTGCGTTCAATTGCCTTGATCTTTGCGCTTACGATTTCCCCAAAGAACTCTAGGCAAGCGAGATCGCTGTCGTTTACCTTCCTGTTCTTATGAATGATGTTAACGCCGTAGAAGTTTCCACTGTTATCTTCTGCGATAACAGACGAAAGTGGTGCGCCGGCGCTTGTCTCGTAGTTGTTGAGTTTTCTAAATCTCTTGAGGTCCGACAGATACTTTACGAAGCCATCTCCCTCTATGGCCGTGATGATGCATCGTCCGGTAATCTGGGAGCCCCGCCCTTGTACGCTGCTTTCCACCCAAAGCGGGTCTTTCATGTCGTCCTCTGTCGTGCATGCCAGAATGCGGTAGTTCTGGTCGATAATGGTTATCGGATTCTCGAAAATGTTATGCGCGTAGTCAACCAACTCCTCGAGACCGGCGCCATGCAGGTTGAGCTGCAAGAGATTGCTGCTCCATCGCTCGTACCGAGCGATGATTCCGGCGATGACATCTCGAAGCTCTTCGGGCGTGATGTCGGCATATACGGCAATTGCGCAATTCGGCGTCGATTCAGGCGCTCTTGCGATCATGACCGTTTGCTCGCACGCAATGCCATTGGAGATGGCGGCATTATCCTTCCGGCAGATAAAGCAGGCCTTGTTCGAGGGAGGTGACGATATGCAAGGCGATGCCGCGCATGCTCTGGAAACGATGATGGAGGGATCGTATTTGCCTCCAGCCTCGCACCTGAAGCTCTTTTCGAGATCGTTGAAGACCATTCCCATCGTTACGTTCATTGTTCAGCCCATTGATCGGGGTTCCCATTGCAGTAATCGTGCAGGCAAAAGGATGACCTAATGTGAGAGATAGTGCCCGGATCGGACAAATCGACATTGCAGATGGATTCTATTTCCTTGATACGTGACTGGAGCGTGTTTCTTTGCATGTACAGCAACTTGGACGTTCGCGACTTATTTCCCCTCTGCATGGCCAAGGTGCGTAGCACTTCGTAAAGCGAGGTGCCTTTTCTGTTGTCGTAGGCTGTTATCAGGCTTAGAGCAGGGTGATAGTAGAGATTTGGCGTACCTGTCCGCAGACACGTCTCGAAAGGCCAAAATGGCTGGCATACTTCAAAGAGGTGTAGATGCTTGCCAGGAAAAACTCGACGGCCGATATCGAGGGTGAATAGCGCTTCTTGGTAGAGATCTTGCATCGGATAACCCGTTTGAACTGGTTTGCCGATGGCGGCGACAAGGCAGAATCTGCCGAGAAAGCCCTCGAACCTATCGAGGTCGACCTGCTTTACGCCTGGCTCCGTCCCGTATGTCGCATAGAACACCAACCTGCTTTCGTAAAACACTCCCTTTCCAAAGGGAAAGGTGTTGGCAATGTCATTGAGAAGGCGTGCGGCCTGCCTGTCGTTGAGACAGCCCTTTATGGAGGTGACGACCGTGATGCGGGAGATGGGCTTGAGTTCGTATCCCATTACTCTCATGCGGTTTCGAAATTCGGCAAATCTATTCGTTGTTCCGTCAATCGCGTTTATGAACAGCCCGCTAAAACCCAGGGAGTTGCCCATGTTGTCCGTGCGCATCTTTACGACGAGCTCGATCATCGCGGTCAGGAATTTGAGAATGCCCCTATCCCCATCGGTGATGGGCCTGTTTTTCTCGAGAAGATATACGTACAGGTACTCACCGCCAAGCTCTCCGGTGCGGCAGGCGCTCAAGTTCACTCCGTTCAGCATCTTGTAGTCGAATGGCTCGCGGCTGCTTTCCATCTCTCCCAGGAACTCGCTGAGTCCATGTACGACGACCTGTTGCTTGAACAGGTCGATTTCGGCGTCAAGGGGCGTCCAGTAGTCATCGTCCATGACGTCGTCGTGCGTATGAGCGACAACCCGCATGGCTCTGTCTTCAACCAGGACTGGATTCTGGAGCAATCGATGCGCCGTCTCGATAAGAACGGCTGGGGGTGCACTATCTAGCGCCAGGGAGGATAGCTTCTCGAACACTTCCTTATATGGCGTGAGACCCTCCTCGATGGCATTTGCCACTTCGAGAGGGGACGTGTCATCAAGGATGCGAAGAGCGCACTTGAAGTTTTCGTCATTTTTGCCAGGACAAATCAGAATCACTCTGTGAGAGTATTCTGTCCAACATGCCGGTGCGACCGTGGCGAGTGGGTTCGCAATGACGTAGATGGCATCTCGTGCATAGCTGTCATCGAACAGCATGCGGGTGTATGCGGTGGCTGCTGATGTAGCTGGATTGTACGCCGGGCCCTTCTCAAGGGATAGCGAGCGCGACAAGATATCGAAGACCATTCCCATCGTCAGTTGCAATTTACAACCCCCACTTTGAAAAGCAATGACTCAGTCCTCTGAATACCTACTCTATCCTATTTGACTTTTCGGGAAGTCAGAACCATCGAAAGACTCATTTCAATAATGGATATGGTATATCCGAAATATGAGCAGGCTCATGCATAAAGAGGAGATCCGCCAATCGGCGGCGAATCACCATAAACATGCGTGGCCGCCCACAGAATGTAGGCGGCCACCACACGCTTGACTCGGAGTTTGTGACGGTTCTGACTACTCCTGGACCTGATCGACGGCGTTGGTGCCCTTGGGGAGCATCATGACAAAGATGCCGGAGAATATGACCAGAAGACCAGTGCCAACCATCAGGGCAGTTGCGACTGCAACGGGGTCTACGCCGGCAACAGCGGTTGCGATAGGGGCAACGACGTATGCGGGAAGCAGGCCAGCACCGAGGTTCTGCATAGAAGACTGGATGCCGCCAGCAGCGCCAAGATGCTCAGGATTGATGCCGGGGATAACGGCGGGAAGGGTCTTGCCAATGGGAAGCAGCAAGCCCATGAAGGCACCCTGGATGATAACCAGAAAATAGGTGATGGGACCAATGGGCAGGAAGAACATGACGATGTTGGTCAAGCCCATGAGAACGGCGGTAATGCAGAAGATAACCTTGAGGTTCTTGGCCTTGGCCAAAAACGTAGGCATCAAGACGCCGCCGATTCCAACTGCGATCATGTTCACCGTGCCAATATTTGCGGCCTCAGCTGGGTCTCCAGAGACGGTGACCAGACCGGAAACAAGGTAGCTGTTCTCCGCGATAGAAGCACCGAAGACAAAGAACATGACAAAGGAGACGATCCACACGTATTTGTTTTTGAGGACGATGCCCAGGTACTTCGTCATGGGCTCGGCATTCTCGTCGCGCTCTCCGCCCGGGTAGGTCTTGCCAAGTGCAATCCACAGGACCAGGCAGACAACGACGCAGATGGCGCCGATGACGAAGCCGGTGTGAGGGTCGGCAAGGCGAGGACCGACAGACATTGCAATCGCGCCGCCGCCAGCAGTTGCGCCTAGAATATAGATTCCCATTGCAATGGAGGTCCAACGGCCGGGGAACCAAAGGCGGAACAGCTTCGCGGAATTTGCATTCAGGGCCGCAAGGGAAAGGCCCAGAAGGAATGATCCGCCGAGCATGACGCCAAAGTTCATGCTGAGCGCACGAATGATGCCGCCAATGGACGCGACTGCAAGACCAAAGATCATTACGGTACGGATAGAGGTACGGTCAGCCCAAGCACCACCGACAATACCAAAGATGAAACCGGTGATGTAGGGGATAGTTGCCAATGCAGAGAACTCGACAACGGAAAGTCCCACATCGGGACCCATAAGCAAGCCACCCATACCCATGGTGATAATCAGGGCGACCTGGAGTCCGCAGTGGACCAGAAAGGCGAGTATGAGAATCACCCAACGGTAACCATAGACTTTAGGCTCTTCAGACATTTTTATTCTCCCTCAATAAGATCCCTCATTAGATGAAACAGGTGCGCGATACTTGATTGGTACGACATGGCAATATCCAATATCGCGCCCTTCGAATCCCTTTGGGAACACCGCTGTTTTTGCTGGTTGGGACTCAGCAACACGGACTCAGCTATTGCCGGTATTCCTGAGGATTCAACATGCCTCAAGGGGGTAGGTTATGTTGCCGGGCTGCTTCAGTCACCTGTCATACTGCTCAGAATACGAGAGGCTGTTGAGCAGCTTGCCTAAGCGATGCCCAAAGTGGCCGGCGTATCCAAAAAACGGAATTTATCTACCCAATATCAGAATGACCATTACCGGAAATCGCATTTTCACCATCGAACAACGGCGGCGTAGTCTAAGTACACGGACACGGCTCAGCATGCAGTTCCATCCAGCGAAAAAGGAGAGAGAAATGCCCGAAAAGTTCGAATGGAAAACGGAGCTGGAGGATGAGACCATTATCAGGACTCACGCATGGTCCCCTCCGGGTTGCCATCCCGTTGGCTGCGGTTTGCAGCTTCATGTCAAGGACGGAAAGATCGTCAAAGTCGAGGGCGAGCCCTCCCATCCCATCACGCGTGGTGCTCTATGCCCGCGTTGCCTGGCGCTTAAGGACTTCGTCTATCATCCCGATCGCGTCTTGCATCCCATGAAGCGTGCTCGCGAGGATCGCGGCTTGGACAAGTGGGAGGAAATCACCTGGGATGAGGCCTACGACATCATCGAGGAGAACGCCAAGAGGATCATCGCCGAATACGGCGAAGAGTCCATCATGGTGTTTGGTGGCACCGGCCGACAGGCGAACACCTACTATCCGCTGATGGCCTTCATGGTCTTTGGTTCTCCGAATGCCTGCTACGCACAATCTGGCTGGTCTTGCTATGGTCCTCGCGCGACCATCACGGCCCATCTGATGGGCGGCGGTTATCCGGAAATCGATAACGCCTGCCGTTATCCCGATCGCTATGATCATGAGGGCTGGGAGCCTCCCAAGTACATCCTCATGTGGGGCAAGGAGCCCCTCAAGTCCAACCCCGACGGATTCTGGGGTCACTCCGTCATCGACTTGATGCGTCGTGGCACCAAGCTGATTTGCGTCGACCCTCGTATCCATTGGCTGGCGAGTCGTGCGGAGCAGGTCATCCAGCTGAGGCCCGGCACCGACACCGCCCTTGCGTTGGCGATGCTCAATCACATCGTGGAAAATGATCTCTACAACCACGAGTTCGTCGACAAATGGTGCTATGGCTTCGACGAGTTCGCCGAGCGTGTCAAGCAGTATCCTCCTTCTTGGGCGGCTCCCATTTGCGGTGTTCCCGAAGAGCAGATCATCGATGTCGCAACCAAGTTTGCGACCGAGAAGCACAGTGCGCTTGGCTGGGGCCTGGCGGTCGATCAGAATCCTAACGGCGTTCAGCTTGCTCAGGCACTGCTTAGCTTGCTCGCCATCACCGATAATCTGGATGTCCCGGGCGGTTGCACGTTGGGTACTCCCATTGCCGGAGATGACGATCCTGCTCGTGATATGGCCACATGGGGTTTCGAGGCAGGCGTCCTCAAGCCAGAGGTTTGGGTCAAGCGCCTAGGTGCGGAGCAGTACCCCGGTTTCTCCACCATCATGAACCAATGTCATCCTGACTACACGCTCAATGCGATGCAGACGGGCGAGTACACCTGTCATATGGCCTATTTCCATAGCTCGAACGTTGTCTCCGGAGCAATTGCCGCCCAGCCCGATCGCTGGTATGAGGCATTGAAGGACGTCGACTTCTGCGTCGTGCAGGAGCCTTTCATGAATCCAACTGCCGCCGCTCTGGGCGATGTCTTCTTGCCGCTGACCACATTCGCCGAGCACAATGGTCACGTTCAGCCGCATTACGGGCTCAATGCCGCATTTGAGGCGGCCATCAACAAGGCCGTTACCGTCGGCGATTGCAAATGCGACATCGAGATCATGATTGACCTTGGCAAGAGGATGCACCCCGAATTCTGGAACCAATTCGAAAGCGTCGAGGACTATCTCGAGAAGAAGGTTATCCCCAAGGGCATGACATTCGATGACTTCCGCGAGGCCGGCGTCATTCAGCCCGAGGAAGTCTATCGCAAGTACGCAAAGGGCATGCTGCGCCCCGACGGGCAGCTTGGCTTCCTGACTCGCACCGGTCGCTTCGAGCTTTATTCCACGGCGTTCGCGTCCTTTGGCGAGGATCCGCTTCCGTATTACATGGAGCCGCCGTTCTCCCCCTATAACGAAGATCTCGATCCCGCAATCAAGGAGGAGTACCCGCTGATCCTCACCACGGGTGCACGCACGTACGTTTCCTTCCATTCCGAGCATCGCCAGATTCAGAGCCTGCGCGATATGTGTCCTGATCCCCTGCTCGAGATGAATCCCGAAGACGCGGAGCGTTTGGGCATCAAGGATGGTGACTGGGTCATGATCGAGAACCAGTTTGGCAAGTGCCGCCAGCGAGCAAACGTCACCCCGTGCATTCAGCCGGGCGTCGTCCATGCGATGCATGCTTGGTGGTATCCCGAAAAGGACCCCAATGCGCCCAGTCTCTTCGGTGCATACGAATCCAATATCAACACGCTACTTCCCAACGGCTACATTGGAAAGATCGGTTTTGGTGACACGTTCAAGGCGAACCTCTGCAAGGTTACCAAGGATGAAAGGATGGAGGTGTAGCTATGGAAGGCTATGCACTTTTCGTTGACTACGAGTGGTGTTCCGGCTGCAAGTCATGTGAGCTGGCATGTCGCAACGAGCATGATATTCCTCGCGGCCAATGGGGCATCAGGGTCCTTGAGGACAAGCCTTGGAAGATGGATGACGGTTCCATGAACTGGAACTACATTCCCGTTCCCTCTGCCTTGTGCGACCTGTGCGCCGACCGTTTTGAGCAGGGCAAGGAGCCCATGTGCGTCCAGTCTTGCCAAGCCAAGTGCCTGGAGTTTGGCACGTACGAAGAGCTCAAGGAGAAGATGGCCGACAAGGACAAGACCATGATCATCAGGCCGTAGGTTCTGGATTAGTTTAGTAGAAGCGGGTCCTGGGAATTATCCTGGGACCCGCTTGCCTTTACTGCCAGCCTTATCTATTCTGCCAGCTGTTTTCGGACGAATTCCTTGAAGAGAGCAACGGAATCCTTTTTCTCGTCGTCCCTGAAGAGAAGGCAGGTGATAAATCCATCCTTGACATCGTCGACGTCAACGAAGCTCATATCCTCGCGCTGCATGAGAGACGAGTCGCTCTTTGCCTTTGGCGGGAGCACGCAGGCGACGCGTTCGTTTGACGGAAGCCCCATATCGGAGACAGACCACGTCCTGCTGTAGCTAAAGAGGGGAGTGAGGTCTCTTGAGAAAAAGAGGTCGCTCATCGCATCGCGCATGGGGTTGTAGACCTTTCCGAAGGGCATGGCGATGGCATGGCCCTTGAGTTGGCCGAGCATTGCATGACCGGCCTGCGCCAGGGGGTCTTCGCGTCTCATCCAGTAGACGATCCCCTCTTCATAGAGGGGGAGCACAACTAGACCACGCTGCCTATAGTCTTCAATCGTGCTGCTCAAGACGCTTGCGTGGATGACCGTTTGCCCTACGTCGAGGATGCCGTTTTGGACGGCATCGGCTAGGTCATAGCCGCTAAAACGCTCCCATTCAATCATCAAGTTGTCGTTGTTGCTGGTGAATTGTCCGACGAGGGAGGAGAGGTGCGCCGACACATCGGGGTGACCGCCATATTCCTGGACGATGATCACCTGCTGGGTATCACGGGCGGTTCGCACGCACTGGGCGACGGCCTTGTCATAAATGATCAGCATCTGCTCTGCCGAAGAAAGAAACTTTATGCCGGCGCTCGTCAAGCTGTGCCCAGATTTGCGGTCTATCACATCGAACCCTAGTTCCTTTTCCATCTCGATTAAGTGGCGACTGAGGGTTGACTGGGCGAGGTTTAGTCTTCTTGCGGCACGAGAGACGTTGAGCTCTCTTGCAAAGACGGTGAATTCGCGCAGGGTTTCGAGTCTCATATGACTTCCTCTCTATTCGGATAGGCATATATTGAGATCGAATCGATTATGCCCAATTTTGGAATAGGAAAAACTGGTTCGAATGCTCACAAATTGCAGAAAAGTTGAACAACGGGCTTATTGAGCAAGCCTGGACGCGACGTGTAGGATGGGGATAGTTGATGCTTGGACATCGGGAGAATTATGTGCTTGATATGCATGCATTGCGGGAAATGCCCGGGTGTCGAGTTGAACCCTGACGCAACGGGTTCGGGTAATCGCACGCTATACTGTTTGAAATGTGGCGAGGAGGTGCCGGTAGGGGCGGTATTCTGTCCTGGTTGCGGAACCGCGGCACTTGTCCCACCCGGTTTATCAATGCGTGAGGCTCAGTAGCTCGCACGTCGATTCCAATATCCTTTGCAGTGAGATCCTTCTTTCTGCATGCCCTTGCCCTTGACGCAACCCCGACAATCTCGCGACTGGATGACCGACCGGGAGGCCAGCATTGACGTAGGGCGGGTTTGCCGTGGTACCGCGGTTCCACATGTGCATGGAAACCCATACAATGTGCGGGATGGCCCGACGGCGTCGGGTAACGTCATCCGCTTTGGGTACCCGAAAGAGGGGATGCGTCGATGTATCACGGTGAACTCACCATGTATCTTTCCGGCCTCGATGACGCGAGCGTGCGGACGCTCCAAGACGTCCCCGCGCTGGATCCCTTCACGCATCGTTTCGTCTCGACGCCTTCGTTCGACCCGGATCTGGCGGCCGATGCCGACCTGACGATCGTCGCACTTGACGCCGAGGCCGACACGTGGGTCTTGCAGGATTTCCTCGAGGACAAGGACGATTCCTGCGACGTCATAGCACTTGCTCCCGCCGGTCGCTCGGCCGAGACCGCCGGGCTGCTATCGCGCCTCTCGGACATCTGGCCCGATGACATGCCCGCGAGCGAGCTCGTCTGGCGTTTCGAGGGGTGGCAGCGCCGTCGCAAGGAGCGTGCCGACGCTCTCGAGACCGCCCAGTTCCTCGAGGCGACCATCAATTCCATTCCCTGCCTGATCTGGTACAAGACCGCCGATGGCATTCACGAGAAGGTCAACGACAGCTTCTGCGAGACGGTTGGCAAGGAGAAAGATGACGTCCAGGGTCGCGGACACGCCTACATCTGGGACGTCGAGTCCGACGATCCGGCCTGCATCGAGTCGGAGGCCCAGGTCATGGCCACGCGCAAGACCTGCGTTTCCGAGGAGGTCGTCCAAAGCGGCAGCGGCACGAAGCTTCTGACAACCTACAAGTCGCCGCTGTACGATCTCGACGGCAGCGTCATGGGCACCGTGGGAGTCGCGATCGATGTGACGCAGGAGCGCGCCTACGAGCGCGACCTGCTCCAGAAGAACCAGACGCTCGAGAACATGTTCACGGCCATGGACTGCGGCGTGCTCACGCACACGCTCGACGGCACGCGCGTCATCGGCGTCAACCAGGCCGCGCTCGACATCCTCGGGTACGAATCCGAGGAGGACCTGCTCGCGCACGGATTCGACATGGTTGCCGACTCGGTTGTCGATTCCGACAAGGAGATGCTGCGCGAGAAGTTCGCCACGCTCAAGCAAGCGGGCGATAGCGTGAGCTTTGAATACAGCGTGCATCACGAGGACGGCAAGATCTTGCACGTGCTCGGGAGCGCCAAGCTGATAGAGCAAGACGGCGAGCTCATGTACCAGCGCTTCCTGCTGGACTACTCCGACCAGAAGCACGAGGAGGAACGCCGCGAACGGCACCAGCAGTCCCTCATACGCGCGCTGGGCGTAAGCTACCTGGTCATGTGCTCGTTCGACCTGAACACCGGCAGGGGAGAGCTGCTGCGCATCTCCGACGAGGCGGACGAGGGACTGCGGAGCATCTTCGACGGCTCCCTGACGTATGAGCAATCCCTCTTCGACTACGTGGACAGCCGGGCGTTGCCCGACGACCGTTCCATGCTATGCGATATGCTCGCGCGCGATCGCGTGCGCGAGGAGCTCGAGAATCGCAAGCGCATCAACGTCATGTACCGTTCGCTCGTCGACGGGGTGATGGGATATCGCCAGGTGACGCTCGTGCGTGCCGGGTCATGGGCGGAGGATTCCGGCGATGACCGCCTGGTGGTCATGGGCCTGCGCAACGTCGATCGCGAGACGCGCGAGGAAATCGAGCGAAAGGAGCAGCTCGAGGAGGCGCTGCAGCGCGCCAATCGCGCCAACGAGGCGAAGAGCCTCTTCCTCTCCAACATGAGTCATGACATCCGCACGCCCATGAACGCCATCATCGGCTTCACGACGCTGGCGACCAACCATATCGACAACGTCGAGCGCGTCGAGGACTACCTGGGCAAGATCCAGGCCTCCAGCACGCATTTGCTCGACCTCATCAACGACATCCTGGACATGAGTCGCATCGAGTCCGGAAAGGCATCGGTCGAGGAGAAGCCGTGCGACCTCGTGGAGGCAGCGGAGCATCTCGGCTCCATCGTCCAGTCCGAGGTCGGCGAGAAGGGCCTGCGCTACGAGGTCGATCTCTCCGGGTTGCACCATCCGATCGTCATGTGCGACGAGCTCAAGCTCAAGCAGGTGCTGCTCAACATACTGGGCAACGCGGTCAAGTTCACGCCTTCCGGCGGTTCGGTCTCGTTCTCGATATCCGAGGCGGCCGCGGATGCTGACGGAAAGGCGAATTACACGATGACGATCGCCGATAGCGGTATCGGCATGGACGAGGCGTTCATCAAGCATATCTTCGATCCGTTCGAGCGCGAGCGGACCTCGACGCTATCCGGCACGCAGGGCACCGGCCTGGGCATGTCAATCGCCAAGCGTCTCGTGGACATGATGGGCGGTGACATCAGCGTGACCAGCGTGAAGGGCGAAGGCAGCACCTTCAGCGTGACGCTTCCCCTCGAGACGCTGGATGAGGGCGCCGTTCCGGCCCAAGGGGACTGCAGGCGCCAGGAGCTTTCCGAGCAGCTGCATGGTCTGCGCATCCTGCTCGTGGATGACAATCTCCTCAACCGCGAGATCGCCACCACGTTGCTGGAGGATGCGGGGTTCGTGGTCGAGCAGGCGGTCGATGGCAGGGATGCGATCGATCACCTTTCCGATGCGGCGCCCGGATACTACCAGCTCGTCCTCATGGACATCCAGATGCCGGTCATGAACGGCTACGAGGCCGCCACCATCGTGCGTTCCATGGAAGATCCCGTAATCTCGCATATCCCCATCCTTGCCGTCACCGCGGACGCGTTCGAGGAAGACCGTCAGAGGGCGCTCGATTGCGGCATGGACGGGCATATCGCCAAGCCAATCGAGATAGACAACCTGCTCTCGGTTCTGGAAGACGTCCTGCTGCCCGCGTGACGCACCGGTTGCCCGCATGCGTCACGCATCCGGGGATGTGCGGTAAGGGCGGCGTGGGCCACGCGCCTCCATCTGTGCTATATAATCCTCACGGATATTCGATCTCGACGAGGGAGATAGACATGGGGAAGAAGCTAGTAGCTGTTTTCGTGACGATTGCCTGCGCGTGCACGCTGTGCCTCGCGCTCGTCGGCTGCGGTGGTGGCGATCCCAAGGCGAATTTCACCGGCGCCTGGGAGCTCGAGACGATCGAGGATGCCGATTTGGGCACGGTCGACACGGCCATTCTCAAGCAGATGAACATGCCCGTCAACATGACGCTCAACGAGGACGGCTCCGCCGACTTCGTCATGTTCGGCCAGAGCATCGACGCGACCTGGACGGCCAACAGCGCAACGCAGATGACGCTCACGCTCGCGGGCGAGGGTGACGCCATCTTCACGCTTGCCGAGGGCAAGCTCACGAGCGATGATGGCGAGACGACGATGATCTTCGCCAAGGCGGATCAGGCGTCATAGCTTCCGCTTTGCAAGCCACATGTGCAGGAGGGCCCGTCCGCCGGAAGATGGACGGGCCCTTTCACGTTCAGGCGTACGAGCTTTAGATCGCGGATGTCCCGCGTTCGCCGGTGCGGATGCGCACGACCTCCTCGACGGCGCTCACGAAGACCTTTCCGTCGCCGACCTCTCCGGTACGTGCCGTCTCGCAGATGAGATCGACGATCTCCTGCGTGCGGTCATCGTTCACCACGAGTTCGAAACGCACCTTGGGAACCATGTTGAGCAGGACCTCCGTGCCACGGTAGTACTCGCTCCAGCCGTGCTGGTTGCCGCAACCCATGACTTGGGTGATCGTCATACCCGAGACGTTCGCATTGAAGAGGGCCTCCTTGAGTGGCTCGAGCTTCTCGGTTCTCACGATCGCCATGATTCTCTTCATTATTGTGTCCTTTCACCTATTGGGCGCACGCGCGCCACGTCCTAGTCGAGTCCCAGATACGCAGGGTAGGCGCTTTCGCCGTGGAGGGCGACGTCGAGACCGGCGGCCTCGTCTTCCTCGCTGACGCGGGCCTTGCCCTTGTAGACGGCCTTGACGATGAAACCGAGGATAAGGCCGCCGACGATGACGAAGGCTATGGTGACGAGTATGCCCAGAATCTGGCTTACGAGTAACGAGGGATCGCCCGTGTAGAACAGGCCGCCAAAGTCGGTCCAGGAAAGCTCGGGCACGCAGAACAGGCCGGTGAGGATACCACCGACGATACCGCCCACGGTGTGGCAGCCAAAGGCGTCGAGTGCGTCATCGTAGCCGATTTTCTTCTTGAGGAACGAGATGGCGAAGAAGCAGCAGGGCGAGACGAGCGCACCCATGACGATGGCCGCCCAGGGCTCGACGAAGCCGGCTGCCGGCGTGATGGCAACGAGGCCCGCGACGAGGCCCGTGCATGCGCCAACGAGCGTCGGCTTTCCCACCTTGATGCGCTCGACGAGCATCCAGGAAAGCAATCCGGCAGCAGAGGCGGCGACGGTGTTGAGCAGGGCCAGGGCCGCCACTCCGTCTGCCGCGAACTCAGAACCGGCGTTGAAGCCGAACCAGCCGAACCACAGCAGGCCGGCACCCAGGACGACGAAGGGCACGTTATGCGGACGATAGCTCATGAGGCCGAAGCCCTTGCGGCGTCCGATGATGAGGCAGAGCATGAGACCGGTGAGACCGGAGCTGATGTGCACGACGTCGCCACCTGCGAAGTCGAGGGCACCGATCATGTCGCCGATGAGGCTTCCGTCGCCGCCCCAGACCATGTGGGCCAGCGGTGCGTAGACGAGCGGTACCCAAAGGACCACGAACAGGATGAGGGCGCCGAACTTCATGCGGCCGGCGACGGCACCCGTGATGATGGCCGTCGTGATCATGGCGAAGGCGAGCTGGAAGCCGATGTTCACGATGGAGGGATAGTCGATCCCCTCGCTGTTGACGCTCTCCTCGGCGAACATGTCCGTCACGGCGCTGAAGCAGCCGATTTGGTCGATGCCACCGAAGAACGGCAGGGCGCCGTCCCCACCATAGGCAAAGGACCATCCGAACAAAACCCAGATGACGCCGACGACGCCGATGACGCCAAAGACCATCATCATCGTGTTGACGACGTTTTTGCGTCTGGAGAGGCCACCGTAGAAGAAGGCCAGCCCCGGCGTCATGAGGAGCACCAACATGGTGCATACGATCATGAATGCAGTTGTTCCCGTATCAAACATGAGAATCCTCCTTTTCTCTCCTCTTGACATCTTCATTTTTCTGTCAGCATTGTTTCAATGCAGTTTCGGGGGTGTTACTTTGTGTTAACGCTGACAGGACAGGGAGAGGGTGCCCCGCCGTTGTTCGTTCGAGCAGAGGGAACGTCACATGGACCAGAAAATCGCAGATGAGCTGATACGTGCCGGTCTGGAGCTGCGTCATGACGAAGATGGGCTCGTGCTCGAAGGTGATGGCATGGCCTTGCGTGCGAGCTTCGATGACATGAAGCATCGCTTGCTTCCCGGCAAGCTCAATCGCGAGCTTCTCGTCCGCGCCTGCAAGGTCAAGGGTGTTGCGGCACCGAGGCTCGTCGATGCGACCGCCGGGCTTGGTCAGGACTCCCTCCTGCTCGCCGCCGCCGGATTTACCGTCACCCTCTTCGAGTGCAATCCCGTCATTGCGCTTCTGCTCGCCGATGCCGTCGAGCGCGCCCGCCTGGATCCCGAGCTCGCCGAGGTTGCTAGCCGCATGCACGTCGTGGAGGACGATAGCGCCACCGCCCTATGCACGCTCGACGAATCCACTGACGTCATCTACCTCGACCCGATGTTTCCCGGGCGCACGAAGAGCGCGGCGGTGAAGAAGAAGTTCCAACTCCTGCATCGACTCGAGATGCCGTGTCAAGACGAAAAGGCGCTGCTTGATGCTGCACTCGGCGCTCGTCCGCGCAAAATCGTCATTAAGCGTCCGATCAAGGGGCCATATTTGGCCGGTGTGAAGCCTAGCTATGAGTTATGCGGCAAGGCGGTTCGCTACGATTGCATCGTCATCGCCCGGGATTCTTGACGTGACGGGCAGGTAGCGAGAGTATAATTGCCACGTTTTAACATACGCGTGAGGAGTAGTAATGAGCAGCGATTGCATTTTCTGCAAACTTGTCGCAGGAGAGATTCCGTCCACCAAGGTGTACGAAGACGAATACGTGTACGCATTCGACGATATCGAGCCCGAGGCCCCCGTCCACGTGCTCGTCGTCCCCAAGACGCACTACCACGAGCTTAACGGCGAAGTGCCCGCAGAGGCTCTCGGTCATATCATGGCGGCAATTCCCAAGGTCGCCAAGATCAAGGGCGTTGACGAGTCGGGATTCCGCTGCATCATCAACGTTGGCCCGGATTCCGCTCAGACGGTGCCGCATATGCACGTGCACGTCATCGGAGGCGCCAAGATGGGTCGTGCCACCTTCGAAGGTTCTTGGCGCGAATAGGAGTCACGACGTTATCAAATGCCTTTCATTGGGGCACGTGGCCGTTCGAGCCACGTGCCCCTTTGCATGTTCCCGCATCTGCGCTATCATGCGCCAAGCATGCGAGCATGGTGGTGGCGACACCCGTACGCTTCGGGGCCGCACACGCATATACCGTGCCCCATGTGCCATAGGGCATCACGTTGCCCACGTACAGAGCTTGTATTCGAAGAGAAACGGGACTCGCATATGACGTACAAGGAAAAGCTCCAACAAGCCAACAGGGAGGCGCTCGCGGCCGTCATTGGCCTTGTCGCGACCATCGTCGTGTGGGCGCTGCTCGGGTTCGGCGTCGCGCAGACAGGCATCGTCGTCTTCTCCACACCGCTTTGGATCATCACCGGGTGTTTCGGCACGTTCGTGTTTGCCGTCGTCTTGTCGATCGTGATGGCGAAGTTCGTCATGCATGACGTCGGTCTTGACGACAATGACGGGGAAGGGGCCGATGATGGAAGGTAATCCGCTCACCCTCATTCCCGTGCTCGTCTTTCTGCTCGTCACCTTCGCGGTCGTCATGCGCATCAACAGGCGCGTGGCCGTGGAAGGCAAGAGCTTCGTTCCGGAGTATTTCATCGGAAGTAGGAGTCTTGGCGGTTTCGTGCTCGCCATGACTACCATCGCAACCTACGGTTCGGTCAGTTCGTTCGTGGGTGGTCCCGGTCAGGCATGGTCTGTTGGCTGGGGCTGGGTGTACATGTCGGCCGTCCAGGTGACCGCGTTGTTCCTGCTGTTCGGCATCCTCGGCAAGAAGCTGGCCCTCATCAGCCGCAAGATCGGGGCCATCACCATCATCGACGTGCTGCGCGCACGCTACAAGTCGGACGCCATCGCCAACATCTCGGCTGTCATCATCCTGCTCTTCTTCGCGGCGATGATGGTCGCCCAGTTCGTCGGCGGTGCCAAGCTCTTCGAGTCCGTGACGGGGTATAGCTACGTCATCGGCTTGCTGATCTTCGGCATCGTCGTCATCTCCTATACGACGGTCGGCGGCTTTCGCGGCGTGGCCGTGACGGATGCCATCTGCGGTGTCATGATGATCGTCGGCATCGTCATCCTCGCGGCGGGTATTCTCGTCGCCGGTGGTGGCTACGAGAACATCATGAACACGATCATGGCGGAAAACCCCGGCATGATGGATCCGCTTTCCGACGGGCAGATGCCCATCGGGCTGTACGTTACGCAGTGGCTGCTCGTGGGCGTGCTCACGTTCTGCTTGCCGCAATCCGTTGTGCGTTGCATGGGATTCAAGGACGAGAAGGCCCTCAAGAACGCCATGGTCGTCGGTACGGTCATCATCGGCCTGATGATGATCTGTGTCACCTCGCTCGGCGTGCTTTCCAAGGGCGTGCTTCCCGGCTCGCTCGATGAGTATGGCGGTTCGGTGGATAACATCATCCCGTCTGCGATCATGAGTACCCTTCCCGCGTGGCTCGCCGGCATAGCGATCGTGGGACCGATCGCCGCATCGATTTCGACGGTCTCCTCGCTGCTTATCAGCTCTTCCTCGTCCATCATCAAGGACATGTACATGCACTACAGCGAGAAGAGGGGCAAGCCGATCGAGGACGCACGAGTCTCGACTCTTTCCCGTATCTTCACGTATGCCGTCGGCATCATCGTACTCGTGATTGCCATAGCGCCGCCGGATGTCATCTGGAAGATCAACATGTTCGCCTTTGGCGGACTCGAGACGGCGTTTTGCTGGGTGTTCGTCATGGGGTTGTTCTGGAAGAAGGCGCACACCTGGGGTGCCCTTGCCTCCATGGTTGGCGGCGTGCTCGTCTATTGCCTGACGATGGCCGTCGGCTTCAAGCCTTTTGACCTGCATCAGATCGTGCTAGGCGCGAGCGTGTCGCTGCTGCTCATGCTCGTCTTCTCATGGCTGGGAACGCGGCATGATGCGCGACGAGGTGTCGTCGATCAGCCCGATGGGGTTTTCTTCGTTGCCTAAGGGGACGCGTGGGTAATGCGCCTCACCTCGACGGTCGCTCCCCGACAGCCCGCTTCGCGGTCCTTACGGCTCGCTCCCTTGGACCTCGGTTCGGCGCATTACCCACGCGCTTGTTAAAAGAGCGGGTGACGCACCTTGCCTCGACGGGGAGCGCAGGCAGCGCACCTCGCCTCGACGGAGAGCGCGGATAACACGCCTCGCCTCGACGGTCGCTCCCCGACGGCCCGCTCCCTTGGACCTCGGCTCGGCGTGTTATCCGCGCTTGTGATTTATTCGGTATGTCATACTCATAGATAGGCCTCAGATCGGCGCACTGCCATGCTGTCTAAAGGCGTCGAAACACGAGATAGCAGTTCAAGTCGTCGTTGGGACCGTCGGCGTCGAAACGGTCGACGAGCTGCGCTTTGTCGGTCACGCGACTTGCGAACGCATCGATTTCGGTATCGGTAAAGCTGTGACAGTAGCGCCAGGTTTTGGGCTTACCCTGCCAGTCAAGCAGCCAGTCGCCCTTGTCGAGCTGCAGGTCCGGATGGTGTTCGAGCGCGGCGACGGTTGCTGCACGTGCCTTGCGGGAAAGCCGCGCGTCGCGTTCGAATTGCCAGAACGAAATGAGGACGTATCCTCCGGAAGTAGTTTTATTAAGCATAGTGTCTAAAAGTGCTATTCTCGCATGCATACCGGGAATATGATGCATAAGCCCGAAAGCGCAGGTCAGATTGCAAAGCGGTACGTCATTTAGGTGAGAGGGAAATGTATCGTCCCATAAAGTAGATATAATGTCTAAATTAATAAAATGGACATTATGTTTATTTTCTAAGAACGCTTCACAGGAATCTACCGCATATACGTTTAGATGCGCATGCGTGTGTTCAGCAAGAAAGTCCTCGAAGCGAAGCGTTCCACACCCAAGATCGAGTACGCTAAGTTCTTGGCGTGAAAGCATGACATCACCGAGCGCATCAAGGCATCGCTGCCAGCCATGCCACGGGCGTGTCCTCGTCTGTGCGAAGGAGGCGGCGCAACGCGTATAGAATTCGCCGGTGAGAGCGTTGAGCATGCGTGCGGTTTTGATATCCATGCGCTGCATTGTACGGCATTTATCTTGCCGAAGACTTGCGGACAGGCGGCATGTCGAGCCGAGGTTTAAGGGAGCGAGCCGTAAAGACCGCGAAGCGGGCTGTCGGGGAGCGACCGTCGAGGCGAGACATATCGCCTGTCCGTTCTAGCATATCGGTTCACATACCAGCGCGTGAACCGATAGAATCGTGCATCATGTACGAAGTGCTCATCGACATACTCGACGCCATACGCGCCCAAGGGGAGCTTGACGCCATCGAGCTCGGCCAGATCCTCAACCGCCACAACAAGCGTGCGGCGACGCGAGAGCGCGCCTACTCCAAGAAGCGCGTGCTCCCATATTATCTCAAGCTCAAGGAGGAGGATCCGGTTGCCTGGGAGGCGCTCGGCATCGACGATGGGCTCGAGCGCCAGCTCTTCGCCACGCTTCGCATGAAGCCGCGTCGCACGGCAAGCGGCGTGGCCACCATCACGGTCATTACCAAGCCGGCGCCCTGCTCGGGCAACTGCCTGTACTGCCCCAATGACGTGCGCATGCCCAAGAGCTACTTGCATCGCGAGCCCGCCTGTCAGCGGGCCGAGCGCAACCACTTCGACCCCTATCTGCAGGTTGCTTCGCGCTTGCGGGCTCTCGAGCAAATGGGGCATGTCTGTGACAAGGTCGAGCTCATCATTCTCGGCGGCTCGTGGAGTGACTACCCAGTCGACTACCAGATATGGTTCGTGAGCGAAATGTTTCGCGCCCTCAACGAGGCGCCCGTCGGAGCCGACGTCCTCAAGGAACGAAAGGCCCTCTACCGTGAGGCGGGCATCGATGGACGCGACGAGGTGCTCGCCGAGCAAACGCGCGATATCCAGGCTGCGGTCAATGATGGCACACTCGACTTCAATAGCGCCGTACGACGGCTCTATGGTTCGGGGAGTGCCTGGGAGGATGTCGCCTCGTGGCAGACGGCGAGCATGACCGAGCTTGCCGAACAGCAACGCGTCAACGAGAAAGCCGCGCATCGGGTCGTCGGGCTGGTCGTCGAGACGCGCCCCGAGACGCTCGATGCGCCAACGCTCGCGCATTTGCGCGCGCTCGGTTGCACGAAGGTCCAGATCGGCGTGCAGAGCCTGCGTCCTGACGTGCTCGAGCTTAACGGGCGACATGCAGGCGAAAGCGACCTGCGTCGGGCCTTCGAGCTTTTGCGCATCTTCGGTTTCAAGATACACACGCATTTCATGGCGAATCTCTACGGGTCCGACATCGCCGATGACGAGGCTGACTACGCGCGTTTCGTGAGCGAGGCTGCCTTCCAGCCCGATGAGGTCAAGCTCTATCCGTGCGTTCTCGTCGAGGGTACGGGGCTCGTCAGACGATACGAGACGGGGGAGTGGCGGCCCTATGCGGAAGAGGACCTCGTCGGGTTGCTGGCGCGCGACGTGCTCGTGACACCACCGTTCACACGCGTCTCGCGCATGATTCGCGACATTTCCGCCGTCGACATCATGGCCGGTAGCAAGAAGACGAATCTGCGCCAGCTCGTCGAGGCAAGCGATGCGCTGAAGACCGATGAGGTGCGCGAGATTCGCTTTCGCGAGATCGCGGGCGAAGAGGTCGACATCTCGGCCCTCATGCTCGACATGATTGTCTACGAGACCACGAACACGAGCGAGCGCTTCTTGCAGTGGATTACACCCGAGGGAAAGATCGCCGGCTTCCTGCGCCTGTCGTTGCCGCATGAGGACTACCTGCTCGCGCATGCGATAGAGCTTCCCGACGAGCTCGGGTGCGCGATGATTCGCGAGGTGCACGTCTATGGACAGGTCGCGAACCTGCACCGCAGCGACGGAAGCGCGCAGCACCTCGGACTTGGCAGAAGGCTTGTCGAGCGTGCCTGCGAGCTCGCGCGCGAGGCCGGTTTCGGGCGTATCAACGTCATCAGCTCGGTCGGAACGCGCGATTACTACCGCAAGCTCGGTTTCGTGGATGGCGCGCTGTATCAGACACGAGAACTCTAGTCGTCAAAGCCCCACATGCGGACTTCCGGTTCGAGCACGACACCCGAATCGGCGAAGACGGCATCCTGCACGTCTGAGATGACCTGGCGCACATCACGGGCGCTCGCCGTTCCCATGTTGACGACGAACCCGCAGTGCTTGGTGGAGACCTGTGCGCCACCGCAGGTGTGGCCACGCATGCCCGCGTCGTCGATGAGCTTGCCGGCATAGTGGCCGAGAGGGCGCTTGAAGGTCGATCCGGCGCTGCCCAGCTCGAGGGGTTGCTTGGCGGCCCGTCGTTCGGCAAGCTCGTCCATGCGCGCGCGAATCTGGGACGTATCCCAAGGGACGAGCTGGAGCGTGGCATCGAGGACGATGTAACCCTCATCGGACATCATGGAGTGTCGGTAGCGCCAATCAGCCTCGCTCGCGGGTACGGTGACGACCTCTCCGGTCGGTGTCAGGCAGGTCACCTCGACGCAGACGTGCGCGAACTCGCCGTCGTATGCGCCGGCGTTCATGATGGCCGCCCCGCCGATGGAACCGGGAATGCCGCTGGCGAACTCGTAGCCGGAGAGACCGGCTTCGCAAGCCGCCTCGGCGACCTGCTCGTTGGTGGCACCGGCCTGTGCGATGACGCGCGTGCCGTCGACGCGGATGTCCGCGAAATGCTCGCCCAGGCAGATGCACACGCCCTCGATCCCCTCGTCTGCGACGAGCAAGTCGCTGCCGCACCCGATGACGTGCCAGGGAGCGTTCGCCAGTCTGCATGCGTCGAGTACGGCGACGAGCTCGTCGACCGATGCGATGGATGCGAAGAAATCGACCGGACCGCCCACCTTGAAGGTGGTGTGTGCGCTCATGGGCTCGCCTTTGAGCAGACGCTCGGCGTCAATTGCGATTTCGAGTCGGTTTGCAAGGGCGTCGGTATTCATGGTGCGTTTCCTCGTGGTAGCCATATTGTCTTGCTGCATGATACCCGACAATGTCGCCTGCATGAGCTACAATACCCGCTCGCAATGACAATCGTCTCGAAGGGAAGGCCGATGATCGCAGAGTACAAGAACGACAAGGTCGCGTTTTTGAGTGCGCTCGAGCAGGCTGATGCCAACTTGCATGCCAACGTCGCCACCTACGCCGTCGTCGAGACCGAGGACCCCATGACGCCCTTCGAGATATGCCTCGTTCACGAACGTGGCGCCGAATCTGATGCGGCGCGCCTGCTCAACGAGCGGCTCTTCGACCACGCCTTCCTCGACTTCGGGTACAAGGAGGTGCGCAGCGAGGACAATCTCGAGGGAGTCGTCTATGCGCCCATAGAGGAGCTGTTCGGCGATAAGCCGTGCATCGGCGTTGCGCCGCGGTCGATGTTCGATGACGACCTGACGCGCGTGCGCATGGCACGCGGAGCCGAGGAAGACGACGTGGAGGAGGACGCCGATGCGATGCGTTTCACGCACTTTCTCAAGGCGGTCGATGGCCGCGTGATTGACGGCGCTCCTGCCCGCACGCTCGTTGCCGAAGATGTCACCCAGGTTCGCGGCCTGCTTTTCAAATACGTGACCGGCGGCGATGACGCCTCGCAGTGCGTGGTCGCATTCCAGCGCACGCAACGCATGTGGATTCAACAGAAGTCGAGCTACCTTCTCTTCGACGGTGCGCATGCCGAGCCCGATGCCTTTGCGAGCCGCTCCCTTCGCGTGGGAACCACCTTCGATTTCGCTCTCTTCGGTGACAAGCTCTTGTTCCGCAACCTGCGTGCCCTCGAGATCCTCTTCAAGTTCAACAAGCTCGTGAGTCAACGCGCCAAGGACTACGCCGACACGCTTGACGGCATCGTCGCCGACTTCGAGAAGCTCGACGAGCGTATCGAAGCGAGCAGGGGCGTCGCCAACAAGCTACTCAAGATGCAACGCGAGGGCACGGCCGTTGCCGAGCTCGACCCCGAGGAACTCGAATACCGTGTCAACCGCATCGCGTACTACAGTCGCAAGCTCAAGTTCAACGAGGATGGCAAGATCATGCTCACCACCAATCGCGAGGTGAACGACTTTCTGCGCATGCTTAACGATGACTTCCTCGTCTCCCCACTCTCGCAGGCCGAATACGAGGCGCGCTCGAAGAAGCCCCTCAGACGCGACGACGAATAAGGCGCTGTGCCAGAGGGTCAGATCCTCTGACATACTCGGCGCGAAAAAAATGAGACAGTTGCTCTGAGCAACTGTCTCATTTATGACGGGTACCTGCGAATAATGTGCTGAGACACTTGCTCAGAGCAACTGTCTCATTGGTCTATCTGGACGACCCAGCCTTCGGGACCTTCGATTTCGCCGCTTTGGATGCCGGTGAGGGTCTCGCGAAGCTTGGTCATGACGGGACCGGGCTTCTCCATGCCGGAAAGCTCGACGGTCTCGTCATCGTAGGTGATCTTGCCCACGGGACTGATGACCGCCGCCGTACCGCAAAGGCCGGCCTCGACGAAGTCGCCGTTCATGACCTCGCTGATCTTGACCGGTCGCTCGTCGACCTTCATGCCCAGCATGTCGGCGGCGACGGTCACGAGCGAGCGGCGCGTGATGGAGGGGAGGATGGAGTCCGTGTGGCTCACGGGCACCACGAGCGTGCCCTTTTTGTCGACGAAGATGATGTTGGCACCGCCTGCCTCCTCGACATAGGTGCGTGACTGCGAGTCGAGGTAGAGGTTCTCGGCAAAACCGTTTGCGTGTGCCTCGACGTTGGCCTGGAGGCTCATCGCGTAGTTGAGGCCGGCCTTGACGTTGCCCGTGCCGCGCGGTGCCGCGCGGTCGTACTCGCTCACGCAGATGTGGATGGGCACGGCACCGCCCTTGTAATACGGTCCAACGGGGGTGACGAAGATGCGGAACTGGTATTCGTCGGCGGGCTTGACGCCGATGACCTTGCCCGTGGCAAAGAGCACGGGACGGATGTAGAGCGTGGCGCCGCTGCCGAAGGGCGGAACCCAGGCTTCGTTGGCCCTGACGACCTCCTTGACCGCCTCGACAAAGCGATCCTTGGGAAACGGCGGCATGCAGAGGCGCTCGGCCGTGTCGTACATGCGCTCGGCGTTGAGCTCGGGCCTGAAGCAGACGATCGATCCGTCCTCGGTGGTGTAGGCCTTGAGGCCCTCGAAGCACTCCTGGCAATAGTGCAGGATGCCCGCGCACTCGCTCAGGGTGACCGTGTGGTCGGGCGTGAGCTCACCGGCTCCCCACGCGCCGTCCTTGTAATCGCACACGAAGCTGAAATCCGTCTCCATGTAGGCGAAACCCAGCTCGTTCCAGTTCAGTTCCTTCTTTTCCGTCACGTCAATCATCTCCATCTTCGTCCACCGTATGTTCGGTAGCTTTCGATTCTATAGCAAACGGGCCCGTCTGTATGCGTGTCGCGTCATCCGAAACAGGACCTTAACCTTCATTTCTCCCTGTTGTAGTTGATGAGGCATCCCGCCTTTACGATGGCGCGCTCCTCGTTCGTCATGTCCGCGATCGACAGCTCGATTTCGCGCGCGCCCGCATCGCCGATGACGAAGGCGCGAATATGGGAGAGCTCGCCATCGAGCGCGTCGCGGATGCCCGGTACGAATACCCAGTCACCTACGTTGAGAAGCTCGACATCGCCGGCGTACTGGAAGGGGAGCATGCCCCAGTTCATGCAGTTGCTGCGATATCGTTTGGTGGCGTATTCCTCGACGATGTTGGCCAGCGCTCCGAGTACACGCTGGCAACTCGCCGCCTGCTCGCGTGCCGAGCCGTCACCCGGCTTGCGCGCGTAGATGGTCGAGCCGATCTCGATGCTGCCCGCATCGACGTCCTCGAAGCCCGTGATGTCGTGGATGGCCTCGTAGACGTCATCGAGCTCGTCGGGAAGCTCGCCGGCCAGGCGCGCCTGCTCGAAGTCGCGCACCTGCTTGGCGCGGCGCACGTAGTCGGGGTCGCGGCGCGAGAGCGTGAACTCGGCAAGTCCCAGGGGGTTGGAGCGATACGAGGAGGTCTCGCCGCTCGGGATGAGCTCATCGGTCGTCGTGACCTCGTCCTCGATCTTGGAGACGATGCGCAGCAGGATGTTGTCGGCAAGCGGCTCTTGCTCAGGCCAGTCCTTGATGTTGGGGCCGTAGCGCAGCTCCTGCTCATCATTGGCTTTGCCGAATCCCCAGTACACGCGAGATTGATAGGCGCGGTCGTCATAATTGTAGGCGGGGATGTCGCCCCAGCAGTCGAGCTCGGTCGCGCTCGTGAGCTTGCCGCCATTTACTGCCGTTGCCGCGATCGATCGTGCGTCCATGAGGGCGACTGCGGCCATCTGGCCGTTTTGCGGCTTGGAGCCCTCGCGGTTGGGGAAGTTGCGCGTCGCATGGCGTATGGAAAGCGCGTTGTGGGCGGGAGTGTCGCCCGCCCCGAAGCACGGCCCGCAAAACGCCGTGCGCACGATGGCGCCGGCATCCATGAGGTCGGCGAGCAGCCCCTTGCGGTCGAGGTCGACGAAGACCGGCTGCGAAGAGGGATAGACCGAAAGGTAGAACTCGTCATAGCCAGTCGAAGCGCCCTTGAGCGCATGGGCCGCTTCGACGATGTTGCTGTAGGTGCCGCCGGCGCATCCGGCGATGACGCCTTGCTGGCAGACAAGCTTGCCGTCGCTCGCTACCTTGTCGAGCAGGCTGAAGTGCGCACGTCCCTCGGCGACCTTCTCGGCGGCGAGTTCCGTCTCGCGCAGGATGTCCTCGAGGTTCTCGTAGAGCGCGTCGATCGTGTAGGCGTTGGAGGGATGGAAGGGCAGGGCGATCATAGGCTTGATTGCGGAGAGGTCGACCTCGACGAGCGCATCGTAGTAGGCGACGCGTGCGGGCTTGAGCTCGCGGTAGTCGTCAGCACGCTTGTGCAGGCCGAGCCACGACTTCGTGTCACCATCGGTCTGCCAGACGCTGCTCAGACAGGTCGTTTCGGTCGTCATGACGTCGATGCCGTTGCGGTAGTCGGTGGGAAGCGACGCGATGCCGGGGCCGACGAATTCCATGACCTTGTTCTTCACGAATCCGGACTTGTAGACGGCGCTCACGATGGCGAGCGCCACATCCATGGGGCCGACACCGAGCTGGGGTGCGCCCTTGAGGTAGATCGCGACGACATCGGGATAGGCGATGTCGTAGGTGTCGCCGAGCAGCTGCTTGTCGAGTTCGCCGCCGCCCTCGCCGATGGCCATCGTGCCGAGTGCGCCGTAGCGGGTATGGGAATCGCTGCCGAGGATCATCTTGCCGCAACCGGCGAAGTTCTCGCGCATGAACTGGTGGATGACGGCGATGTGGGGCGGTACGTATATGCCACCGTACTTCTTGGCGGCGGATAGGCCGAAGAAGTGGTCATCGTCGTTGATCGTGCCGCCCACGGCGCATAGCGAGTTATGGCAGCAGGTGAGCACGTAGGGGAGGGGAAAGCGCTCCATACCGGATGCGCGCGCGGTCTGGATGATGCCGACGTAGGTGATGTCATGGCTTGCCATCGCGTCGAATTTGATTCGGAGGTGCTCGAGGTCATCCGTGACGGTGTGCGTTGCGAGGATGGAATGCGCGATCGTGCCCTCGCGCGCATGCTCGCGCTCTGTTGGCGTGACGCCCATCTGATCCAGACGTTGCGCCTCGTCTTCCGTGACGAGCTGCGTTCCATCGACGAGATATACGCCTTTTGCAGTGAGCCTTACCATAAATCATCCTTTCGGTATGACAAATTCGAATAATTTGACGTGCAATTTTTCCTTTGGGCTGCAAGCTCAATGGTATAGTTAACACTCGATTGTACTAAAGCGCTCTGGAATATCCTATGGAACTTGGCCAAACACTTCCCATATGGAGCATCATCCCCTTCGCGGGCATGCTGCTGTCCATCGCCGTCTTCCCGCTCGTCAGGGCCGAGTGGTGGGAGAAACACCAGCTGCTCGTCTCGCTCGCGTGGGCGCTGCTCTTCCTCGTGCCGTTTTTGTTCGCCTACGGAGCCGAGGCCGCGGCAGAGCAGCTCGCCGAGGTCATCATCGGCGACTACATACCCTTCATCGTCTTGCTCATGGGCCTCTACGTCGTGGCCGGCGGCATACACATAGGCGGCACCATCGCCGGCACGACGAGAAACAACGTCATCATCCTGCTCATCGGCAGCTTTCTTGCGAGCTGGGTGGGCACCA